>WBZQ01000308.1_pt2 | contig 15599 bp, 20 predicted proteins | sample 5204251 | NCBI WGS metagenome assembly WBZQ01 (sample SAMN12412402, study PRJNA552823) | activated sludge metagenome | isolation source: activated sludge from nitrification reactor of wastewater treatment plant... | place: USA: Virginia | collected 2017-09 | reverse complement strand
CGGTAAAAACACAATTTGGATATCACTTGCTGGAAGTAACGAAGCGCAGTGATTAACAAATGGAACGAAGTCTTTACTCAAGAAACTAAAACTTATTGACCATACAGCGCATTTGGTGTGATGAAAAATATTTCACACATCCAAAAATTCGGTGCTCTGAGTTTCTGCATCATCGATTACTTCTTCCTGGCCACCAGCACGCCATCGCGAGTAGGATTAATGAAAGTTTCAAATTCTGCATCATCAAAAATCATCTGATTATGCTTTATGATGGCTTTCGTCGCCCCACTGATAGCGCCAACATCATTTTGTGTAATCACGCGCCCGCTCCACAAAACATTATCAGCGATATACAAGCCACCCGGACGTATTCTGTGTTTCGCCATTTGCCATATCTCCGGATAGGCTTCCTTATCCACATCGTTATAGCAAATATCAAACATACCTTCCGTTGATAAAAAAATATCCTGAGCTTTTCCAATTTGAAAATTGAGCCGCTGCCAAAAACCGGTACCCGCTAGATAGCGCTCCGCCACTACTCGATTGGCCGGATTGATATCACTGCAAATCACTTGGCCTTCAGCACCTACCGCTTTAGCAAACCAATAAGCAGAATAGCCATAACCACTACCAAATTCAAAAACACGCCTTGCTTGAATCATTTTCGCTTGCGTTGCTAAAAAGATTCCAGTTAAACGATTGACGATTGGAAAATTCTGTTGTTTCGCGAATGCCTCCATCTCAAGTAATGCCGGGTCATCCGTAAGTGACACCAAAGTACGCATATAACTTTCAATCTCGGGGTGCACTACGGGCAGAATGCTATCCATTTGATTCTTTTCTTGCTTCATACAAGCTTCCTTATTTCAATTCTGTATCAATCCTTTGCTTTCTGGCTATCAGGACACATTCTTCGCCTGACTGCTTGTTCAACACAAATGCAATGCGTGCAAACAGTTGGAACCAGAATCCTCGAAAAATATCACGATAGGTAATCGATTGCTGCTGTTTCGTAACGGAATCTGTGGGTACAAAACTATTTTGACCGATACCAAAAGCAGTAATCGGTGTTGTCCATGATTTTTGGCACTGAAAACCCGATTTTTGCATCAATCGTGTCAACGTTTTCGAAGTAAACAAATGGAGATGCCTAGGTGGCTCCAACCCTCGCCAACCAGCGCGAAATTTCCGATGACCATAGCTATCCACATTAGGTGTCAGTAATACGATCAAGCCATCTTGCTTTAGTAATCGAAAGCAAGATGCTAACAAAGCAGCCGGATCATGTACATGCTCAATGACATGACTCATCAGAATCACATCATATTGCTCAGAAATATTTAAGCTCTCAAGCGCGCCCAAGTGAACCAATATTCCTAAGTTATGGGTTACGAATTCGTAAGCTACAGGATCAATTTCTTGGCCGGTCACTTTCCATCCCAAATTACGCAATCTGTTTAACCGCTTACCATTTCCACACCCAACTTCCAGCAAACTTCCATGCACAATATCATCGAGATACATACGTTTATATCGCTGGCGTTCCCTATGCAATCCCAATAAACTGAATCGATGCAACACCGTGCGTAAGATCTTTAACCAGCCAGTTAGGCGCGTATCATTTGCATCGTGTGTGTAATAATTTTGATAAGCCTTACCTATATCATCCACATGCGGCCTCGGATCAAGCCAGATATGACCGCAATTTATTGCAGTGCATTTCCTAAAACTCCATTCGCCAGGCGCACCAAACAAATGATCAACACAGTTACGATAAATGATCGTTCCGTTTTCACCACATAAATAACAGGCAACATTGGTTTCGGTAGTGATAGGAAACATTTTGTTTTGCATGTGGTTATTATAGGGACTTAGAAATCGCGCAATGAATTTCTTGTGTTACGCATTTAACGAGATGACTTGAGATTCCCTATAGTATAGCCACAGGAATAGGCGTATAAGGTCCGTGGAGAAAAGTTATTGTCATTATTCTCTCCAACGCATAGCTATCGCAGTCATCATCAGCAAAAACAAGGAAGTTCTACTAAAGATCAGGAAGGTATCAGCAAGCCCTGCTACTAATACATAACTCATCAAACCAGCACCCAATATTGCGAGGTTATTTTTTTCGAGGGTACGGTACCAACTCCAGAACAAAAATACTAATGCCGACATGCCCAACAATCCCAAATGCATACCAATCTCAATCCAATCATTATGATAGTGTGCTGTCTCCTGGAATTTTGGTAAATCTTGATAGCGACCTTCTTTATAACTTTGAATGGTTTTCTCAAAGTACCCTGCCGCCGCACCCGTTCCATGTCCCAGTAGTGGACATTCTGCAATGCCATGCAACCCTACATCCCACATCGCAATACGGTAACCAAGGCTGGAATCGTAATGGCCTTGTTGCATCCATTCGAAATCGCTTTTAGCTTGTACCCAACGTTCCTGAAATACTGTGCTACTCAGGGCAAAGATAATGGTAACGGTCAGTAACGATAACAGGACGACTGCCAACCTCAAACGTTGCTCCCTGTAATAACAAAAAAACATGACCACCGCTGCTATCAAAGCAGCACAAAGAAAAACCCTGCTATTCTGGTAAAATTGGATCAGCAATATGGCAAATGCCAGAATCCACAGTGATGCTTGCACAAGCAGAGATTGGCTTATACACGAAACCCCAATCAGAGTTACGAAACCCACACCAAGCATCGCCGAAAAACCTAAATACGACATCCCCAATAGCGGCACGCCTTGTATATCCAAAACAATCAACTGATACATTCCCAGAATGAGAACAGCTATGTAACCGAGTATCAATCCTACCAATGCCCAAGGCAGCCGCTGCTGATTCAGAAGCGAATAGTAAGGAACAAAAATCAATAACATGAAGTATTTCACCCATTTCATGCGATCATCTTCAAATTGCTCGCTCCATGACAAACCCACTATCAACAACAAACATAACAACAAGAGTGCTTGAACCAATGGTTCTCGGATAGTTTGGGATAAACGAGTCAAGCCGCCATCCATCATCCAAGCTACCACCAGTAAGGGAAAAACAATAAGATTAAGTCCGCCATGCCAAAACCCTAAACCGACCAAAACTAACACCAACCGAATCGATGTCTCTTGCCAGTTAGAATTAACGTACATAGAATTCATTGAAAGTAATTTTGTATAGAGATTTTATATCGCAAGTAGTAGCGAATACTTGTCATTACTGGCATAGAAATTTAAATCAATTTACCCACTCTTGTAATTCAAGTTTGTTGAGACGAACAAATCCTTTCAGTAGTATTCGCCATACCCATGGAACCCCCGCCAATACCCAGACTATAGAAATACGCTTATCGACACGTGATTGCCCCCTCAACATTAAACGAAGAATATTAAACAAATTGGCGGAAACATTACGCATTTGCAAACACGATAGCTGCGGCGATGGTAATGGCGTCAACCAATAAACACTTCCTCCACGCTGCATAACAATATTTAAGTTATCGGTCAACTCGGGCGGCAACTCTGACAGAGAATATCTCCAGGAAATCAATAAGATATTTCTCTTCGCATCGGGATAACGTAAAAAATAGCGCGCACGATTACGTGCAACCAGCGCTCGAAAATCCGGACCACGGCCAAATGAAGCACCGCCTACATGATGAATATAACAATCCGCATGAATACCCACACGCCAACCTTGCTCTATCAAACGGCGCCCCAGGTCAGTATCTTCGTAGTATCCGCGACCAAATTCCTGATCAAAACCTCCAATTGACATAAAAAGCTTACGTCGAATCAGAAAACCATAACCTTGAAAACGGTAAGTCGTAATATAACCACCTGTTTGGCGCTGATATCGACTGGGATGACAATGAAAAAAAGAATCATGTATTGGACTAACAATTGCAAGCTTTTCATCTTGTTGCAACGCATTACAGAGTATCGGCAGAAAATTTTCTCGCAACTCAGTATCTGAATTAAGCACCAGCACCAGATCGGCATCAGAGCGTGCAACCGCTTCGTTGACTGATTGACCATATCCTAGATTTCTCAAAGCATGATGCACATGTACTTGTGTATAAGTCAATCTATCCAGCATTTCGCGTGTTTCTAGACTAGAAGCATCGTCTTGAATCCAAACTGCATGAATGGATTGACTCAGATGCGCGATTACCGAATCAATGCAGCGTTTTACACTATCGGGAGAATTATAAACAGGAATAACAACATCAACAGACAATAGACTTGGCTCGTCCATAGCCAATATCAGCTTCTTTCAAAAATCAAATAAGCCTCGCCCCAATTTCTGGTTGATTTTTGTTTTACTTCAAACCCGGCTTGTTGCATAAGCGCGAGCGCTTCATTACGTTCATTTTCAGTACCCAACTCAACAATAACCGATTTTACTGCAGGATTCTTCAGAATAGACGCAGCACCTTTCAGAATAGCGATTTCCAGGCCGTCTACATCGATTTTGATATAATTGGGGCAAGGAAATTTCCACTGACTGCACAAATCATCCAGCGTTACACCGAACATACCTTGCGTATGTGTTGCTGATACTTTCATATTTTCTAAATCTTCAGCGCCAAATTGTGACCGATTGCCCCCTGGAATAAATTTTGGAATATACAATTTGGAAAATTCACTTTGTCCAGATATCGCCACACAATAGGATAAAATATTATCACTCAAGTTATTGAAAAATATATTCTTATTGAGTGCATAATAATTATTGCTCTGGGGTTCGAAAGCATAAACCTGAATCTTGTCACCATATTTCTTTGCTGGATACAAAGAATACTGTCCAATGTTCGCGCCAATATCAAAATAACAAGAATTTGGCTCGAAGCTATCCAGCCAATCCAACGTATCCGGTTCTTTAACCGAATACGTTTTCGCACGATTCAAAGTGCGCAGATGGTCTACTGAAATCAAAATAGATTGGTCTCTGACTGGAACCTTTACATAACCCCCTTTTAGCTTATACGCAATCACAACTAATTCATTAATAATCTCTTTAATTGACACTATGTATTTTCTTTTAGGTTAGCTTACGTTGATATTAATAACTGGTGGTTCTTACATGCAGCATGCCTCACTCCGCTGATTCTTCAAGTAAAGCCACAAAACGCGACAGGACCTTACCATCTGGAACATCCAGCATTTCTCTCAGAAAACGCTGCCGATTTTCTTCTACGTAAAATGAATCCAGTCCTTGCGTCAAGAAACCATTGATCCTTTCATATACATCGTCACGGCATTTAAGCTCGGTCTCAGGCATGTAATAAGCAACCGTTGAACGGGCAGCAATCAAATAGTCAGCTGCCAAAACCGGTTTTTTCACACGCACTGCTTCAAAAACGACCGACGTAGCTAAATCGATGATCACATCCGACCAATTCATCAAGTGTACGGAATGTGTATTATCATCAGCAATCCGAACACTATGCAATTTTCGAATCGTGTTGTCCGTAGTTAATGATTGCTTCCAACCACTACGCGTATGGGGCTTAATAATCAGCTCCACCTCTGGAAACTCTGCGATCATCTGTACCACCTCTCCCACTTCTTCCCAGAAAGTCGTGAAATTAGCTTTTCTTAGAAACATGACAATCTTAAGTCGACTGTTTGAACGCACCAAAGGGGATGGCGGCATTAAACCAGAGAGGATGTTCAGCCATTCTTCACAATATCTTGGTGAACCGAGAACAGCGATTTTACTATCAGGGAGAAAAGGGCGAAAACGTATCGCACACAGTTCATTAGGCACAACCAGTTTATCAAAAATCACTGCGGTAGAAAACAAAACATCTGGAACCACACGCCTTTCACCGCGCCGAATCAATTGACTTGCATGTGGGCTATCGCCATGTGGCAACGAAACAACGTTAAAGCCTCTATCCTTCGCCATTGCTACAACCACTTCTACCCATTCCACGCAAATCACTGAGTTTCTTTCAATCCAATCAAAAGCGACAACACCTTGACTATGATTTCCGGCAAAACAACGTTCCAATAAAAAACCAGCCGTATGCCGCCATAGCGGTTCGCGTTTCTTTTCATCAAAATGCTCTGCCAATGCAGCAACTATATTGCCAATAATTTTTATGCGACGAACATTTCGCGTCAGCAGTAACATTTGTAGGCGCCATTTAAGATAATCCAACCATGAAAACAGCTCCCGCATATGCGCTACACGAACTCCTTTTAGCTGACTCAAAAATTGCACACGAAAATCGCGACGAAATTTTGCAGAACCAATTAACACCACATCGCACTGATGGCCGGATTGGATCCACTTATAAATAACCGGCGTAATATGGTCAATATCATTATAGTGACGAAGAAAGAAAAGAGCTTTCATGACCGAATCAAAATAACTATCAATTTATTTAAAAAATACCACATTGGAAAATTTTTACGAGCCACTTCTCATTGGTCTGACCAAATAAAATAGTCCATGAAGGACTAAATCGCGCTATTCTACCCCCGCAGATAGGTAAACACCAGCAAACGATTGCCGCCTACTACTTGGATTTCAGCAAAGCACTAAGCATTGATAGATCATACGATTACCGATCCTCAGGAACAATCCGCTGTAAAGTGTTTTCGAAAAGAAGAATGCAAGGTAAAAACAGGCAAAAACGTAGCTTATGTATAATAGGGTAAAGTGCTATTAGCTTGTTTAAACACCGCCGCGATAACGCTGATAGTTTTTCAACGACCTGCTAAAACGCCTATACTGCAAACCATGACCACACACTTGCTCTTTATAGCAGTTTAAGTTTTGCTGATAACTTGGTATAGTATTTTACCTGTTTCAGGAAAGCTGTTCGGATAGTGCCGTAATTCTATCCACATTTCGCGACAATAATTGATTTTGTAATAAAGGATTAAGCAAATGCAAATTCATGTATATGATACTTACGTTAAAGCCAGGGATGGCCACACTATGCATTTTGATGTTTTTACGTCCATGAAGGATGATGCAAAAGCTGTTGAATACGCAAAACAATGGCTTACTTCGATTGGTGAAAATGAGGCAGTCGTCACTAGCAAAGAATGCAGTTTCTGCCACAGTCAAAGTGCACCCGATCATGTGGTTGATGAAATCAACAAAAATGGGTTTTATATTTATAAAATGGAAGGCTGTAAATAAAGACGAAACAGTATCATTTTAACTGTCTGGTGTATTGCTGATGGTTATTGAGCAATTGCTTGGCGTTCCGATAATTTTCAAGGTTTCTTCAAAAAATGAAATTACAGTGTACAAAATTATTACTGTGTAGCATGTTTCTACTTCCTCTTTTTGGTAACGTTGCGCATGCTACGGAACCCAAGATGATTGGTGAACATGGTGATTGGATAGCTTATACTTTTATGGAGAATAACAATAAAGTTTGTTATATGGTTAGCCAACCTAAAAAAACTTCTGGAAATTACTCGAAAAGAGGGGATGTGTTTGTGCTGGTTACCCACCGCCCATCAGAAAAAAGCAAAAATGTGTTTAGTTATGTATCGGGTTACACCTATAAAACAGGAAGTGAGGCTTCAGCTACTGTAAACAATCTGACCTTTCAACTCTTTACTCAGGATGATTCAGCATGGGCGCGCGATCAAGCGACCGACGATAAAATCGTAGATGCGATCAAACGAGGTAACTCTTTAGTTGTGAAGGGTGTTTCTTCTCGCGGTACTAGCACCACTGATACTTTTGGATTAAGTGGTTCGTCAGCAGCTTATAAAACCATATCCTCAGAATGCGGTATCAAATAAATAACGTATCGATTAATCAAGCGCAATGCAATTCTATTCATCTTTAATGTCACAATGAATGAACGATAAAATAAAGATTTACCAGAAACCTACCTGTAGCAAATGCAGAGCTACGCTCTCCATTCTGACAGAGAGCGGAAAAGAATTTGATTCGGTGAATTATTATGATACGCCTTTAACGATTGGCGAATTAAAAGAGTTGATTGCTAAATTGCGTGTAACCGCACGAGATATTTTACGTAAAGATGAACCGTCTGCCGGTCAATTAACGGGTGCATCCGATGAAGAGCTTATGCAAGCAATGATCGATAATCCGGATTTGATGCAACGTCCTATCGTAGTACGCGGTGACCAAGCTAAGATATGCCGCCCACCTGAAAATGTTTTCGATTTATTGAAATAATCAGAAGTAAAAGCTAATCGGTTATTTCCAATAAAAAAGCCACTCAAGAGAAAATGAAAAATTCTTGCATGGCTTTCTTATTGCGATTCAATAGAGAACCTAGCGGTCAAATATTCAAGCTTGTGTCAATTTATTCTATTTCTATCCCTTTACTACATCACCACTATTTTCTACTTCTTCTGCGGTAGCATTGGTTTGAGTAGAACCCGACACTGATTCTTTAAGGGCTTGTGTGCGAGTCGATAATTTTTCGCGAATACGCGCTGATTTTCCTGAACGATCTCTAAGATAGTACAATTTAGCCCGACGCACTTCACCTCGGCGCTTAATTTCAATACTCGCAATTAATGGCGAGTATGTCTGGAAAGTTCTCTCTACGCCTTCACCGCTTGAAATTTTGCGAACAATAAAAGACGAATTCAATCCCCGGTTACGCTTCGCAATGACTACGCCTTCATAAGCCTGTACACGCTTACGGTCTCCTTCCACAACGTTAACGTTTACGACGACTGTATCCCCTGGGGAAAAATCGGGTATGTCTTTGTTAAGCCGTTTAATTTCTTCAGCTTCTAATTGATCGATAAGATTCATGATTTGTTTTGCTCCATTTTTCAGATTGCCGATTTTACCTTGTTTTGTGTGATTGTTTATATTCTTCTAAAAGTTTTTGTTCCTCGGTTGTCATACCATGCGCACGTTTTGTTTCAAGCAAATCTGGCCGCCTAGACCAAGTTCTTCCGAGTGACTGCTGCAAGCGCCAACGTTGGATATGCGCATGATTCCCTGACATGAGTATTTCAGGCACTTGATCCCCTCGATATATTTCCGGTCGGGTGTAATGAGGGTAATCCAGCAATCCATTGACAAAAGAATCTTGGTTTGCTGATTCAGGATCACCTAGTGCGCCAGGAATTTGCCTGACAATTGCATCAATAAGCACCATTGCAGCAATTTCACCTCCCGAAAGCACATAATCGCCAATCGATATTTCTCTATCCACTTGCCGCACAATGAAACGTTCATCAACACCTTCATATCTTCCACACACAAAAATCAATCCACTACCAAGGCTCAATTCTTTAACCGTTGCATGCGTAAGCTTTTTTCCTTGCGGAGACAAGTAAACGACTTCTGGATGCGTAATTCCAAGCCCTTGTTGCCTTGACTTGGCTTGCATAATCGCTTCCTCCAGGGGCTCAGCCATCATCACCATCCCTGGCCCGCCACCATAGGGGCTATCATCGACAGTACGATGATGATTATGACTAAAATCACGTGGATTCCATGTTATCAGTTCAAAAATGCGATTCTTCCAAGCTTTCCCTGTCACACCATACTGAGTAACAGCAGTAAACATTTCCGGAAATAATGTCAAAACATCGCACGCAAAAGGCATTATCTATCTCACTAAAAATCCAGCTCCCAATCAACAATCACCCTTGACTTATCTAAATCTACTTGAATAATGATCTGCTTGATAAAAGGAATAAGAATCTCTTTAGAATCCTTTATGGAAACATTTTGTACGCGCAATACATCATTTGCACCGGTCTCAAATAATCCAATGATTTTACCCAGATGATGGGATTTTAAATTGATGACATCCTTGCCAACTAAATCCGACCAGTAGTAACTACCCTGCTCATCCGATAAAACAGGCAAATAGCTACGTGGCACTGCAACCTGTAATCCTTTTAGTTGAAAAACTTGTTCACGATCAGAATATTCCGCTAATTTGACATTTAAGTTATTGCCGTTGACATGCCCCGTCACGAGCTCCGCTTTATGCCAATTCGCCGTTTCCTCTGTACCTAACCACCATGATGAATATTGCAGCAATCCATCAGTATATTCTGTATATGGACAAACTTTAACCCATCCACGAATCCCGAAGGGCCCTAAGATATGCCCCATCACAATCATACGCGAGGTATTTTTATTCGCGATAACAGCTAAGCAATAACAACACTAACTATTTGCAGCTTTTTGAGCATTAACCGTAAACTGTTTAACCAGACGATTTGCAGTCGGCGATAGCTGAGCACCTTTAGATTGCCAGTACGAAATACGATCCAATTGAACACGCAAGGGTGCTTCCCCTCCAACAGCCCTGGGATTGTAAAATCCAACTCGTTCAATAAATCTTCCGTCACGAGGATGACGTGAATCTGCAACAACCATATTGAAGAACGGGCGTTTTTTGGCGCCGCCCCTTGCTAATCTAATGATAACCATATCTTATCTGTAAGCCCCTGACTGCATGTATAAAAGAAGAACCGTTAATTTTACAGTAATTTTAGTTCATCTGACAAGAAACAAAATACATTGAGGATGCTACCATTAAGGCTTGCCTTTCCTTTATAGATTAAACAAAAATTAAGAAAAAGTGCATTGCATACGACTATATAGAGGAGATTGATATTTTGTTATTTCGCTCTTCATCTTCCGATTCTAAAAAAATTATTGCTCATGAGGCAAACCAATGTGTCTCCTGCGGTTTATGTTTGCCAGCTTGCCCAACCTATCGGTTGTTGAAATCCGAAGCTGATTCCCCACGTGGTCGCATCGCGCTTATGCAAGGTGTGGCAACGGAAAAAATCTCCATGAATGCACGATTTATCGAACACATGGATCGTTGTTTGACTTGCCGAGCTTGTGAAACAGTTTGTCCGAATCATGTCTCGTATGGTCGACTGATCGATCAAACTCGGGCTTTACTGCTAGAGCAAGCTAACTCGATAAAAAAACCAAGCCAATCCAGATTAAAGCATCTCTTACAAAAAACATTGCTGACACGACCAGATCGTTTAGAAAGACTATATCGCTTGTACTATTTTGCACAAACAAGCGGTTTTTGGAAGTGGATTCATTCGTTTAATCGATTGAAGACAAACCCATTAGTAAAATTCCTTGCCAGCCTTCCGATGACTCAATTTCCGCATACAAACGAAACAAAAGCACCACCTTTTATTGCCCACGCATGGAAAGAAACTTACCCGGTCGATAAAAATAAGCGCGGAGAAGTCGCTTTGTTTCTCGGTTGTGTGGCAAGATTAACGGATGTTGCGACCTTAAATGCGAGCATCTACGTGTTAAATCGCTTGGGGTATACCGTCCATGTGCCTCAAAAACAAACTTGCTGCGGTGCCTTGTATCAACATAGCGGTCATATAAAAGAAGTGTCATCATTAAACAAGCAAAACAAGGCCGCATTTGAGTCGCACCATATCGATGCAATTATTACCACAGCCTCCGGTTGTGGTGCGCAACTAGCAGAACACGGCTTATTCGATGAAAATCATTCGATCATGGATATTAACCAGTTTCTGGCTGCTTCGTCTGGGTGGGAGCAGATCGATATTGCACCGTTATCCGATAAAATTATCGTTCATGACCCCTGTACGTTACGGAACGTATTACAAGCGCAATCCTATCCTTATGCGCTCATGTCGCGCATTCCTAATGCTCAGGTGATTGCTTTGGCGAATAATGATCAATGTTGTGGTGCGGCTGGAACTTATTTTTTGGATCAATCCGATATAGCCAATGCTTTACTGACGCATAAGTTGGATGATTTAGTAGCACACGATGCAAAATACTTGGTAACTTCAAATATCGGCTGTTCAATGCATATTACTCAAGGATTGTGGAATGAAAATATTCCGGTAGAAGTATTGCATCCGGTAACGCTACTCGCCCGGCAAATGGGGCTTCGCTACTGAATTGATTGGAGTAACACTCACAAACAAACCTTTTGCTACACCGATAAGATATTTTTTGCTGAAAAATTTTAACGTTCGTTACGCATGTCCATTATAATGAATCATTTACCTTATCCAACTTAACATAGTGATTATGATCAATTTTGATAAACTCATTATCGGTTTTGATTCTGCTTTGCGTACATTGCTGGTACCGGCACAAACAATTCGTAAAACTCCAGGAAGTGATAACTCCGAAAACGAGCTAACCAATACTGAAAAAGAGTTGTCAACTGCACTCATGCGCGTGAATCACGTTGGCGAAGTATGCGCGCAAGCTTTGTATCAAGGCCAAAGCCTAACGGCTCGCAATGAAGAAGTGCAGAAAACATTGATGAAAGCTGCACGCGAAGAAACCGAACACCTGGCCTGGACCGAGCAACGAATCAATGAACTGGGTGGCCGAAAAAGTTTCTTAAATCCGCTTTGGTATGGTGGATCCTTCGCAATCGGATTTGTTGCTGGGCTATTAGGTGACAAGTGGAACTTAGGATTTCTAGCGGAAACCGAACGCCAAGTTGAAGAACATTTATCGAGTCATTTACAGAAATTACCGGCTAATGATGAAAAAAGTCGCGCGATCGTAATGCAAATGAAAATTGATGAGGCCAGCCATGCAACGATGGCATTATCACACGGCGGCGCAGAATTACCTGTACCTATAAAGGCGGCCATGAAATTTAGCTCTAAAATAATGACTCAAACAGCTTACTGGGTCTAAGTGACGATTTAGTCGCAGTGAGTTTAATTTTTAAGTAATGATAATAAAACACTCAATAGTTTTATGGAAAACATTAACTTAACAAATCATTTCTTAATGGCAATGCCAACCATGAAGGATTCGATTTTTTCGAAAACCTTAACCTATATCTGTGAACATAATGATTATGGCGCATTAGGAATTGTAATTAATCGCCCAACCGACTTGAATCTGATGTCCCTATTTAAACAGTTAGGCATTGCGCAGTTGGATGAACCTGTTAATAAATTGACCCCCATACTTTTTGGTGGGCCAGTGCAAATGGATTGCGGCTTTGTATTGCATTACCCAGTCGGTAAATGGCAATCAACCCTGGCAGTAAACGAAAGAATTGGTTTAACCACTTCTTTGGATATCATGAAAGCAATAGCCAGTGATCAAGGTCCTGAAAAAACTTTGGTTGCACTGGGTTATGCCGGGTGGTCTCCAGGACAAATTGAGTCCGAATTAAGCCAAAATACATGGTTGACTGTTCCTGCTTCACAGGAAATCATATTCAACTTAGCTTCTGAAGAAAAATTTACTGCAGCCATGCAGTCTTTAGGGATCCGAGATGCTAACCTTTCCCATGAAGTTGGGCATGCATAATCTATAAAAACAGAACCCAATGATCGAAGAATCGCCCGGCCATGATCTGCCGGTTAAAATGAGTTTACAATCATTACCCGAGGGCACTATTTTAGCTTTTGATTTTGGTAAAAAACGCATTGGTGTAGCGGTTGGCAACACCCTAACAGCATTTGCGCGTCCCTTAAAAACCATACACCACGAAACCAATGCTCAGCGCTTCTCGATTATTGGAAAAATGATTCAGACATGGCAACCAGTATTATTGGTGGTTGGGCTACCGATGCATATCGATGGCACACCTCATGAGATGACTCACTTAAGTCGACGTTTCGCGCAGCGCTTACACGGGCGCTTCAGTATTCCAATTTTTCTCATTGATGAGCGGTATACCAGTCAAACTGCCGCAATTGCATTGCGTGAAGCAGCTGTAACAGTGGAAAAACAAAAATCAATTTTGGATCAAGTGGCTGCACAGCAAATATTACAATCATTTTTTGACGAAAACAGACATGCAACTACCTGATGCTGAAGAACTCTTTCAAATTTTAGCAAAAAAAATACGTTCCGCTGGAATTCAAAATATCGCGTTAGTAGGCATACATACAGGTGGTGTATGGTTAGCACAGCGTTTGCACCAAGAACTGGATATACAGCATCCGCTAGGCATGCTGGACGTATCTTTTTATCGAGATGATTTTGATAAAAGAGGATTGCACGCACAAGTAAAGCCCTCCGAAATTCCGTTCGATGTGGAAAAATCGAATATTCTTCTGGTTGACGATGTGCTTTATACCGGACGCACTATCCGTGCCGCAATTAACGAATTATTCGATTATGGACGTCCCGGCCGCATAAGCCTAGCTGCATTAATCGATCGGGGTGGAAGGCAATTACCGATTACACCGCAATATGTGGGTGCCAAACTAAAAATACCCGACAATCAAATGTTGGAACTGCAGCGCGATGATAATGATAAGCTCAGTTTAAAAATATACGATAAAACTTCTAATCATGAATAGCAGAAATCCCCAGCTTAATGAAAATGGTGCATTGCAACATTTACTAACTACAGAGGGTTTGCCGGTTTCCGTTTTATTACATATTTTAGATACCGCAGAATCGTTTGTCGGAGTTACCGAACGAGATGTAAAAAAAATACCCTTATTACGCGGGAAATCGATCTTTAATCTTTTTTTTGAACCGAGCACGCGCACGCGCACGACTTTTGAGATTGCCGCAAAGCGATTGTCTGCCGACGTCATTAATCTCAATATTGCAGTTTCTTCAGAATCCAAGGGAGAGACGTTGCTTGATACCGTCAATAATCTGTCAGCCATGAATGCAGATATGTTTGTCGTGCGACATGCTCAGAGTGGCGCAGCTCACTTGATTGCAAAGCATGTACGATCAGATATCCGCGTGATCAATGCCGGTGATGGAAGTCATGCGCATCCCACGCAAGCCCTGTTAGACATGTTTACCATCCGTCGCTACAAGCGAGAGTTTCGCAATTTGCGCGTGGCCATTATCGGTGACATTTTACACTCACGAGTGGCGCGTTCGCAGATTCATGCCTTAACAACACTCGGTGTTCCAGAAGTACGTGTGATTGCGCCTAAAACCCTTTTGCCAAAAATGGTTGAGCGTCTTGGCGTGCACGTTTATCATACGATGGAAAAGGGATTGAAAGATATTGATGTGCTGATGATGCTGAGACTGCAAAACGAGCGCATGACAGGCGCTAACTTACCAAGTTTTGAAGAATATTTTAAATACTATGGATTAACACCTGAAAAATTATCATTAGCTCGGCGAGATGCCATCGTAATGCATCCAGGACCAATGAATCGAGGTGTAGAAATAGATTCCGCAGTCGCTGACGGAAAACAGTCGGTAATTTTGCCACAAGTTACTTTCGGCATAGCTGTTCGTATGGCGGTAATGTCGATTCTTGCGGGTAATCAGACATAAAATTACCATGAGAATTCATATCAAAAACGGTCGAGTGATAGATCCGAAGCAAGGTATTGATACCGTTCAGGATATTTTCATTGCAAAAGGAAAAATTGTCTCGATTGGAATAGCACCCAATGAGTTCCAGGCCAGTCGAATCATTGATGCACAATCATTGGTGGTATGCCCTGGGTTAGTTGACTTATCAGTTAGATTACGTGAACCGGGGCTGGAATATAAAGCCACTTTAGAATCTGAAATGGCCGCAGCTGTTGCTGGTGGAGTCACCAGCTTCGCATGCCCACCCGATACCGACCCACCATTGGATGAACCGGGTTTGGTTGAAATGCTCAAACATCGCGCG
>WBZQ01001592.1_pt1 | contig 15603 bp, 8 predicted proteins | sample 5204251 | NCBI WGS metagenome assembly WBZQ01 (sample SAMN12412402, study PRJNA552823) | activated sludge metagenome | isolation source: activated sludge from nitrification reactor of wastewater treatment plant... | place: USA: Virginia | collected 2017-09 | reverse complement strand
AGGTTGTCGGACGGATCGTGGCGCTGCGCCAGGCGTCGCCCGCCGTCGACCAGGCCGGCCGCCTGCACGCGCGCGCTCCACTCCGCGATCGCCGCGAAGTGCCGGCGTTCGCGGGCGTTCTCGCTCCAGGGCAGACCGAGGCCCGCGTTGAAGACGGCGTGGGCGAGCGCGACGAAGGCGTGCATGGCGGGCGTGGTCACGTCGTGGTCGCGCAGGATGAAGATCCCGCCCGGACGCAACACGCGCGCGATCGAAGCCACGAAGGCCGCCAGCCGCTCGGGCGGCGCGTGGTGCAGGCCGATGAAGCAGGTCACCAGGTCGGCGCTGGCCGTGGGCAGCGCCAGCGGCGCGTAGTCGTCGAGCGGCACGAAGCGACCGGCCGGGCGCCATTGCCCGCGCTCGACCAGATCGACCGGCGAGAAGCCCGGCGCGACGTCGTGGACCAGCACGACCTCGCCCGTGAGGCGCAACTGGGCGCGCAGCGTCTTGACGTAGCGGCCCGGCGTGCCGATCTCCACGTAGCCGTCGAAGGCGCGACGCTCGCCCAACAGATCGAGCGTCTGACGCGCCATCTCGCGCTTCTGCTTGGCGAGCGAGGGCAGCGCGTAGGTGAGCTCGGAGAGCCAGGGCTTGATGCTCGGCAGTTTCTCCTGCAGATGGCGATAGATGGCTTCGTCGCGCGCGTGGCGTGCGCAGGCCTCCTGGATCAGCCAGTGGAAGCGGTCTTCCGGATAGAGGCGATAGACGTTCTGCAGGAAGCGGTAGAAGCCGTCGCGCAGGCGCACGTCGGAAAAGACCTGGTGGAACTCCGACTCGGGCGTGGTCACGAGCGCCGGCGCGCCCTCGAGCGTCGGCGCGTAATACGCGTCCCACAGCGCGTTGCGCAGGCGATAGCCGGGGTCGAGGCGACGCTTGAGCGCGAAGTACTCGTCGATGCGCGGATAGGCGCGCCGGAACTGGTCGGGCGTGGCGTGGATCTGGTAGGGCAGATAGTACGTGCCGCCCGAATCGAGGGCGGCCTCGATCAGCTCGCGCGTCCACACCGCGACGCGGTTACGCGCGCTCGGACGCGTGCGCTGCTTGTAATAGAGCACGAAGGCGAAGCACTCCTCGCGTGCCCATGCCAGCAGCGTGCCGGGGTCGGGCATGGCGTGGCGAATCGACACGTTGAGCACGTTCACGCGGTGGCGCTGCAGGATCTCGGCCAGTCGCGGGACGAACTCGTCGAAACGCGCCACGGGCACGAAGTATTCCTGCAGCACGAAGGTGGTGAAACGGCGCGAGGCCGGCTCCAGCTCGGCCACGTCGTAGCCGGCCTCGTAGTTGCGCCAGTGCACCTTGGGCCGCATGTAGAGCAGGCGGTCGACGATGTGCTGCCGGCGCCACTTGCCGAGCGGCGTCTCGGAGGCGGCCCAGATGAAATAGCGCTGCAAGGGATAGAAGCGCCGCTCGGGCATGACGCGCGCGCGGGTCGTGGCGGGCTTGTCGGTCACGCGCCAGGTGGCCGAGCGCACGCTGCGATAGTGCGGCGGATAGACGTCGGCGTTGTGGAACAGGGCCTCGGGCGAATGACGCACCGTGGCCTTGAAGTGCTCGACGTACGATGCGACGGGCAGGGTCTCGGCGCTGCGTTCGATGCGCACGTTCTCGGCCAGGTCCAGTTCGGCCTCGACGATCACGCCCAGGCCGCCGTAGCCGCCGATGGCGCCGTAGAACAGCTCGGCGTTCTCGTCGGGGCTGGCTTCGACCTGTGCGCCGTTCGGTAGCACGAGCGACAGCGCGCGCACGGACAACGCCAGCGGCCCCAGCCCGACGTAGCGTCCGTGGACGTTGACGCTCAGCGAGCCGCCCACCGTGAAGTTGGCGTAGCTCTGCATGATCTTCACGGCCAGGCCGTGCGGGTCGAGGAAGCGCTGCAGGTCGCGCCAGCGCGCGCCGGCCTGCACGCGCAGCACGCGTTCGACCGGCTCGAAGCGCACCACGCGGTCCAGCCCGCGCAGATCGAGGTGCAGGCTGCCCGGACTCGCGGTCTGGCCGCCCATGCTGAAACGCCCGCCGCCGATCGACAACGGCCCGCTCGTGCGGCGCAGCGCCTCTTGCACCTCGGCCACGCTGGTGGGCGTGGCCACGGCGAAGACGGGGATGGGGTTCAGGCCCGTGACGTCGTTGACGATCTGGCGTGCGTCGGGCATGCGCGCAGGGCCTCCTCGCATTCTCTAGGCGGCTCCGGACGGCGGCACGGGCCGCGCCAGCGGGTCGCGACCGTAGCGGTTGTCGGCGCGCTGGCCGCGGCGCAGGGCCGTCTCGACGGCGATGAAGAGCGGGCCGGCGAGCGGCACGAGCAACGCCCAGAGGACGTGCCCCGAGCGCCCGCGATCGTGCAGCCGCCGGACCAGCAGCCCGCCCAGCAGCAGGAAGAAGGGCGGGTAGAGCAACAGCGTGCTGGTCGTCCCGAAGGCGGCGTCGAGGAGGTAGAAACACAGCGCGAACGCGCCCCAGACGATGCACGCGGCACGCCAGAACGCGGCGCGGGGCAAGCGGCCGTCGAAGTTCGTCAGACGCGCCATCGGTCCGCCAGACGTTACGGTCCGTGGCGCCCGCGCGTCAAGCCGCGGGGGACGACTACGAGCCGGGGACGCGCCGCACTCTCCGTCGCAGCTCGTCGGCGCTGAAGGCCGGCGCCGAGCAGCGACTGGCCGTGCACACGAAGGCCGCAGGCCGCTTCAGCTCGGGATAGGTCACGTCGGCACGCGGCAGCGGACCCTCGCGGCGGTCCCACAACTCGATTCGCGCGTACGAGGCTTCGGGCAGGGCAAGTGCCGCGCGCAGCAGCGCGCGCGCGGCCGCATCCTCGCGTGGGCCGACAACGGTCACGTGCAACGGCTCGCGGCCCAGCTCGTCGGCCGCCAGCAGCACGCCGCCGGTCTGCGGGCGACGCGCGACTTCGGGAATCGCCAGGTGGCGCAGCGCTTCACGCGCCAGCTCGCGCAGGCTCGTCTCGCCGGTGAAGTGGAACGCCAGGTTGGCGACGCGCGCCAGGGCGACGTTCTCGTCACGCTGCGGCATGGGCGCAAGCAGCGCGCCTGGCGCGGCGGAGGTGACGAAGCCGGCCACGCCCGCGCGGCGGAACGCGCGCGCGATGAAGGCGAGCGTGGAGCGCACGTGGCCCAGCCAGGCGCGCTCGCCCGTGGCCGTGTAGAGGGCCAGGAACAGGCGCGCGGCGGCCACGTTGTCGCCCAGGTAGGGCCCGGTCTCGTCGCGTTCGTCGTGGTCGAAGCCGCCGCCCTGCCGCGCGCGCTCCTCGAGCAGGAAGCGACCCACGCGCAACGCGCGCTCGAGCAGGCGCTCCTCGCCCGTCTGCGCGTGCAGCGCCAGCAGCCCCAGGGCGGCCCAGGCGTTCTCGCGCGCGTAGCGGTGCCGGTCGACGCGCGGCAGCCCACGCGCGCGCCGGCCGGCGTCGTCCAGCGCGAAGTAGTCGCCGGCGTGCTCGCCGCGCACCACGTCTGCGTCCATGCTGACGTGGAACGTGCCGTCGGGCGCGCTCAGGAAGGCGTCGAGAAAGCGCTCGACGTCGCGCGCGGCGCGCAGGTGCTCGGGCGCGCCCCACTGCGCGTAGGCCAGGGCATAGATGCGCAGGTTCTCGGCCTGGTGCGACATGATCTTCTCGAAGTGCGGGTGCTCCCAGTCGCCGCTGTCGGAATACTGGTAGACGCCGCCCCACACGGGATCGATCAGCTTCTGCTGCCGGGCGAGCGTCTGGCGCGCGCGGCTCTCGGCCTGCGCGTCGCCCAGGCGCGCCTGGTACAGGCTGTACTCGAGCGCGTCCCAGTCGAGATACTTGTGCGTGAAGCCCCAGCCACCCTGGCGCTCGTCGTAGCGCGCGCTCAGCAGGCCGAGCAGCTCGTCGCGCAGGCCCTCCGGCAGGACGCCGGAGTCGCCGCCCGTCAACTCGGCGCGCGGCGGCGCCGACACCGAAGGTCCAGGCGTCGGGTCGTCGACCACGCCCTGCAGCAGCGCGGCCATGCGGCGCGGGGTGACGTAGCCCTGGAACTTGACGAGCTCGCTGCCGTCCGCCGCGAAGATGATCGTCGCGGGCCAGCCGTAGTCCTCGTAGCGGTTCGACAGGTCGGGTCGCGCGTCTTGATCGACCTCGACCGCCACGAAGTGCGCCTTCAGCAGGCGCACGACCTCGGGGTCACGGTACGTGGTCTCGTGCATGACGTGACACCAGTGACACCACACCGCGCCGAGATCGAGCAGCACCAGCCGCCCTTCCGCGCGCGCCTGCGTGAAGACCTCCGGCGACCAGTCGCGCCAGGCGATCGCGTCGGCCTCGGCGGTGCGCGCGCTGGGCGCGTGAAGCGTGACGAGCGTCACGACCAGCGCCAGAGCCGTGCTTCGAAGACGTGGCATGCGTTTGTCTCCCGCCCATGACTACGAGCGCCGACGGGCGCGCGGATGCCGTCTCAGTCTGGCGACGAGGCCTCGAACGCGATCCACGCGCCGCCGCCCTCGGCGTGCAGCCAGACGGGCAGCACCTCCACGTCGCCCAGCCGCACGCCGCCCGCCATCGGCAACGTCAGCGTCGTGTCGGGCTCGGCGGGCAACGCGATCTCGCGCGCGTGCCACGACAAGGCGTCGCCGGACGTCACGCTGGGACGCCGCACGCGCACGCGCACGCGCGACCCCGGGGGAGCTTCGAGCAGGAACTGGCCCCAGGCGCCGTCCAGCCGGAACCCGCGCTCCTCGGGTTGGCTGCGATCGACGGCGCTGACTCGCAGCCGCTCGTCGCCCACCCGGTAGCGTTCGGACGAGAGCACCAGCGGAGCGCGGAAAGAGGCACGCAGGCCGCGCGGCACGAGCGCCAGCGGCACGAGGCGGGCGCCTGCGACCCAGCCTTCGTCGGCCACGCCCGAAGCCACGAGCACGAAGCGCGGCGCGCCGCCGGGCAGCAGCAGCGTCAGAGGCGCGGGCGGTCGATCGGTCCGCAGGTACGTCCAGTCCAGGCTCAGCTCGTCGCTCTGCGCCTCGAGCCTCGTCAGGTGCACGGCCGCGCGCGTCGGTCCCGGGCGCGCCGTGACTTCCAGACGATAGAGTCCTGGCGGCAGCGCGACGCGTCGCGAACGCCGCTCGTCGCCGGCGCGCAGCAGCCAGGGTGCACGCGGCAGGTCGAGCGGCAGCGCCAGCGAGGCCAGTTCCAGCGGGCCCGAGACCGGCCGCAGACGCTGTGCATCCCAGGCGTCCAAGAGGCGCGCCACCGACGTCTGCGGATCGAGCAGCGGCGCCTGGCCCAGGCTGCCGGCGAGCAGCGCGTAAGCCAGCGCGCCGGCGGTCAGACCGCGCCAGGAGCGCGCCCAGGCAAGGGCCACGAGCGCGAGCAGCGTCGCGGCGAGCAGCGCGGCCTCGGCCCCACCGACCACGAACGACGGCCACCAGCCATCGAGGTCGAGCGAGGGCACCAGGAAGCGCAGCAGGCCGCTCTCGCCGTCGGCGCGGTTGTGCAGCGCGCGCGGCGTGTCGGCGGCGAGCAGGGTGACCGCCAGGCCCATGGCCGTCAGACACACAGCCGCCTCACGCCGCAGCCGGAAGGCTACGGCCAGCCCGAGCGCCAGCACCGGCAGGGCCGGCACGACGAAGCGAGCGGGCGGGCAGGCGCCCCCCCACCACATGCTGAACGACGCGCCCACCAGCAGCGTGGCCCCGGCCAGCAACCCGCCGCGCAATGCGTCGCCGGCACGATGCGACGCGAGCGCCGCCAGGCCCGGTAGGGCCAGCGCCCACACCGGCGCGAGCGCGAGCAGTCCGAACTGGCGGTCCAGGAAGAGCGCTGGCAGTCCCCAGGGCAGACGCGCGAGCGAGACGTCGGAGGCGAAGCCGGGCCCGTAGGCCGCCGACCAGGAAGCGCTGCCGTAGAGGGCGTGGAAGAAGAACGATAGCCCGGCGCACGCAACGACGAACAAGGCCAGGGCACCGGCACGCGCGGCAGGCGCGCGGCCGGGACGCAGCAGCGTGAGCGCCAGGCCAGCGCAGGCGAGGGGCAGGAACTTGGGATGCAACCACGGCAGCGCCGCGGCCGCCCAGCCAGCGGCCAGCAGGCTCTTCGCGCCTGCGTCGCCGCGCGCGGCCCACAGGAAGACCGCGGTCGCCAGCGCCGCCGGCACCTCGGGATACAGCGCCTGGGCGTAGATCGGCAGGGGCGGCGCCAACACGAGCGCAGCCCAGGCGCCCAAGGCCGCCGGCGCGCTCCCGGTGACCGCGCGCGCGACGCGGTGCACGACGAGCGCCAGCAGCGCCGCCAGCAAGGCCTGGAGGAGCTTGGCGCCCGCGTAGCCGCCCAGCGCATAGGCCGGCAGGAGCAGCACGGGCAGGCCTGGCGTGTGCACCTCGTAGATCACGCCGCGCGGGCTGCGCGGTGAGGTGTGGGCCTGCAACGTGCCCGGGAAGAAGGCGCGGTACTCGCGTTCGTCGTACTCGTCGGCCAGGTCGAGGTCGCCATCGCTCAGCAAGCTCTGGGCTTGGAGCAGATAGTGCGGCTCGTCGCCCTGCGGTCCGGCCGGGCCGGGCAGGCCGAGGCCGAGCGCCGCGAACCAGGCCCAGGCCACGGCGAGCAGCAGGAGGTCGGCGCGGCGGCCTGCGAGCCACGCGGGAAGTCGCAGCAGGCCCGCGCGGCTCAGGCGCGCGCCCACGACGGCCAGCGCGCCGGCTGCGACGAGCCACAACAACGGGCGTTGAAACGCGAGCAGCGCCGGCGCGGCGCCGGTCACGAGCGGCACGAGCGGCGCGCCGGCCAGCGCCAGCAGCAGCAGCGGGCGCGAGCAGTAGGCCGGCAGGCGTCGCGCCACGCAGGCCACGGCCAAGCCGCACAGCAGCGCGGCGAGCATCAGGCCCGGGCCTGGCACGCCGGCCAGGCCGCGCCAGAGGCCCTGCGCGCGCGGCACGACGTGGAATTCCGCCCGGCCGAGCGCGACGGGCAACGCGACCGCTCCAGCCAGCGCGAGCAGATGAAGCCAGCCGGGTCGCGCGTCGACGGGCGCGGGCCGGCGCGCGCAGACCGCCGTCACGGACGCCGCGCCGTCGCCTCGCCCCACTTGAGCTTCGTGCGCAGCACCTCGAAGTAATCGCGCGCCGGGGTCTTGATCAGGCGCAGCACGCGCGGACTGCGCGTCACGGTCAAGGTCTCGCCGGGCGCCAGGTCGAGTCCGCGTTGGCCGTCGAAGGCCACGTGCGCGTCGAGGTCGCGCGCCGGCCGCACGCGCACCTCGACCGTCGAGTGGTCGAGCACCACCAGCGGGCGATGACTGAGCATGTGCGGGCAGATGGGCGTGACCACCAGCGCCGGCAGCAGCGGATGCAGGATCGGCCCACCGGCCGACAGGTTGTAGGCCGTCGAACCCGTCGGCGAGGACACGATCAGGCCGTCGGCCCGGAACGACGACACGAAGCGGCCGTCGACGGCCACGTCGAGGTCGAGCAGGCGCGAGCTGGCGGCGTTGGTGACGACGACGTCGTTGAGCACGTCGTCACAGGCCGGCGCGCGACCCGCGCGCGCGACCTGGGCCCGCAGCAGGCGCCGCTCTTCGAGCCGGCATTCGCCCGCCAAGGCGCGCTCGAGGGTGGGGAACAGCTCGTTGAGCGCCACCTCCGTCAGGAAACCCAGGCTGCCGAAGTTCACCGCCAGGACCGGCACCGCGGGTTCGAGCAGGCGGCTCGCGGCCAGCAGCGTCCCGTCGCCGCCCAGCACGATCACCATGTCCACTTGCGCGGCCAGCTCGCGGTCGGGCACCGCCTCGCTGCCCGGCGCCAGGCCGCCGTCGGCCAGGCGCGCGGTGCGCTCCTCGAGACACACGCGCAGGCCACGCGCACGCAGGAAAGACGTCAGCTCGCGCAGCAGGCCGCTGGCCTCGACGAGGTCCGCGCGCGCCAGGATGCCCACGGCCCGCGCGCCAGGCCAGCGCGCTTCCGGCACGGTAACGGCGGGCTCCACCGGCGCGCCACGCGACGGCTCCGGCGCCGACGTGACACTCGGCGGCGGCGCGGCTTTTCCGGCCTCGCCATCTGCCAGCGCACGCTCGAACGCTTCACTCCAGGCACCCTCGGGCAGGCCGTCGGCGTCCAGGCGCAGGTGCAGGAAGAACTCGCGATTGCCTTCGCTACCGGCGATCGGCGAGGCGCAGCAGCCGAGCAGCGCGAAGCCGCAGGCGCGCACGGCGCACTCGGCCACGTGGCGCATGGCCTGCACGTGCAGCGCCGGGTCCTTCACGAGGCCACCGCGCCCCACCTGCGCGCGACCGACCTCGAACTGCGGCTTGACCAGCACCAGCACGTCGGCGCCCGGCGCGAGCACCGCGCGCAGCGCGGGCAGGATGCGGGTGGCGGAGATGAACGACACGTCGAGCGTGGCCAGGCCGCACGGCTCCGGGACGTCGTGCGTGGAGAGCGCGCGGGCGTTGACGCGCTCGCGCGGCACGACGCGCGGGTCGGAGCGCAGCGACTCGTGCAGTTGGCCGCGCCCGACGTCGACCGCGAACACGCGCGCCGCGCCGTGGCGCAGCAAGGTCTCGGTGAAGCCGCCGGTCGAGGCGCCCACGTCGACCGCCACGCGGCCACGCACGTCGAGGGCGAATTCTCCGAGCGCGCCTTCGAGTTTCACCGCGCCGCGGCCGACGTGTTCGGGGCCAGGCAGCAGCTCGACGCGCGCGCTGGCGCGCAGCGCCGTGCCGGGCTTGGTGGCGGGACGGCCATCGACGCGCACGCGTCCGGCCATGACGAGCGCCTGGGCCCGTTCGCGCGACGCGGCCAAGCCGTTGGCCACGAGCCAGGCGTCGAGTCGTGGCCGGGCCGTCGCCGACGCGCCCGTGTTCACGCGCGGCACGCGGGCGTCGTCACGCGCGCCTCGCCACGATCAGCCGTGCCAGGTGCGCGAGCAGGTCGGCGCCCGAGCCCAGCGGCTGCAGCGCGGCCAGCGCCTCCTCGAGCAGGCCCTCGGCCATGGCGCGCGCGCGCGCCAGGCCGTGCACGCTGACGTAGGTGGCCTTGTGGGCCGCCTGGTCCTTGCCGGCCGTCTTGCCGAGCTGCGCGTCGCCTTCGGTGGCGTCGAGCACGTCGTCGACGATCTGGAAGGCCAGGCCCACGGCCGCCGCATAGCGCTCCAGGCAGGCGGACTGCGCGCCCTGCGCGCCGCCGAGCAGGGCGCCGCCGCGCACGCAGGCTTCGAGCAACGCGCCCGTCTTGGCGCGATGCAGGCGCTCGAGCGAGGCCGGCGCGACCGCACGTCCCTCGGACTCCAGATCCTCGACCTGCCCGCCGATCAGACCGCTCGTGCCGCAGGCGGCGCCCAACATGGCGATGGCCTGGAGGCGCCGGCGCACGCTGGTCGCGTCGGCGCTCTTGTCCACCTCGGCCAGCAGCGCGAAGGCCCGGGTCAAGAGCGCGTCGCCCGCCAGGATCGCGATGGCTTCGCCGAAGACCTTGTGCGACGTCGGCTTGCCGCGGCGCAGGTCGTCGTCGTCCATGGCCGGCAGGTCGTCGTGGATCAGGCTGTAGGTGTGGACCATCTCGACCGCGCAGGCGAACGGCAGCAGCGCTTCGCGCTGGGCGTCGACGGCTTCGCCCGCGGCCAGCACCAGCAGCGGGCGAATGCGCTTGCCGCCGGCGAACAGGCTGTAGCGCGCGGCGCGATGGATCGTCGCCGGCCAGGTCTGCTCCGGCGGCAGCGCCCGATCGAGGGCTTGGTCGACGAGCTGGTGCAGCGCGGTCAGCCGGGACTGCGGGTCCAGGTCGACTTCGGGAGCGTTCACAGCTTGAGCCTACACGTGATGAGCGGCGCTCAGAAAGGGACGTCGTCGTCGCCCGGAGCTTCGAGCGGCACGGTCTTCGGCCGTCCCTGGCGGTCGAGCTGCGCCTCGCCGCGGGCGTCCTTGAGCAGCGCCTCGATCTTGCCTTCGGCCTCCTCGAGCTTGCCGTGGCACAGGCGCGAGAGCTGCACGCCCTGCTCGTAGAGCCGCAGTGATTCCTCGAGCGACAGCTCGCCCTGTTCCAGGCGTTGCACCACGCCTTCGAGTTGGGCGAGCGCCTGCTCGAAGTTCGGCGCGGGGCGCGACGGCGCGTCGTCACTCATGCCTGCTCCTTGGCGGCGACGGTGGCGCTCAACGCGCCGCCGTGCAGCCGAATGCGCAACACGTCGCCCGGCGCCGCCTGCTCGGGCGCGCGCAGCAGGCGTTGGCCGGGGCCGAAGACGAGTGCATAGCCGCGCGCCAGCACGGCCAGCGGCGACAGCCCTTCGAGCCGCGCGACCGCTTCGCGCCAGCGCGCGCGGCGCCGTTCGGCGAGCGGCACGAGCGCGTCGCGCAGGGCCGTCTCGAAGGCCACGAGCGGCGCCCGGCGTCGCGCCAGGTCGGCGCGCAGGCCACGCGCGAGCCGCGCCTGGGCATCGTCGAGGCGACGCCGGCGGTCGGCGAGCTGGCGGTCGAGCCGCAGCACGGCCAGGCGCTCGTCGGCACGCCGCAGGCGCTCGCCCGCACGCGTGCGGCCCGCCACCAGCGACCGCGCGGCGCGGCGCTGCAGTTCGTCGACGCGCTGCGCGTGACGCCGCAGACGGCCCTGTTCGGCGGCGAACACGCGGTGCGCCGCAAGCGCCGCGACACGCGCCCGCGCGCGCGCCAGGCGCCGCTCCAGGGCCGCTTCGAGCTGCCGGTCGAGCGCCGCCAGACGAGCCAGCAGCTCGGTCTTGGCGCGCGCCACGAGCTCGGCCGCCGCGGACGGCGTGGGCGCGCGCAGGTCGGCCACGAAGTCGGCGATGGTGAAGTCGGTCTCGTGGCCCACGGCCGACAGCGTCGGCAGGCGCGAAGCCGCCAGCGCGCGCGCCACGCATTCCTCGTTGAAGGGCCACAGGTCTTCCAGGCTGCCGCCGCCGCGCGCCACGATCAGCACGTCGAGGCCGCCCAGCCGATTCAGCACGTCGATGCCCTGGGCGATCTCGCGGGCGGCCTCGGCGCCCTGCACCCGGGCTGGATAGAGCAGCAGCTCGACGTTGGCGTAGCGCCGGCGCAGCACGCGCAGCACGTCGCGCAGCACGGCGCCCTGCGGGCTGGTCACGAGCCCGATGCGGCGCGGCAGCATGGGCAGCGGACGTTTGCGCGCGACGTCGAACAGCCCTTCCGCCGCCAGGCGCTGCTTGAGCTCTTCGAAGGCCTGCTGCAGCGAGCCCTTGCCGCGCGGCTCGAGCAGTTCGACCTGGAGCTGGTACTCGCCCCGCGGCGGGTAGACGCGCACGCCGCCGCGCGCCAGCACGTGCTGCCCGTCGGCCGGGCGGAAGCGCAACAGGCGCGCCTGTTGGCGGAAGATCACGGCGCTCAGGACCGCCTGGCGATCCTTGAGCTTGAAGTAGACGTGACCCGACTGGGCCGCCACCAGGTTGGAGATCTCGCCCTCCACCCACACGTCGAAGAACTGCGTCTCGAGCGTGCCGCGCAGGCGTTCGGTCAATTGGCTCACGCTGAGACGCTGGCCCTGCGCCCGTGTTCCGACCGGCGCAGCGTCCACACGCGGCTCGCGTCCCGAGTTCGGGGAGCGCTCGTCGAGCGGCGCGCGCTCGACCCCGGGGGCTCCGGCGCGATCACGCGCAGCGCCGCCGGGGGGCCCCGCGTCAGCGCCGAAATCGAGCCCCCTTTGTCGCATCGACCTGTCCGATTCTAGCAGCCGCCCGCGCAACCCTCGGCTGGCGTTCAGCTTGCGGTCAGTTCACGGGTTTGTTCAGAGCTTAAATATTGGGTATATTCTAGCTGCGTTAACCGTCCGGGTGCGCTGTGCGCCCGGCCGGCGCGCACGCGCCCTTGGCACACATGCCGTGTTGCCGAGCGTCCACGAAAGGTGACGAGGGCCATGAAACTCGACCAGGCGGTCGGCCAGCGCATTGGCAAAGCCCGCGAGTTCTTGGGCTTGACTCAAGCCGTCGTGGCGCAGCGCATGGGGCTGGCGCGCACGACACAGGTGGCGATCGAGCAGGGCTATCGAGCGGTCTCCGTCGCGGAACTGCAACGTTACTGCGACATCCTGGGACGCCCGCTGTCGTATTTCTTCGGCGAAGGAGTGTGGGGCGACGACGGCGAGTTCCGGGCCGTCTTCCGCCAGATCGCCGAGCGTCTGGACGCCGCGCGCACCGGACCGCCCCGGCGGCCAGGACGACCACGGGGGTCGACCGAGGCGCCGCCCGACAAGCGTGCGCTGGCGACTTTCGAGGCGCTCTGCCGGCAGCAGCTCGATCTCCTGCGGGTGAACGGCCTGGCCGGGCCCTGGCTGCCCGTGCTGCCGCCTCCCACGCATCATTCGGCGCACGAGGCCGAGCTGTGGGCGACCAGCGTGCGCGCGCACCTCGACGCCGGCGGCGAAGCCCCGATCCTCGACCTGCGCCGGCGCCTCGAGCACGTCTTCGGCGTCAGCGCGTTCGTCATGGACGACACGGGCCGCCTGCTCGCGGCCGGGCTGCAACATCCCCAGGCGGGCGCCTGCGTGCTGCTGTGCCGGGCCTCGGCGCAGGCCCTACGCTTCGAGTTGGCGCGTACCCTGGGCCACCTGCTGCTGGCGCGCGAGCAGGCCAACGTGCGCGTGCGCGGCGTGCCGCGACGCGGCGCGGCCGCCGCGTTCACCACGGCCTTCGCCGGCGCGCTGCTCGTCCCTGCGCGCGGGTTGCGCGAACGCTACGCGGGCGTGGCCGGCGGGCGTGGACAGAACGACGAGCTGGCGGTGGCCTACGTGGCGCGCCTGTACGGCGTCAGCGCTCTGGTGCTGCGCGCGCGCCTGCAGAGCCTGCGCCTGCTGCCCGGTCCGGCGGCACGCGAGGCGGGCGACGGCATCGATCTGCTGGCGGCCCAGGGGTTCGGCGACGAGCCTTCGGCCCCAGCCCGCGAGAGCGGGGACGAGAGCGAGGCACCCTGGGCCTGCCTGCCCGACCGCTATGTGTTCTTGGCGCTGCGCGCGCGCCAGCGCGGACTGATCGACGGCGCACGCATGGCGGAGTGCCTGATGGTCGACGAGCAGGAGGCGCAGGCGCGCCTGGAGGCCTACGCGCGCGAAGCCTGACCGGCCCCGCGCGCGCGGCCTACACGCGCGCCAGCGTGGCTTCGAAGCTCTCGTCGTCCAACTCCAACGCCTCGCGGTGTTCGGCGCCGCCCAGAGCGTCGTAGGCCAACTCCTCGACCAAGGCCTCCTGCGTCAGGTAGGCGCTGTGGCGTTCGAGCACGGCGCGCAGGCGTGGGCTGACGGGCAGGCCCAGCCGGATGCGGTCGGTGACCTCGAAGCCGGCGTTCTTGCGGGCGTTCTGCACCAGGCGCGTCAGCTCGCGCACGGCGCCCTCTTCGATCAGCTCGGGCGTGATGGCGGTGCTGAGCGCGACCATGTAGCCGCCGGCCTCCTGCGCCACGAAGCCCTCGGGGCCGCGCACGTCCACGAAGAAGGCCTCGGGCGGGAACTCGACCGTGCGCCCGAGCACCTCGAACACGCTGGCGCGGAGCAGGCGCACGTTCTCGGCCACGACGCGCGGGTCGGCCTTCTCGAGCAGCGCCTTGAAGGCCGGGAAGTCCTTGCCCAGGAGCTTGCCGCACACGCGCGGGTGCGGCCGCACGGAGTACGACACGAAGTCGCTGCCCAGGTCGAGCAGGCGCAGCGACTTGACGTTCAGCTCGCGCAGCAGCAATTCCCCGAGCCGCCGCACGACCGCGCTCTCGCGCTCGCTCGTCACGCGCACGATCAGCTCGCCCAGCGGCTGACGTGTCTTGATCTTGGCCTCGGCGCGCGCCGCCCGGCCCAGGTCGATCAGGCGCAGCACCAAGTCCATGTCGCGCAGCAGCTCGCGGTCGACGAGCGCTTCGTCGGGTTCGGGCCAGGCGTCGAGGTGCACCGATAGCGGGGCCTGCGGGTCGACCGCGCGCACCAGGTTCTGGTAGAGCGCCTCGGACACGAACGGTGCCAGCGGCGCGATCAGACGTGCCACCGTGGTGAGCGCGCGGTGCAGCGTCAGATAGGCCGCGCGCTTGTCGTCGTCGTCGTCGCTCTTCCAGAAGCGCCGCCTGTTGTTGCGCACGTACCAGTTCGAGAGGTCGTCGACCACGAAGGCCTCGATGGCGCGCGCCGCAGCCGTGGCGTTGTAGGCGTCCATCTGGGCCGTCGTCTGGCCGATCAGCACCTGCAGCTTCGAGGTCAGCCAGCGGTCGGATTCGGCGTAGCGTTCGAGCGCCAGCGGCGTGCGCAGGTCGGGACGGTCGATGCGCGCGTACAGCACGAAGAAGCCGTAGGTGTTCCAGAGCGTCAGGAAGAAGTTGCGCAGCACTTCCGTCACGTGAGCGCGGTCGAAGCTCTTGTTCTCGCCCGGCGGTCCCGATGCGTACAGGTAGAAGCGCAACGCGTCGGCGCCCTGCTGCTCGAGCACCGTCCAGGGATCGACGGTGTTGCCGCGCGACTTGGACATCTTGCGGCCCTTCTCGTCGTTGAGCAGGCCCAGCACCACGCAGTTCCTGAAGGCCGGACTGTCCTGCACCAGGTGCGCGAGCGCTCCCGGCGCGCGGCCCGTGCTGGCGTCGCCGGAGTCGGTCAGCAGCGTGGCGAGCGCGTGCAGGCTGTAGAACCAACCGCGCGTCTGGTCGACCCCTTCGCTGATGAAGTCGGCCGGGAACTGGGCCTCGAAACGCTCGCGGTTCTCGAACGGGTAGTGCCACTGCGCGTACGGCATGGCGCCCGACTCGAACCACACGTCGATCGTGTAGGGCAGGCGCGTGAAGGTCTCGCCGTCCTGTTCGAAGGTGATCTCGTCGACGTAGGGCCGATGCAGGTCGAGCGCCGACAGGTCGCGCCCGCACAGTTGCGACAACTCGGCCACGCTGCCCACGCACACCGTCCGTCCCGAAGCACTGCGCCAGACCGGGAACGGACAGCCCCAGTAGCGCTCGCGCGTGATGGCCCAGTCGACGTTGTTCTCGAGCCAGCGTCCGAAGCGCCCGCTGCGCACGTGCTCGGGGATCCAGTTGACGCGCGCGTTGTTGGCGAGCAGCTTGTCGCGCACGGCGGTCGTGCGGATGTACCAGCTCGTCTTGGCGTAGAACAACAGGGCCGAGTCGTCGCGCCAGCACATCGGGTAGGCGTGATGCACGCGCGCCACGCGGTACATGAGCCCTGCGCGCGTCAGGTCGCGCGAGAGCGGCTTGTCGGCTTCCTTGAAGTACAGGCCGGTGTAGTCGGCCGCGCCCTCGAGCGGGCGCGCCAGGCGCACTTCCGGGAACACGCGCCCTTCCAGGTCCACGCTGAACAGCGTCGGCAGGCCGTTCTTCTGGCCGATCAGCAGGTCGCCGTAGGCGGGAGCGATGTGCACGATGCCGGTCCCGTCGTCGAGGCTGACCGACTCGTCGGCGATCACGCGCAGACCGCGCGCCAGCTCCTCGCCGGGCGGCACGCGGGCGTCGAAGAGGCGCTCGTAGGTGGCGCCCACGAGCACGCTGCCTGGAAAGGTGCGCACGACCTCGTAGGGCTCGCCCGCGAAGGTGGCCTCGACGCGCGCTTCGGCCAGGACGTACAGCTCGACCGGATCGCCCTCGCCGTGCTTGCGCCGCGTGACCA
>WBZQ01001590.1_pt1 | contig 15604 bp, 8 predicted proteins | sample 5204251 | NCBI WGS metagenome assembly WBZQ01 (sample SAMN12412402, study PRJNA552823) | activated sludge metagenome | isolation source: activated sludge from nitrification reactor of wastewater treatment plant... | place: USA: Virginia | collected 2017-09 | reverse complement strand
GCGGCGCGCGCGCCGCGCAGGCGCTCCTGCCGACGCTGCGTGCCGAGCGCCCGGGCCGTCGCCCGCGACCGCTCGTGGTGCAGGCCAACAAGCAGGATCTGGACGGCGCGCTGTCTCCCGAGGAACTGCGCGACGTGCTGGGGCTGGAACCCGACGTACGCATCGTCGCCGCCAACGCCGAGCGCGGGGTGGGCGTGCGCGAGACGCTCGTCCTGGCCGTGCGCGCCGCGGCCGAGGACGCGCAACAGGAGCTGCGCGCGCGTGGTCTGCCGGCGCTCGCGGGCGCTGTCGAGGAGGCGGCGGACCTGCACCGCGCCCTGCTGGCGGTCGACGCGGCCGCTCCAGGCGACGCGCTGAGCCTGGCTCTCCTGGCCGCGCGACGCCTGGTCGACCAGGAGGGCTCGGCGGCGCCTGCCGACCTGGACGAGCGCGGCGACGCCTCCGCGGCGACGGACACGGCCGCCTCGCACCCGTCAGCGCGCGCCCTGGGCAGGGCTGCGCCGCGCGTCAGCGCTCCGCCGTTGCCCGTGGCGGACGTCCCCAGCGGGCACGTGTGGCCCGCCGCGCGAGGACGCGAGATCCTGCGCAGCCTGCCGCTGGAACGCCTCGAGCCACGACCGGACCTGGACGGCCGCACGGGCGACGCCGACGGCGGCGAATCGGACGCCTGGCTCTACCGAGCGGGAGACTGGCGTCTCGCGACCTCGGCGCGACGCCGCTTCCGCGACCTCGACGCGGCCCGAGCCGCGATCGTCGACCTGGTGCGGCGCAAGCTGCTGCTCGGCCCGTTGCTGCCGCGCGACAGCGTGGTGGTGCTGCGCGCGCACGACGGCGAGGCGTGGCTCTGGACCGTCGCTCCCTGGCTGCCCACGTTGGGTGCCGCGCTCCAGGCGGCCGAGGCGCGCGGCGACGAGGCCGGCCTGGCGCGCGAACTGGAAGCCTTCGGCGAAGTGGCGACCGCGGCCGTGCGGCTCGCGATGCGGCACGGGGTGGCGCTCGACGTGCACCCCGGCAACTTCGCGCGCGACGCCACGGGCCTGTGCTACGTCGCCGACGACGTGAGCCTGACACGGCGCCTGCCGGCCCTGGCGCAGGCGCTGCTGCAGCGCGTCGAGGAATACGCTCATCGGCCCGCGGCGGTCGAGCGCTACGTGGCCCGCCTCGAGCGCTCGCTACCGGAGAGCTCTGGCCCGGCCGACCCGCCGGCCCTCGACCTGCGGGCCGCGCTCGAGGCCACGCCTGCGCACCACCCGGCGAGCGAGCGCGCACGGGAGCGCTTGGTGCGCGCGCTGTGGCACCGCGCCTGACGCCGCGCGACGCGCCCGCCGGCGTCAGTTGGCGTCGGCCGCGCGCTCGCGCTCCTGCTGCACCAACACGCGGCGCAGGATCTTGCCCGAGGGCGACTTCGGAATCTGGCCGATGATCTCCAGCCGGCGCAGCCGCTTGTGCGGCGCCACGCGCGCGGCCACGTGCGCCATCAACTCGTCCGCGTCGGCCGCGCTCTTCAGGACCACGAAGGCCTTGGGCACCTCGCCCGCCTCGACGTCGGGACTCGGCACCACCGCGGCGTCAGCCACCGCCGGATGCGACAGCAGCGCGGCCTCCAACTCGGCCGGCGCGACCTGCAGGCCCTTGTACTTGATCAGCTCCTTGACGCGATCGACCACGTGCAACGTGCCGTCCGGGTCGGCATGGGCCACGTCGCCCGTGTGCAAGAAGCCCTCGGCGTCGATCATCGCGGCCGTGGCGTCGGGCCGGCCCAGGTAGCCCTTCATCACCTGCGGGCCGCGCACGCAGACCTCGCCCAGCTCGCCCGGCCCCACCGCCACGCCTCGCACGAGGTCGACCAGCTTGCACTCCGTGTTGGGCAGCGGCGGGCCGACCGCGCCCGGACGGATACGCGCCGGGTCGCTCGGGCTGACGTGCGTGCCGGGGCTCGTCTCGGTCAGCCCGTAGCCCTGCATGACGGGACACCCCAGGCGCTCGTGCAGCTCGCGCGTCAGGCCCTCGCCGAGCGGCGCGGCGCCGGAGAACAGCGCGCGCAGGCGCGGGAAGCGGCCGCGTTCGAGCTGCGCCTGCTTGGCCAGACCCAAGGCGATCGGTGGCACCACGTGCGCGAAGGTCACGCCGTAGCGCTCGAGCAGGCTCAGGAACGCGCCCATCTCGAAGCGCGGCAGCGTGACCGTCGTGGCGCCCAACAACAGGCCGACGTTCATGATCACGACCAGGCCGTAGATGTGGAAGAAGGGCAGCACGCCCACGAAGACGTCGTCTTCTCCCAGCAGGTCGATGGCGCCCAGGAACTGGTGCATGTTCGCGACCAGGTTGCGGTGCGTCAGCATCACGCCCTTGGGCAGGCCCGTGGTGCCGCTGGAATAGGGCAGCGCCACGACGTCCTCGCGCGGGTCGACGTCGACCGGCGGCGGGGGCCCGTCGTCCACGAGCAGCTCGGTGAAGGGCGTCGCGCCCGGCGCCTCGCCGAACACGAACAGCTCTTCCACGTCCGAGGCCCGGGCCGCCTCGCGCGCGACGTCGACGAAGGCCGGCACAGTCAAGAGGAAGCGCGCGCGGGCGTCGCGCAATTGCGCCGTCAGCTCGGCCGCGGTGTAGGTGGGGTTGACCGTCGTGGTCACGCCGCCGCACAGCGACGCCGCATGGAAGGCCACGGCGTAGTCCGGCAGGTTGGGGCTGAAGATCGCGAACGCGTCGCCCTTGCGCAGGCCGCGCGCGTGCAGGCCGCGCGCCCCGGCCCGCACCCCGCGTGCCCACTGCGCGTAGGTCAGCACGCGACCACTGGCGCCGTCGATCAGGGCGGGTTTGTCCGGGCGGCGTGCGGCCGCCCGCAGCAGCAGCGGCGTGAGCGGCGTGTCGGGGATCACGACGTCGGGCTGCGGGCTGCGGAAGATCATGCGCGCACCTCGATCGGGCGATGGTTGGCGGACGCTACGCCGCGTCGCGCCGCGGTGTCAAGGCGCAGGCCGCTCGTGCGACCCGCGCGGCGCACGGCGACAGCCCCACGGCGCCGCGCTGGCATAACATCTCGCACACGGGAGGCCTGACCATGAACCGCAGCGTCCGCACGCTCGTCTACCTCGCCCTGACCGTCTGTGCCACGGCCGGCGCGGGCCACGCGCAGCCCCTGCCCGGCGCCGTCGAAGTGCGCGACGTCGTGCGCGCCTGGCGCAAGGCTCACGCGCGCGAGATCGTCGAGGAGTTCACGCGCCTGCTGCGTTTCCCCAACGTGGCCTCCGATCAGGCCGACATCGACCGCAACGCGCGCCAGATCTTCATCATGTTGCGCAAGCGCGGCTTCGAAGCGCGCCTGCTCTCGACCGGCAATCTCAAGCCGCCCATCGTGCTCGGCGAGCTGAACGCGCCCGGCGCGACGCGCACGCTGATCGTCTACGCGCACTACGACGGCCAGCCCGTCGACAAGGCCCAGTGGAGCAGCGACCCCTGGGTGCCCGTGCTGCGCGATGGGCGTCTCGAAGACGGCGCCCGTGAGCGCACGCTGGCCGAGCTCGACGCCGCCGGGGAGGACGCCGGCGAGTGGCGCCTCTACGGCCGTTCGACCAGCGACGACAAGGCCCCGATCATCGGCGTGCTGGCGGCCATCGACGCGCTGGCTGCGGCGCGCGTGCCGCGCTCGGTCAACCTCAAGGTCTTCTTCGAGGGCGAAGAGGAAGCCGGCTCGCCCAACCTCGACCTCTTCCTGCGCGGACGCAACGACCTGCTGAAGGGCGATGTGTGGCTGCTGTGCGACGGGCCCGTGCACGCCAGCCGGCGCATGCAGCTCTTCTTCGGCGCGCGCGGCGTGACGGGCGTGGAGCTGACGGTCTACGGACCGGCACGCGCCCTGCACAGCGGCCACTACGGCAACTGGGCACCGAATCCGGCGTTGGAGCTGGCCCAGCTCGTGGCCTCCCTGCGCGATCGCGACGGGCGCGTCACGATCGAGGGCTTCGCCGACGCCGTGCGCCCGACGAGCGAGGCCGAGCGCCAGGCGCTGGCGCAGGTGCCCGACCCCGACGACGCGCTGCGCGCCGAGCTGCTGCTGCACGCCAGCGAGGCCGGCAACGCGCGTCTCGCGGAGCGGCTCATGCTGCCGGCGCTCAACGTGCGCGGGCTCGAGAGCGGCCACGTCGGCGAGCGCGCCACCAACTCGATCCCCACCACGGCGCGCGCGTCCATCGACTTCCGCCTGGTGCCCGACCAGACGCCGGCCGGCGTGCGCGCCGCGGTCGAGGCGCACCTGCGCCGACAGGGCTTCTTCGTCACCGCCGACGAACCCACGCCGGAACAGCGCCGCGCCCACCCGCGCCTGGTGCGGGCGCAATGGGGTGCCGGCTACCCGGCGGCGCGCACCGACATGGACCTGCCCATCGCGCGCGACGTGCGGCGCGTGGTCGACGAGGCCGTGGGCGGGTCGCTCGTCGTGGTGCCCACGCTGGGCGGCAGCATCCCGATGTACCTGTTCGCCGAGGCGCTGCACACGCCGGTGATCGGCGTGCCGATCGCCAACCACGACAACAACCAGCACGCCGCCAACGAGAACCTGCGCCTCCAGAACCTGTGGGACGGCATCGAGATCTACGCCGCGCTCTTCGCCCGCCTGCGCTAGCTCGGCGCTACTTCATCTCGCGCGCGATCTCGTCGAACACGCTCAGCATGTGCTCGGCGTCCTGTTCCGTGTGCTGGACCGAGATGGTCCACTGCTCGTCGTAGCACTGCGCCTGCGGGATCACGCCGCGGTTCAGGTTCATGTGCCAGTAGCGCCAGAAGGCGTCGAAGTCCTGGTCGAGCCACTCGCGGTAGTTGGTGGGCGGGGTCGGGCGCCAGAAGACGGTGCCGTTGGTGCCCACGTTCACGGCGCACCAGGGATGTCCGTACTTCTTGATGATGCGGTTGTGCTCGACAGCCAGGTGATCGCCGAGCGCGGTGGCGCGCGGGAAGACCTCGGGCGTCAGCACGCGCTCCAGGGCCGTCACGCAGGCCGTCGTGGCCAGCGGGTTGCTCGCGTAGGTGCCGGCGTGGAAGGAGTGGAACGAAGCGATCTCGTTCATGATCGCGCGGCTCGAACCGAAGGCCCCCAGCGGCAGGCCGCCGCCGATGGCTTTCGCCAGGCAGACCACGTCGGCCTTGACGCCGAAGAACGGCTGCGCGCCGCCCCAGGCCAGCTTGGCGCCGGTCTTGACCTCGTCGAAGATCAGCAGGCAGCCGAACTCGTCGCACAACGCGCGCAGCTCCTGGAGGAAGCCGTCGCGCGGCGCCATCACCCCCACGTTCATCATGACCGGCTCGACGATGATCGCCGCGACCTGGTTCTCGTGGCGTTCGAGCAGCTCGCGCGTGCCGGCCGCGTCGTTGAACGTCGCCACGAGCGTGTTCTCGATCGAGCCCTCCGGGATGCCGTGGCCCACGGGCAGCGGCTTGGGATGACGCGCGTGCCCGACCTTCTGGCGCGGCGGCTTGACCGAGACGAGCACCGTGTCGTGTCCGCCGTGGTAGCCGCCCTCGAACTTCAGCACCTTGTCGCGCCCGGTGTAGGCCCGCGCCAGGCGCAGGGCGTGCATCGTGGCTTCGGAGCCCGAGTTCGTGAAGCGCATCTGCTCCAGGCCGAAGCGCTCGCAGATCAGCTCCGCCGCTCGGATCTCGCGGTCGTGGGGCATGCCGTAGAGCGTGCCTTCCGAGGCGGCGCGCGCCAGGGCCTCGACCATCACCGGGTGCGCGTGCCCGACCATGAGGGCGCCGAAGCACAGCGAGAAGTCGGTGTAGGCGCGCCCGTCGACGTCCCACATGCGTGAGCCCTGGGCGCGCTGGACGTAGATCGGATAGGGCTCGTAGGTGCGGAAGTTGCTGGACACGCCGAGCGGCAGCACGCGCTCGGCACGCCCGTAGAAGGCCAGGCTCTCGCGATTCTGCGCGCGGTAGCGCTCGAGCTCTTCGGCGTGGGTCGTCATGTTCGCCTCCTTCGGCGGGCCGCGGCCCTGGTGGCTCGCGCGCACGCCGTCACGTCCGCGTCGATCGGTGACTCGTGAACGGGACGAGCTCGGAGGTCAGCGCGCGGCGTCGTCGCGCGGCGAGGGCAGGTAGGGATGGTGGAGCAGCGTCGCGGCTCGGCTCATGGCGTCACCCGTGCGCGCGAGCATACGCCGCGCTGAGCCGCGCGACAAGCACGCCTGGGTCAAGCGGGCGCGGCGCGGCGCGCACCAGCATCGGCACGCGCGCGCCGCGCTGCTACAAGCGCCGCGTGCGGCGGCCTGGGCTAGTCCCGCTCCGCCTCGGAACGCGCCTTCTTCTCCATCTCGACCCAGATGGCTTTCTTGTCGACGCGCACGTTGCCGACGATGCTGTCAAGCAGTGGATCATCCGTGAGCGACGCACCGCAGGCGTTCCAGCAGTACTGAATCGTAGTCACGCAACCAACATAGCTGCCGTTGCAGTAGCAATGGAACGTCCCGCTAGGACACTCGCCGATCACTTCGTCGGCGTGCGCGGGCAGCGCCAGGGCGATGAACACGCACGCCAGCAGGAGCGTCACATGGGCGATTTTCATTTTTTCCTCCATTTTGTGACCGCGTCGCAATGTTGAATATGGCATAAATGCCCAACGACGCGCAATAGGCAAAAATAAATCGGCTCCCTTTGATCCGATCGCTCTAAGTCCGGCAAAAGGGCGGCATGCCCCCGCGCTACGCGCGACGGCTCCGGCTGGCCGAGTCCGCGAAGTGGCCCTCCAGCGCGGCCAACGCCGTGGCGAGGGTCGCGCCGTCGCTGGCCGCGAACGACAGGCGCAGCCAACCCTCGCCGCAGCGCCCGAAAGCCGCGCCGGGCACGAGCGCCACGCCGCAGCGTTCGATCAGCTCGAGGGCGGTGGCCAGGGAGTCGCGCAGCGCCCCCGCGCGCGGGCGCACCAGCACGAACATGGCGCCGCGACTGGCTCCGGGCGACGTCTCGAGCACGCGACTGCGGGCCAGGAAGTCGAGCACCAGGCGGCGGCGCGCGTCGAGCTCGGCACGCAGCGGGAAGAGCCAGGCGCGCTCGCCGCGCAGCGCCGCCACGGCCCCGAGCTGACCGGCCACCGGGGCGCAGATGATGAGCGTGTCGTGGCACTTCAGCACTTCGTGGACCAGGCCGGGCGGCGCGGCCAGATAGCCCACGCGCCAACCGGAGAGACCGGCCGACTTCGAGAAGCTGCCCAGCACGACGACGCGTTCGGCGAACTCGGGGAAGGATGCCGCGCTGGCCCATCCGTCGTCCGGAGGCTCGAGCACGAAGTCCTCGTAGGTCTCGTCGCTGACCACCCACAGCCCGTGCTCGGCCGCGAAGGCCAGAAGGCGCGCGACGTCCGCGCGGCCGAACACCGAGCCCACGGGGTTGCCGGGATTGACGAGCACGAGCACACGCGCGCGCGGACTCAGGGCTCGTTCGAGGGCCTCGAAATCGATCGCGAAGGCGCGCCCGGCGTCGAGCGGCACCTCGACCACGCGGCCGCCCAGGAGCTCCACGGCCATGCCGTGGTTGAGGTAGTAGGGCGAGAGCAGCAACACCTCGTCGCCCGGGTCGATCAAGGCCGGCAGCACTTCGCCGAAGGCCAGGTTGGCGCCGGCGGTCACCAGGATCTGTGTGTCGGGGTCCCAGCGCGCGCCGCGGCGTCCCCCCAGCACGTCCGCGATGGCGTGGCGGAGTTGCGGCAGGCCGGGGTCGACGGTGTAGCGGTGCGTGGCGTCGTCGCGCAGCGCCTCGGCCAGCGCCTCGCGCACGTGGGCGGGGGGCGGAAAGCCGGGCACGGCCTGGGCCAGCGAGACCAGCGGCAGGCCACGCGCGCGACGCGCCTGGCAGGCCCGGCCGATCAGATCGATGAGGGCCGGCGCGGTGCGACGCACGCGGGCCGAGAGCGGCGGTGCGAGCGACGTCATGGCGCGCATGATGGCACGCTCGCCCGCCGCTCGTCTTCAGGCCATGAAGCCCAGGTCGGCGGTCTCGAAGCGCGCGATGTTCGGGAACACGGCGGGCACGTCGGCCGGAGCGAGCCCGTACCAGAGCGCGAGCGTCGAGGCGTACTGGTCGACCGCCGTCGTGGGAATGAAGCGCCCGCTGCTGCCGCTGTCGTCGGGGCCAGCCAGAGCCAGCGTCGGCCACTGGCCGTACAGCTCGCCGCCGCGCACGGAGCCTCCCAGGATGAAGTGACAGGCGCCCCAGGCGTGGTCGGTGCCGGCGCCGTTGTACTTGAGCGTGCGTGAGAAGTCGGAGTGCGTGAAGGCCGTGACGCTCTCGGAGACCTGCAACTCCTGCATGGCCGCGTCGAAGGCCGCGAGCGCCTGACCAACCTGCGTCAGCAGCGCGGCCTGCGTGGCGAGCTGGTTCGAGTGCGTGTCGAAGCCGCCCAACGAGCAGAAGAAGATCTGGCGTCGCACGCCCAGCGGCACGCGCACGGAGATGGTGCGCGCCACCATCTTCAGTTGGTCGCCCAGGCTGGTGGCGGGAAACGCGGTGGCCAGGGCCGGCGCGCTGGCCAGCGCGCTCGACAGCGCCTGGTTGGCGCCGATCGAACGCAGCAGCACGTCGCCACCGGCGCGCACGAAGGCGTGACTGCGGTCGACCTGCTGCAGACGCAGCAGCCCCTCGTAGCGGATCTGCGACGTGGCGCTGCCGCTGAAGCCCGACAGCGCCAGGCTGCCCTGTGTCGTCAGTTCGAGCGGGCGCAGCGTCTCGCCCGTGCCGAACAGCGGCACGCCGGCGATCGAGGACACCATCGGAAAGGCCGAAGCGCCGTTGAGCGCGGCCGTGCGATCACCCACGCGGCCGCCCCAGCCGGTCGGCAAGGGCGGGTTCGACGTGCCGCTGTGCCACTGGTAGACCTGGTCGGAGTGCGAGAACAGGTTGATCGGCCGCAGCTCGGGGTGCGCCAGATAGTCGGCGCGCGTGATGGGCTGCAGCAGCGGTCCCACGTTGGCGAGCAGCGCCAGCCGGCGGGCCTGCCACAGCGCCTGCAGGTCGACGAGGCTCGGGTGCAGACCGAAGTGGCGTCCTCCGGTCAGGGTGCCGATCGGCACCAGCGAGGCCTGCGGCAAGGCCAGCGAGCCGCGCGGCGCGGCATACGCCGCGTACGCGTCCAGGTCGACGATGGTGTTCCAGGAGTCGTTGCCACCGCCCAGGAACACGCACACCAGGGCGCGGTAGTCGCCGGCGGCGGCCGGACGTCGGTCGAGTTCGACCTGCGTCCAGGCCGCGACGCTGCGCAGCGAGGCCAGGCTCTGGGCCGTGGCCGAAGCGCCCAGGGCCAGGCAGGCCCGGCGCATGAAGTCGCGTCGCGTGGCGCTCATGGCGGCTCCTTCAGCGCTGGACCTGGTAGTGCGGCGAGGTGGCCAGGAGATACAGCGCGGTCTTGGCACGGTTGGTCGGGCTGGTGCTGGCGGTGGCCGTGACGGCAGCCAGCAGCGCGTCACGCACGTGGGTCGGCAGGCGTCCGCCCGTGAAACGCGCGTCGAGCGTGTCGACCAGCGCCTGCGGGTCGCCGGCCAGCGCGATCCAGGGCGCGAAGTCCACGACCACCGTGGTGCTCCCGGTGGGCGCGTAGGAGGGCACCGGGACCGTGCCGTAGATCAGCGTGTTGACGAAGTTGGCGCGCCGCGCCGCGGTCGACTCGGAGTAGATCTGGAACGGCGGCGCCGCGAGCGACGTGCCGGGCAGCCGATACCCCGGCAGGAAGAAGTTGAAGACCGACGGCGCGCCCTGTGGGCTCTGCGCCATGTTCGACGCGTAGGACACGAGACCGTAGCCCTGTCCGCCGGTGGCCAGCGTGCGCAGCAGCCCGGGGATGAACTGGAGCGGCTCGCGCAGACGCCCGAAGCTCGCGTCGTTGCCGGGATCACGGCGCGCCTCGGGGTCGAGCAACAGCGCGCGCAGCGTGGCTTTCAGGTCGCCGCGCGGCGTGCCGCCCAGGCCGTCGAAGGCCGCGCTCACGCGCGCGACGTAGCCGCGGCTGGGATTGCTGGTCACCAGGTGTTGGATCAACTGGCGCGCCACGAACGGCCCGACGCTCGGATGGTCGAAGATCGTGTCGAGGGCGGCGTTCAGGTCCTGCTCCCCGCTCTGCCCAGCCGGGAGCACGACGCCGTCCAGGATGACCTTCTGACCCGTGTCGTGATTGGGCGCCCACAGCACCATCGGGGCCAGGTAGTTCGTGGGATTGTGGGCCTGCGGCGTCTGCCCCGGCAGCGGGGCGTAGGTCCAGCCGGTGAAGACGCGCGCCAGGCCTTCGACGTCGTCCTGGCTGTAGCTCGCCAGCGGGTTGCCGTCCGGGCCGCGCTGCGGCGTGCCGTTGGCGTTGAGCCGTACGAGCCCGATCGAGAAGAGCTGCATCAGCTCGCGGGCGTAGTTCTCGTTGGCCTGTCGCCCCGTGATCGGGTTGGGCTTGTCGTTGTTGACCATGTCGAGGTAGTTGCCCATGGCCGGACTGAGCGTCACGTCGTGCAGCAACTGGCGGTAGTTGCCGAAAGCATGCTGAACCAGCAGGTCGGCGTAGCGGGCCATGCCGGGGCCGTCGAAGACGTCGTTGGTCGAGACCACGAGGATCTGCGACAGGGCCAAGGCCACGCGCTGACGCAACTGGTCTTCGCCGGCCAGCGCGTTCATGAAGAAGCGCGTGCGCAGGGCGTTCACGCGCGCGCTGTCGTTGGTGGTCGGCGCGCTCGACACGAAGTCGTAGAACTGCGAGGCCGGCGCCGCGAGCTGCTCCTCGAGCACGCTCGCGAAACCGAGCTGCAGCGTGCGCGCGACCAGCGCGGGCGAAGCCCCGAAGGAGATCTGCTCGACGAAGCGCACCGCATCGCCCAGCCGCGTGGGCACGTCGGGCGGGACGTCGGCCCAGACCGGCACTGGCGCGGGCTGCGGGCCGGGCGCCCACTGCGCCTGGGCCGGCGGCGCCAAGTCGCCGACGGCGCTCGGAGTGGGCCCGGACATCAGCCACACGTGCAACAGCGCGTCCTTGGGGTCGCCGCGCGGCTGCGGCACGTGCCTGAACACCAGGTCCGCGCGCGCGTCGCCGTTCACGTCGCCCACGAGCAGCAGCCGCGCCGTGCGCTCGAAGGACACCAGCGCCTCGCTCTGCACGGCCGCGCCGTGCATGGTCCAAAGCCGCAGGTCCTGGCCGCTCTCGCGCCACAGCACGTCGGCCTTGTGGTCGCCGTCGAAGTCGGCCACGGCTTCGAGTTGCCAGATGAGCGGGAACAGGGCGGGCAACGACGTGCAGGCGAAGCTGCCCGGAGCCGTCGTCAGGCAGGCCTCGTTGGCGCCGCTGTCGCGCTCGCGCCAGAGCAGGTCGGCGCGCCCGTCGCCGTCGAAGTCCGCGGCGGACGCGATACGCCAGGCCAGGCCGCGACTCGGGAGCACGGTCGCGGGAAGCTGTGGTCCCGACGCGCCCATCCGCCACAGCGCGTGCGTGCCGAAGGCCTCGTGACGCCAGACCACGTCGGCGCGCCCATCGCCGTCGAGGTCGCCGGTGGCCGCCACGTGCCAGTCGTCGTCGCGCAGCGTCGGCAACGCCACGCGCGCCAGCACGGCGAAGGCGTTCATACGCCAGATCTCGTTGCGTCCGGTCTCGACGTTGCGCCACAGCAGGTCCGCGCGCGCATCCCCGTCGAAGTCGTCGATGGCTTCGAGACGCCAGGCCAGGTCGGCCTGCGCGTCGACGGCGCCCTGCGCCGCGAGGCCCGCGCCGTCGAGCAGCCACAAGAGGTGCGCGCCGGTGTCGGGCCGGCGCCAGAACAGATCGGCGCGCCCGTCGGCGTCGAAATCGAAACGCGCGCCGGCGGCGTACGCGGCCGGAGCCAGACTCGCGGTCAGAAGCGCGGCAAGTGCCGTGCGGACACCCCGCAGAACGAGACTCGAGCAGGACGACGTCATCGGGCCTCCTCTGACGGTGCGGTGGTTTCGAGCGCGCACTGTACGCGCCCCCTCCGAGCGCGCGTGTGTCTGTGCTCACTGTGTCGGGCGAGGTGAGCCTGTTGGCGCGCGACGCCGAGTGACGCCAGAATGCGGCGCATGCGTCGGCGCTCCGCTTGGGCACTCGCAGTGGCGTTGTCATTCGCGGCCGGGCTGGCCTTCTGGGCGCGCGGCCCGCGTCCGGCGCGCCTGAGCCTGCTGCTGATCTCGATCGACACGCTGCGCGCCGACCACGTGGGCGCCTACGGCTACGCGGCCGCGCAGACGCCGCACCTCGACGCGCTGGCCGCGCGTGGCCTGCGCTTCGCTCAGGCCACGACGGTCACGCCGCTCACGTTGCCCGCGCATGCCTCGTTGCTGACCGGCACCTTCCCGGCCTTCCACGGCGTGCGCGACAACGGCGGCTTCTACCTGGACGAGCGACACGTCACCCTGGCCGAGAGCCTGCGCGCGCGCGGCTTCGCCACCGGCGGCTTCGTGGGCGCGTTCGTGCTCGATTCGCGCTGGGGCATCGCGCAGGGCTTTCAGACGTACTTCGACGACTTCGACCTGTCCCAGGCCCAGGGCGGCCTCGACAGCGTGCAGCGCCGCGGCGACGCCGTGGTGGCGCGCGCGGCGGACTGGATCGACGCGCAGGGCGAGACGCCCTTCTTCGCTTTCGTGCACCTTTACGACCCACACGCGCCCTACGACGCGCCGCCGGCCTACCGCGAGCGCTTCGCCGCGGGGCTGCAGGGCGCCTACGACGCCGAAGTGGCCTTCGCCGACGCGCAGGTGGGCGAGCTGCTGCGCCGTCTGGGCGCGCGGCGTCTGGAGCGCACGCTGGTGGTGGTGGTGGGCGATCACGGCGAGTCGCTGGGCGAGCACGACGAGCAGGCCCACGGCTTCTTCGTGTACGACGCCACGCTGGCGGTGCCGGTGATCGTCGCCGGGCCGGGCGTCACGGCGCGCGTGGTCGACGAGCAGGTGCGCCTGGTCGACGTGGCCCCGACCGTGCTCGAGTTGCTGGGCCTGCCGGCGCCGGACGCGACCCAGGGCCGCAGCCTGCTGCCGCTGGCGCGCGGCCAGCGTCTGGGACTGAGCGCCTGGGCCGAGACCTACTACCCGCGCTACCACTACGGCTGGAGCCAGCTCGAAGCGTTGCGCGACGGGCGCTTCAAGTTCATCGCCGCGCCGCGCCCGGAACTGTACGACCTGCGCGACGACCCGCACGAGACGCGTGACCTGGCCGCGCGCGCGCCCGAGCGCGTGGCCGCCTTCGAGCAGGCGCTCGCGCAACTCCGTGCGCGCTCGCTCGGACCGGCGGCCTCGGCACCGCGCCGCATCGATCGCGAGACCGAGGAGCGCTTGGAGGCTCTCGGTTACGTGGGCACGCTCGACGCGTCCCATCTCGAGGAGCGCCCACGCGCCGACCCGAAGGACAAGATCGCGCTCTACAACCTGCTCAAGCGCGCCGGCTCGGCCTCGCTCGAAGGCCGTCTCGACGACGCGCTCGCGTTGGCGCGTCAGGCGCTGGCGGCCGATCCCGAGATCGTCGAAGGGCACACCCTGGCGGGCAACTTCGCGGCCAAGGCCGGGCGCCACGCCGAGGCCGCCGAGGCCTACCGGCGCGCGCTGGCGCTCGCGCCCGAGCACCTGGGCGCGACCTTCAGCCTGGCGCTGGCCTACAAGAACCAGGGCCAACTCGAAGCCGCCACGGCTGGTTTCGAACGCCTGCGTCGGCTCGATCCCAGGAACGGCAAGGCGCTCTGGCAACTGGCCGACATCGATCGACGCCAGGGCCGCCTGGAGCGCGCCTGCGAGCGGCTCGTCGAGGCGCTCACGCTCGACGTCGAACGCCCCACCTTCCAACTGGCGCTGGGCGAGTGCCGCTTGGAGCAGCAGCGCTGGGGTGAGGCGCGCGCGGCGCTCGAGGCTGCGCTACGCGCGCGCCCGAGTCTGCCGGAGGCGCACTTCGACCTGGCTCTCGTCGCCGAGGCCCAAGGCGACGCGCCCGCGGCGCTGCGGGCCTACGAGGCCGAGCTCAGCCGCGATGCGCGTCACCACCGCGCCGCCTTCAACCTGGCCAAGCTCCTGCTGCGCGCCGGTCGCGCGGCCGAAGCCACGCAACGCCTGCGACAGGCGCTCGACGCGCGCCCCGAGTTCGGCACCGGCTGGCTGTATCTCGCCAAGGCCCTGCTCGACGCCGGCGACCTGTCCGGCGCCGAGCAGGCGGCGCGCACTGGTCTGGCGCGCGCGCCCGAGCCGGGCACGACGCCCCTTGGGCACCTCGTGCTGGCCGACGTCTACACGCGCCAGGGTCGCCCGGACGCGGCCCGGCGCGCGCTGGCCGCGGCGCAGCGCGCACGCGGCGCGCGATGACGCGCGGCACGCTGCTGGCCGCTGCCGTCGCCTGCGTCGCCTGCGCTCCGCGCAGGCCCGCGCCGCCGCCGACGCCGCGTCACTTCGTCCTGGTGACGCTCGACACGCTGCGCGCCGACCGGCTGGGCTGCTACGGCAGCACCAACGTGGCCACGCCGCGTCTGGACCTGCTGGCGCGCGAAGGCGTGCTGGCGGACGAAGCCATGGCGCACGTCGCGCTGACGCGTCCCTCGCACGCCACGCTGCTGACGGGACGTCTGCCGTCCGAACACGGCCTGCGCGACAACGTCTCGCCGCCGCTGCGGGCCGACCTGCCGACGCTCGCCGAGAGCCTGCGCGACGCGGGCTTCCGCACCGCGGCGTTCGTCTCCGCCATCGTGCTCTCGTCGCAGTCGGGGCTGGCGCGCGGCTTCGAGACGTACGCCGACGCGTTCGAGGCCGGCGACGACGACGCGCGCTTCCTGAACTCGATCCAAAAGCGCGGCGACCGCACCACGGCCGAAGCCGTGGCCTGGCTCGAGAAGCAGCGCGACGAGCGCCTGTTCCTGTGGCTGCACCTCTACGACCCGCACGACCCCTACGAGCCGCCCGAGCCCTACGCCACGCGCTACGCCGAGCGGCCCTACGACGGCGAAGTGGCCTGGACGGACGAGCTGGTAGGGCGTCTCGACGACGCCTTGGCGCGCCTCGGCCTGCGCGACGAGACGCTGCTCGTGGTCACGTCCGATCACGGCGAGGGACTGGGCGAGCACGGCGAGTCGACCCACGGCTACTTCGCCTACCAGAGCACGCTGCGCGTGCCGTGGCTGGCGCGCGGACCGGGCCTGCGCGCGGGCGCGCGCCTGAGCGTCACCGTGCGCGGCGTCGACCTGATGCCCACCGCGCTCGACCTGTTGGGCGTGACCGCCCCGTCGGGCCTGTCCGGGCGCAGCCTGAGCGCGGCGCTGCGCGGCGGCGTCGCGCCGGCCGAGGCGCCCACCTTCGCCGAATCGCTCTTGCCGCGCCTGCATTACGGCTGGAGCGACCTGCGCGTGCTGCGCGAGGGCCGCTTCAAGTACGTGCAGGCGCCGCGACCCGAGCTCTACGACCTGGCACGCGACCCGGGCGAGCTGCGCAACCTGGTCGACGTCGAGAGCGCGCGCGCCGCCGCGCTGCGCGCCGGTCTCGAGCGCCACCTGGCGCGCGCGGAACGCGGCCTCGAGACCGACGCGCGCGCGCAAGTGCCGCCCGAGTTGCTCGAACGTCTGGGCGCTCTCGGCTACCTCGGCACCAGCGCCCCGGCCAACGGCGCGGCCAG
>WBZQ01001589.1_pt1 | contig 15607 bp, 16 predicted proteins | sample 5204251 | NCBI WGS metagenome assembly WBZQ01 (sample SAMN12412402, study PRJNA552823) | activated sludge metagenome | isolation source: activated sludge from nitrification reactor of wastewater treatment plant... | place: USA: Virginia | collected 2017-09 | reverse complement strand
GGGGGCCACCCTATACAGCAGCCCCCCATGCGGCGTCTTGTATCTTAACGAAACAGACTCCGCCCCGGACGTGTCGTTACACCGTGGCGATGGGCGTCGCCGGCGATCCCACGGCGCCCGGCAGGCGCAGCGGCGGCGCGGTCAGCAGGAAGCGGTTACGCCCGTTCGCGCGCAGCCAGTCCGCCAGCTCCTGATGGTACCACATCTCACCCAGGTAGCAGCCGAGCTTGAAGAGGCAATGGGCGTGGAGGGGTAGGGAGGCGCAGAAGTCGTCGGCGCAGGGGCGGGCCGGTGCGGCCTCCACCGCGTAGTTGTCGGCCAGCATGGCGACGGCGCCGCTATCGGTAATCCATTGCAGCAGCTGGTCGTCGCGGCCATCGAGAGCGGAGGTGGTGGAGAACAGCACCTGCGGGTCGGGCTGCTTCTTCATGTCCAGCAGCAACTGGGCGAAGCCGGTACGGATGCAGACGAAGTCGCCAGGTTCGACGACGACCTTGTCCTTGTCCAGGACCATCATCCAGTCCTCATAGCCGACGATCTTCCCGGAGCGGCCGAAATGGGCGGCGAGGTCGACCATCACCGCTCGGCCTTGCACGCCGTGGACAGCCATGTTTTCCACTCCCAGCTTGCGGGCGCCGGATACGGCCTGGCCCGACGGGGTCTGGTTGCCCTTGGCGTCGAAGATCACGGGGCCGACGATGTCGCGGCCGGCGGCGAAGCCGTTGTAGAACACGTCCTCTGGGCGGCCATCGCCGTCGACGTCGAACATCTGCCCGACATGGGCCAGCGTGTCCCACTGGGTCGAATATTGCAGCGTCAGCAGGACAACGTCGTCGCAGACCACATCGAGCGCGGTGGGGTCGTCGCAGCGCAGCGGATAGTTCATGTTGGGCGCGTTGTTGCGCTGGGTCGGGCGCAATTCGGGCGGCTTGCGGCGGGGGTTGATGATGTTGCCGCCGGGGTAGTCGAGCGGCAGCGAGAGGCAGAAGGTCTTGCCCTCCTTCACCTCCCGGATGCCTTGCAGGACTTTCTCGGGCGTTACCAGATTGAGCCGGCCCAACTGGTCGTCGGCGCCGAAATCGCCCCAGGTGGAGCCGGCGGGGCGGCGGGTCCAGCGTGGATTGTCTACCATGGTCGAATCTCCTGCATGCGGTGATCGGGAACCGTGGCACGGCGGCTGTCTTGCGTCACGTTTGATCCAAATCCTTGCCCGATTCGCCAGCGCTCGCGTAGGGAATCGGCCAGTCACGCTGGAGTCGCCCGGATGCGCCGTCTTGTTGCCTGTCTTCTGGTCTGTCTGTTGCTGGGTGTTTCGGCCGCCCAGGCGCAGGGGATCGCGTTCGTGCTGAATTCCGCCGCCGCGTCGGTCAGCGTGATCGACATGGCGACGTTGAAGGAAGTGCGCCGCATCCCCAGCTTGCGGGAGCCGCATCACCTGGTCCTGTCGCCCGATCGGAAAAGCTTGATGGTCGGCGACACGGCGGGCAATGAGATGATGTTCCTCGATCCCGCCACGGGCGCGGTGCAGAAGCGTATCCCGATGTCGGATCCGTATCAGTTCGGCTATAGTCCCGACGCGAAATTCTTCGTGGCGGCCGCGCTGGCGCGCAACCAGATCGATGTCTATGACGGGCCGACGCTGAAGCTGCTAAAACGTTTCGAAGTAAAAAAGACGCCGAGTCATCTGGATTATTCGCCGGATAGTGGCACCGTGTATGTCAGTTTGCAGGACAGTGACAGCCTGATCGCGATCGATCTGAAGGCTCTGACCGTGCGGTGGCAGAAGCCTGTCGGCAAGACCCCCGCGGGCGTGATCTGGCATGACGGGAATGTGCTGGTGGCGAACATGGGCACCGACTATGTGTCGAAGATCCGGCCGTCGGATGGGGCGGAGGTGGCCAAGATCGTCACCGGCAAGGGGGCGCACACGATCTTCCGCTCACCAGATACAAAGGTGCTGTGGGTGAACAATCGTGCGGGTGGCACGACGGTGGCGCTGGACCCGGCGACTCTGACGGTGACGAAGCGGTTCGTGGTGTCGGGTGGGCCGGATGACATCGACTTCGCGCCGGGTGGCAAGCTGTGGATCACGCGACGTTGGGCCGAGAAGGTGGCGGTGCTGGACCCCGTGACGGGCGTGATCGAGGATGTGAAGGTCGGGCGGTCGCCGCACGGGTTGTGGCTGAACCCTGGGGCGCCGTCGCCGAGTGCCGCGGTGGCGACGCGATGACGTTCGATCCGTTCGACCAGTTGGCGGGGCTGATCCAGGAATGGGTCCTGATCCCGCTGCTGTACGAAATCGGGTTGATGTCATGGGAGGATATCGCCTTCGGCTGGGCGTTGTTCGCGGTGTATGGCGCGTTCCAGGTGGCGATCACCTTCGCGGTCTGTGTGCCGCTGGAAAAATGGCGACCGGTCGAGCGCTGGCCCGACAGCAAGGCCGTGTGGGTGGACGTGCTGTACACGGTGCTGACCCGGGTGGGCGTGCTGCCGCTGTTCACCTTCGTGCTGTTCTATCGGGCGCAGGTCTGGGTCCATGGCTGGATCGCCGATTGGGGCCTTGTGCCGCCGACGCTGGAGCGGCTGGTGCCCGCGCTGTACGGGCAGCCTGTGCTGACATTCATCTGTTACGCGATCATTCTGGACTGCGCGGAGTATTGGCGGCACCGGCTGTCACACATGTTCCGCTGGTGGTACGCGCTGCACTCCCTGCATCACGCGCAACGGCAGATGACGTTCTGGTCGGATGACCGGAACCATGTGCTGGACGACATGATCGCGTTTGTCTGGTTCGGTGTGATCGCGCTGCTGATCGGGGTGCCGCCGTTGCAGTTCCCGCTGCTGGTGCTGGTGCTGCGGTTCCTGGAGAGTCTGTCGCACGCGAATGCCCGGGTGTCGTTCGGGTGGTTGGGGGACCGGGTGCTGATCAGTCCTCGGTTTCATCGGCTGCATCATGGGCTGCGGGCGGCGGGGCGGCGGAGTTGCAATTACGGGTCGGTGCTGCCGTGGTGGGACATGCTGTTCCGGACGGCGGATTTTTCCCCGGTCTATGTCGGCACAGGCGATCCGTCGGGGGAGGAGGCGCTGGCGACGGGGACGTGGTCGCAGCAGCAGATGGCGGGGTTGCGGCGGTTCGGGCGGGCGATCGGCGTCAGGGCGTGATGGCGCCGTTGGCGATCAGGACGGGCTCCTTCCGGGTTGTCGAAGACCAGCAACTGATCAGCCATGGGAAGCGCGCGACCAGACATCGCGATCGATCGGAAGCATCGTTCGACGCTTCAGTCGCGCGGGGCATCGTGACCACCTTGAAACCGTGTAGCGTCTCGTCACCGGCCTTGGCGGCACGCGCGCTGGTGCTGGCCTCCAGTGTCGTGACATGCTTGCGCAGCGTGGTGGTGGGCGCGACGCCAAGCCCGTAGTCCAGCCGCTTGGCGCGGCTCATGCGCAGCAGCGTGTGTCGGTCGGGCAGGTTTTCGGTGCGCGAGGCGGTGGACTGCAAGCACAGATCGCCATGGTCCGGCAGCCGTTCCATGGCGAGCTTGAACATCGGGTCGGCGCGCAGGCTGTCGGCGTCGTTGCCGTCTTCATAGCTGGCGGCGATCATCAGCATGCGAAGCCGGGTGATCTCGTCCAGTCGATGCGCTCGGGTGCGCGCGGATCGGCGATGCAACCCGCCAGTGAAGTTGCCAGGCCCGTGCGCCACTCAATCTCGCGCAAGGCCAGCAGGCCGCCGTCCGAGAACATCCGCGCGGCATCGAAGACCGCCCAAGGGCCGGTCGCGCTGGACCCTGCGCCTCCTGGAGGACAAGGTCGTCGAACTGGGGATCGTCGCCCGTGCCGCGGACAATACGATTGGCCGTACGACGAAAACATCGTCGAGCCGCATCCGAGGGACCAATGGGTCATTCCTCCGGACGGCAACGCCGCCTTCGTGGCGGCGATGGAGGATGTGCGGGATTCGGATCCCAGACGAGCAGACGCTGACCGACGAGGTCGCCGCCTGGGAGACAGATAGGAACAAGTACCACGCGAAGACGGATTGGCAATTCACCACCGCCGATGCCAGGGTCGAGACCCCTCGCTGTGAATGACTCGGGGGAGTAGGATGGCCGTCAGGACTGATGACAAGGGCCGGGTGCGCCCGATATCATTCCCCGACTGGCAAGGGTTCGAATTGTCAGTGCGTAAGGCAGCGTCGGAAAAAGATGCGTCAGCACGCCGACAAGGCTGCCCTGTAAAACAAGGGCTTAGGGCTTGTTCGACCGACAGACAGATTCGGTTGACATCGGACAAGTCCTTGAACACTGCAAAGGGAGGTTTTGGTGCTTTCACGACGTTTCATGATGGGTGCAACCGCGGCTGCGGCCGTCGCAGGGACCGGGTCCACGGTCCATGCCCAATCCGCCGACAACTGGCCGAACAAGGTCGTCAAGATCATCGTCAATTTCGCCCCCGGTGGGTCCACCGACAATGCCATGCGTCCCTTCGCCGATCGGCTGTCGAAGGCATTGGGCCAGCAGTTCGTCATTGACAACCGGGGCGGCGCGTCCGGCGCCCTGGGGCTGGAAGCCGCGGTGCGATCGGCGCCCGACGGCTATACATTCGTTGCAACACCGTCACTGTCTGTCACAGTGCTGCCCAATCTACGCAAACTGCCGATTGATCTCTTCAAGGACCTGAAGCCCGTTTCCCGCTTCACCGACGGCACGCTGCTGTTCGCCGTGCATCCCTCGATCCCGGCCAATACGATCCCGGAATTCGTTGATTACGCCAAGAAGAATCCCGGCAAGCTGAGCTGGGGGACCGCGGGCATCGGATCCCAGGGTCACATGATGTGCGAGGCGTTCAAGGCCGCAGCCGGCATCGACATCCTGCATGTGCCGTACAAGGGCGGCGGCGAGTCGCTCGCAGACTTCCTGGCGGGTGTGCATCAGATTCATGCTGACGCCAACACATTCCCGCATCTGGCCCAGGGGAAGGGCAAGCTGCTGGCGGTGCTGGACCGCCAACGCCATCCCGACTATCCGAACGTGCCGCTGTTGCAGGAATTCTACCCGGAAATCGACTTCTACGCCTGGTTCGGCCTGTACGCGCCCGCCGGGACGCCGGATGCGATCATCAACAAGCTGGCCGCGACGATGGGCAAGATCGCGCAGGAACCCGACCTGATCGCGCAGTTCCGCAAGCTGGCGCTGCGACCCAACCCAAGCTCGCCCGAGGAACTGGCGAAGACGATGCGATCGGATTACGACCAGTACGCGGCGCTGGTGAAGAAGCTGAACATGAAGCCGGAATGATACGAGCACCCTCATGATCCGTCGGTTTGGTTCGGCTGTTTTCCTGCTGCTGGCCTTGGCCGGTTGCGCGGAACACTGGGCCAAGCCCGGCGCCACGAAGGTCGATCGGGATGCGGCTCTGGCCCGGTGCGATGCCGAGAGCCATGTGCGCTTCCCGCCGGTTCTGCAGACGATCATGCTGAGCCCGGGCTATTTCGTTCCACCGCAGACGCGATGCTGGACGCAGAACAACCAGACGCATTGCAATACAAGCGGTGGCTACTGGGTGCCGCCCAGCTACCACACGATTGATCACAATTACGATGCTAGACGAGCAGCGCGCGTGGATTGCATGTACACGGCGGGCTGGATCCTGGCGAAGGATGAAAAGGAAGCCGAGGCGGTGACGAAATCCGCCACACCCCCGGCACCATCCGACGTCAGACCTGGCGCGCGCTGACCTCCGCCACCTGGTCGGTGGTCGTGCGCCAGATGCCCGGCGTGCCCATGATCCGGTGCAGCGCGTCGCGCAGATGGCGGATGCGGTGCGCCTGTCCGGCGACCCAGGGATGCAGCGTGATGTTGAACACGTTGCCACCTTCGGCGTGCAGCACCTGGAACGCCTCCACCAGGCAGTCGGACCAGGCGGGCGCCGATACGCGGCGTAGCCACATGCATTCCAGATCGTTCCATTCCGCCTGGGACGGGAAGGCCAGCAGAGACTTGCCGCCATAGGGTCCCAGCCTGTAGGGACGATCGTCGTTCGACCAGTCGGTCGTATAGGTGAATCCCGCTTCGGCCAGGTACGCCGGCGTGTCCCAGGATTCGTTGTGATCCTGTCCGCACCATCCGGTGGGGCGGCTGCCGGTGATTTTTTCGATCGCGTCGCGGGACGCGATGATGATCGCGCGTTCCTGATCCGCCGTCATGCGGCTGGTCAGGCGCCGTGTGGCGAAATCCCCATGCGCCAGAAAACAGGCGTCGCGACGGACCAGTTCATCGACCAGTTCGGGGTAGCGGCGCGCGGCCTCGGTGCCCAGCGCGACCGAGGGTGTCAGGCCGAAACGATCCAGTTCCCGCAACACGCGGAAGATGCCGACGCGGGCGCCGTATTCCCGCTGGCTCCAGGTCAGCCAGTCGGGGTGGAACTTGCCCAGGATCGACACGATGCGCGGATCGGGGCTGGCATCCTTGGGTGGATCGAGTTCCCAGTAATCCAGCACCAACGTGACGGTCAGCGCGATGCGCGCGCCGTCGGGCCAGACCAGGCGCGTGGCATCGCAATGCAAACGGAACGGATAATGCGCGTGGTCCATCCCGGCGGGGCGCGATTCGTTCACCGGCGGGATGTCGGTTGGTGTGAACTCAGCCATTGGCGGCCTCCCTGGCGGCGAGATGCGCTTCGATCGCCGAACGATGGTTGGCATTGAAATAATCGACGATCTCGTGCCCGCGGGCGAGCCAGACGCCGCTGTGGGACAGGATGTATTCCAGCGCCTGGCGGAAGATGCGGATGCGGTGCGGCTGGCCAACCCAATAGGGATGCAGCGCGATGCACATCACGCGGCCCTGTTCGGCGCCTTCCTCGTAGACCGTGTCGAAATAATCCTTGATCTGACGGACGAAGTCGGCGGTTTCCTCCCCCTTGCGGTGCAGGATCACGTCGTTCAGATCGACGGAGTAGGGGATCGACACCAGCTTTCCGGACTTCACGTTCAGCGGAAAGGGCTGGTCGTCGTGATACAGATCGGCCGTGTAGTCATAGCCGCACTCGGCTGCCAGATCGAACGTGTTCATCGTGTTGGTGATGGCCGGGCTGAACCAGCCTTTCTGTTCGCGCCCGGTCAGGCGGCGATGAATCTCCCGGCTTTCCAGCATCGCCGCACGCTCTTCATCCGGCATGAAGTTCCAGTGGTAGCGCGTGTTGTAGATACCGTGGGACATGAGTTCCCATTTGCGCTTTTCCATCGCCTCCAGGATTTCCGGATAGTGCTGGATCACGGTCATGGACAGGCTGACGGTGCAGGGCAGGTTGAACTCGTCCGTCAACTGGAACAGCCGCCACAACCCCACGCGGTTGCCGTAGTCGCGCTGGGCATAGCCCAAAACATCTGGGTGCGGCGATCGCGGCCAGGGATCGCGCAGGCGCTGGTATTTGGGTTGGTATTCGTAATGTTCGATGTTGGGCACGACCCACAACGCCACGCGAGCGCCGCCGGGCCAGCGCAGTTGCGGGCGTTGCAGGATCGGGGAGTAGGTGACGAGGTTCGGATCCATCCGGGCTTCTCCCTGCGGTTGGACACAGGTTGCCCCGATCAGCGCCCGCTTGTCATCAGGCCGTGGGGGTTCCCATGTCGGGCGGGCCTTTCAGCTCCACCACATTGCCGTCCGGATCGGTGACGTAGATCGACGGACCCTGGCCTTCGGCGCCGTAGCGCGACGACACCGGCCCAGGCTCCAGCCCGTGCGTCCGCAGATGCGCGTTGATGGCGTCGGCGTCGAACGGGTCCACGCGCAGGCAGAAATGATCCATGTTGCGGCCTTCCTGCCCCGGTCCGGCGCCGCCGCGCTGTCCCAGCGGGCCGGATAGCGGCACGAGATCGATCAGGGCCGACCCGGCGCGGAGCTGATAGAGGCCAAGCTGATCCTGGATCTTCTCGATGGGGCAGTTGAGGACCTGGGTGTAGAACCGCATCGATGCGTCGAGGTCGGCAACGCGCAGCACGACGTGGTCCATGTTCTTGATGCGGATCATCACGGCACCTCGGATCGGGTGGATGGGCCGGAGTGTGCCGGGGCGGGGCCGATCGGCGCAAGGGGCACTTCGCATCCCTGTCGCGGCGGCGGGGCAATCGGGTGAATGGCCTTACGGCTTTTGTAGCCGTGCCTGGCAAGGACGTCGCTTGGACGGGCTGGCGGAGGTTTGTCCACAGATGAATACGATGCACACCGATGTTGACGGGCCATGTCCGCGATCACGTTCCACGGGGGTCAAATCCGTTGTTGGGCGGCTGCCCTACAGCTTGTTGACGCCGTTGACCAGGGCAGCCGCGATGTTGGACAGGCCGCAATTCAGAATGACGGAAAGGCCTTCATCGACCATCTTTTGCAGCGCCACCAGCGCCTCGGATGGCTGGGCCTTGTTGTCATAGGGTACCAGCTCAAGCTTCTTGCCCAGCATGCCGCCCTTGGCATTGATGCCGTCGATGATGAACTGGATTGTCTTGATGCCCTGATCGCCAATCTGGGCGAAGGTGCCGGACAGGGCTTCCGTATAGCCGATCTTGATCGTGCCCTGGGCCATCGCAGGCAAGGTGGACAGGCAAAGTCCCGCGACGGTGAGCCCCACATACTTGGTGATATTCATTATGACCTCCCATTTTGGGTAGGCCAGGGCCGCTTTGCTTGGATCCGACGGCGGTTGGCCTACGCGCGCGATTGTGCGGGTCGCGATGCGGGCGATCATGGGGCCGTCACGGGTTTGCCGTTGGCTCGCGATTGGTCCAGGCTTGGTCGCTGGTGACCGGTCCGGTTGAGACCACCCCATCACGCAGGGACCGCGTTCGGCGCGCGCCGCGATCCACGGACAACCCGACCCGCGACTGACGGACCGTTGCGCTGGCCACGATGTCACCGCTAGGCTCTCAAAAAATTCGGGAAGGAAACGAACAATGCCCATGGGGAAACGGCTGCTGCTGGCTGCCGGGCTGGCGTGCCTCACGATATCCACGTTCACGACGGTTGTCCGCGCGCAGGCCCCGGTGGCCGATCCACGCGCGCTGGGCTTCGACCCAGCCCGACTGGCACGCATCGCCCCCGCCTTTCAGACGCTGATCGACCAGGGCACCATTCCAAGCGCCGTCATCCTGATCCAGCGCCATGGCCGGGTCGCCTATCAGCGCGCGCTGGGCTTCCGTGACGCCGACCGAAAACAGCCGATCACCACGGATGCGATCTTCCGCATTGCCTCCATGACCAAGCCCATCGTCACCGTTGCCGCGATGATCCTGGTCGAGGAAGGCAAGCTCGACATCGCCTCTCCGGTCGCGGCCTATCTGCCGGAGTTCAAGGACATCAAGGTCTTCGGGGAGAAGAAGGACCCGGCGACCGGAGAGGTCCGACGTGATGATCAGCCGCAGAAGCGACCGATGACCGTCCAGGACCTGATGCGCCACACCGCGGGCCTGACCTATGCGCCGCCGCTGGGCATCGGGCCGGTGCCCAAGCTGTATAGCGAGGCGGGGGTTTCGACCCGCGATGAGCCGCTGGCGACGATGATGACCAAGCTGTCCAAACTGCCGCTGGCGAGCCAGCCTGGGGAGGTCTGGGAATACAGCGTCGCGACCGACGTGCTGGGCCGCGTGGTCGAAGTCGTCTCCGGCATGGATCTCGACCGCTTCGTCGAATCACGCGTGACTCGTCCGCTCGGCATGACATCGACCGGGTTCTACACGACCGAGGCGAACAAGGATCGCATCGCCCAGCCCAAGGTCGATCCCGCCACGGGTCAGACGCCGGCGTTGTTCGATCCACTGAAGAAGCCGGTGCGACTGTCAGGTGGTGGTGGCATGATTTCCGCCGCCGCGGACTATGCGCGATTCGCTCAGATGCTGCTGAATGGCGGGCAGCTTGGGTCCGCGCGGATTCTGGCGCCGTCGACCGTCGCGCTGATGACGGCCGACGCGCTGAAGCCCGGCGGAGGGTATTCACAGCGCGTGCCGCTGATGGGGGATTCGGCGCCCGCCCCCTTTGCCGGCCAGGGATTCAGCCTGGGCTTCGCGGTGCGGACCGAAGCAGGCCAGAACCCGCTGCCGGGGTCGGTCGGATCGTTCTACTGGTCTGGCGCCTACGGCACGACGTTCTTCGTCGATCCAAAGGAGAATCTGGTGATCGTGTTCATGACCCAGATCGGATTGGGCACGCATGGCGCGACGGTGCGCCGCCTGGTGCGGAACCTGACCTATCAGGCATTGGTCCCCGGGCTGAGATGACAGTCATGATGTCCAATCGAAAATCAGCACCCAATTGGGGATCCCCCTCAGAGCGGCCATGGCGCCTTGATATTGCGAATGAAGTTGCTGTCGGGGTAGGGTCCCGATCGGTGCCAGGTGATGTCCCGGCGGCAAGCCTAATTCGCAAATGAAGCCAGCGTGTTCGCTTGGATTGGGCCGGGGCTACACTCCGACTCCGACCTGCGGGCCGATCGTCGTCGCGGCGGCGGCTTACCGCGCGGCGGCGTGGAGGCTTCCTGGTGCTACGTAGTGCGATGGCACTGGACCGGTTAGCGCGTTGAGGAATGCCACGATTGACCGAGCCGTCCGATCGCTGAGGGTTGTGCCCAACTGCGCCTCTGCCATGATCCGCACCGCGCGACCCAATCCCGTAACCGATCCGTCGTGAAAATAGGGCGCCGTGCGGGCAACGTTACGCAGCATGGGTACACGGAACACGTAGCGATCGGCCGGCTTTCCAGTCACGCTGAACCGGCCAGGGTCTCGGGTCACCGATCTGGTCAGGTCCCAGTAGTTGCTTGTGATGCCGAACTTGCGGAACTCCGTGCCGCCCAACAACGGACCCGCATGGCAAGACGAGCAGCCGATATCGATAAACGCGCGCATCCCTGCCTTCTGTTCCGGTGTCAACGCTGTATCGTCGCCGGCGAGGAATTGATCGAAGGGACCCGGGGTGACCAGAGTCTTTTCGTATTGTGCGATGGCCGCGCCGTAGTTTTTTGTGCTGAACGGCGTGGGGTCGCCCTGGAACGCGGCCTTGAACGAGGGCTCGTATCCAAGGTCCCGCATCCGCGCCAATGCTGTATTGCGATCGGGGAAGCCCAGTGAACCAGTCAGCGACCCTTCCGCCTGCTGGGCTGCGGTTGCGCGGTCGCCAAGCCAGCGCAGGGCGGGTTGCAGCGTGGCGTTGAAGACAGTGGGCGTGTGCCGGACGCTGGGCGTGCCCTTCGCTTCGATCGAATAGGGCCGCGGGTCTGCCCCCCAGTTGCTGGCGGGGTGGCAGCTGCCACACGACACCGTGCCATTGATCGAGATTGACGTGTCCCAGTAAAGCCGACGTCCCAGATCCCATACCGGATCGGGCTTGGTGGTCGGCGCTGGCACTGGCAACTGGCCGAAGAAGATCAGACCATCACGCCGCAGGGTGTCATTCGCTGATACCGTCCCGGCCAAGGTTACCATCACGCCGACGGCAGCGGCCAGGAATCCATATGAAATCGTCATGTGGCCTATCGACCTCAAACACTCGGCGTGGCCCGAGGCCACGCATCAATGTGAACATTCTATTAGAATTTGATCAAAATGCATACAATAATATCTGGCGTTCCGGTATTATCGTTCGTTCTCATCGTACGGTAGCATCGCTTGGCTAGGCATTGCACGGTTTGACATGCGGCGGACGCCGCCACCCGACCGGACCGGATCGCGACGACGTCGAACGGGCTGATGCGGAACCGCCCCGGATCCGCGCTGAAGTGCGAACCGGCCGAGGACCCAGGCTGTCGCGGACAGGGGCTCTGTCAGATCGGCACGCGACTGCGAGAAAAGTGGCCAGCTAACGGATTGGTTGACGCCCAGCGCTGGCTGGCGCCCGCTCGGGCAGCCAGACATCGGTCCAGCCGGTCACGTTGGGTGAGTCCGTCAGGCGGATCTGCGTGCGCCCGGCGCCCTTGCGCTGGACGATCGTCACCGCGGTCGGGGAGTTGATCAGCCGGCAATCGGCGGCCGCCGCTTCCTGCCCCAGGCGGCGCGCTGCCAGCCGATCCAGATCGGCCTCGGACCGGCACATCACCGACCCGGGATCCAGCCGCGGCCAGGCTAGTGGAGATGCCCGCACGTCGGGTGCCCGCGCGTCGGGCTTCTTCTCGACGAAGCCGGGGGCGTTGATGATGACCTGGGCCGTCGCCGGACCGCCCGACAGAACCGCGAGCGCAAGGCCCAGCCTGCAAGCCCCCCGCCTCCAACTCACCAGACCCCAACCCAGATGACGGGACGCGTTCATGCCAGCTCCTGCCGGTCAGCCAATGGGTTGTCTCTATGAACCCTCCGCCCGCTGGCTGGCAACGGGCGTCGGGCGGGATCAACACGGCCGCGATTGCCCAATATCACGGCCCCTGGCATGGTGTGTCAGACGAAACCAAGGAGTTAACCATGGCGGATAATTGGGTGCGTGTCGCCGCGGCGGCCGATCTGGCAGAGGGCAAGTGCCTCGGCGTGCGCGTTGGCGACAAGGAAATTGCCTTGTACCACCTGCAAGGCGGCGAATTCTGCGCCACTGATAACGTCTGCTCCCACGAATATGCGTTGCTGACGGAAGGCTGGATGGAAAACGGCTGCATCGAATGCCCGCTGCACGCGGCGCAGTTCGACGTCCGCACCGGCAAGGCGCTGTCCGCCCCGGCGGATGAGGATCTGGCCGTGTTCCAGGTCAAGGTCGAGGGCGGGGACGTCCTGGTCAACGTGCCGGGCTGACCGCATGGCTGGTTCTGTCGGTCCGATCGACTGCGACGTTCATCCGACCTGCCCGGGTCTGAACGCGTTGCTCCCCCATATGGACGACATGTGGCGGGAAACGGTGGTCCGCCGCGGTATCGATGACCTGACGACGATCAGCTACCCATCCACCAATCCGCTGTCGGTGCGTGCCGACTGGCGTGATGCTCGCGGCCGAGCGGGCACCACCGCGGCGTCGCTCGGGACACAGGCGTTGGACCCGTTCGGGTCCGCGCATGCGATCCTGAACTGCCTCTATGGCGTTCAGGTCGTCTTCAGCGAGGATATGGCCGCTGCTTTCTGCAGAGCGATGAACGGCTGGATCGCCAAGGAATGGCTGGATCGCGACCCAAGGCTGCGGGCCAGCATCGTTGTGCCGATGCTGAACGCTGAACTGGCGGTCGAGGAAATCAACCACTGGGCCGGCGACCGGCGCTTTGTGCAGGTTCTGCTGCTGGCGAACGGTGATGTGCCGCTGGGCCGGCGGTCGCTGTGGCCGATCTATGCCGCCGCGGAACGGCTGGGCCTGCCGGTTGGCATTCATGCCGGCAGCACCTATCGAAACCCGATCACCCCGGTCGGCTGGCCGAGCTACTTCACCGAGGACTATGTCAACCAGACGCCGGCGATGCAGTCGCAGTTGACGTCCATGCTGGCGGAAGGCGTGTTCGCCAAGTTCCCGAACCTGACCGTCGTGCTGATGGAATCGGGCGTGACCTGGCTGCCGGCCTGGGAATGGCGTTTCACCAAGTTCTGGAAGGGCGTGCGCAGCGAAATCCCCTGGGTGGCCGACCCGCCTGGATCGATCATTCGCCATCACGTGCGGCTGACGCTGCAACCCTTCGACGGCCCGCCCGATGCCTCCACCGTCATGCGGGTGATGGATCACTTCCGCAGCGACGAGATGATCCTGTTTTCCACCGACTACCCGCACTGGCAGTTCGAGGGACTGAACGCCATCCCGGAGGGGATGGATGCCGGCCTCGCGCAGAAGATCATGGCGGAAAATCCGCTTCGCACCTATTCTCGGATGAACCAAGCAGCCCAAGGGAGTCCCTGACATGACCGTGGACGTCCTCAATCGCGCCGCCGCCAGCGTCGCGAACGCCTCTCGCCTCGCGATCGCCGACTGTGACATCCACCCCCGCGCCTCGGGGCCGGGCCTCGGCGGGGTCAGCAGTTCGCTGTTTCCCTACCTGTCCAAGCACTGGCTGGATCACATCCGGGAATTCGGCGTGACCTATCGCCAGCCCTGGGAAAAGGGGCCGGCCTATCCGAAGAACCAGCCGGCCGCGAGCCGGCGGGACGCCTGGCCGCCCGGTGGTGGCGGACCCGGCAGCGACCTGGCGTTCATGGCCGAACAGCACCTGGATCCCAACAATGTGGCGATGGGCATCCTGAACCCGTTGGGCGCGGGCCAGGGCGCGCAGAACCCGGACCTGTCGAACGCCATCACCCATGCCGTGAACGACTGGCAGAAGGCGGAGTGGACATCCAAGGACTCCCGCCTGAAGGCATCGGTCGTGGTGCCCTATGAAGACGGCCTGGCATCCGCCAGGGAAATCGAGCTGCGCGCGGCCGATCGCGATTTCCGCCAGGTGCTGCTGCTGTCTCGCACCGGCGAACCGCTGGGCCAGCGGCGTTACTGGCCGATCTACGAGGCCGCGCAGGCCGCCAACCTGCCGGTCGGCGTGCATGCCTTCGGCTATGGCGGCTGGCCCGTCACCGGCGGTGGCTGGGCGTCGTACTACATCGAGGAAATGGTCGGCCACGCCCAGGCGCAGCAGGCGCTGCTGATCTCCATGATCTTCGAGGGCGTGTTCGAACGCTTCCCCAACCTCCGGGTCGTGCTCGTGGAAGCCGGCCTCGCCTGGGGCGCCGCGCTGATGTGGCGGATGGACCGGCAGTTCGAAAAGCTGCGCCGCGAAACCCCGCACCTGAAGATGAAGCCGTCGGAATACATGAAGCGGAACGTCTGGTTCACCACGCAGCCGGTCGAGGAACCCGAACCGCGGATGCATCTGGCCGAGGCGATCGAGTGGATCGGCTGGGATCGTGTCCTGTTCGCCACTGACTATCCGCATTGGGATTTCGACGATCCCGCTCACGCCCTGCCGTTCCAGATGGATGACAAGCAGCGCCGCATGATCTTCCGGGAGAATGCGGAAGCGGTCTACGGCGCACCCTGACCGGACGGACGAGGGATCATCGACCCCGATGCTGCCTCGTCTTTTCGCCATCCTGTGCTGCGTGTTCGGCTGCGTCGGCGGGGCGCTGGCGCAGGGAATGACACCCACGCCCGAGGTCAGCCAGGAACAAGGGCTGATCGCGCGCCAGGTCATGGAAACGGCACTCGGAGCACCCGCGCGCGTCACCCTGCTGGATCAGGCGACGCTGCGGCTGGAAGGGTCGCTCCAATTCATCGAACGCGACCTCTCGCGGCGCTATCTGCGCAGTTATGGCCAGGTGGAGCCGGATGGCCTGGTGGGTCTGCTGATCCATGGCGGGCGGGAAGTGCCGTGGTACGCGACGATCCGCATGGTGCGCGACGGGTTCGTCGATATCTCGACGATCAAGCGCTGGACCGCCGACGACATCCTGGCCAGCCTGCGCGATGACCTGAAGCAGGAAAATGACGAACGCGCAGGACGAAACCTGCCGCCCCGGGTCATCGCCGGCTGGCGCATCCCGCCCCGCTATGACGAAGAAACCCAATCGTTGGTGTGGTCGGTCAATACTTATGTGCCCGGCGTGTCATCGCAAAGCGAGTCGGACACGACCGCGCATATCGTTGTATTCGGCCGCGAGGGCTATTTTCAGGTCACC
>WBZQ01001588.1_pt1 | contig 15621 bp, 13 predicted proteins | sample 5204251 | NCBI WGS metagenome assembly WBZQ01 (sample SAMN12412402, study PRJNA552823) | activated sludge metagenome | isolation source: activated sludge from nitrification reactor of wastewater treatment plant... | place: USA: Virginia | collected 2017-09 | reverse complement strand
CCACGCAGGCGTGGCGCGCCAGGCAGGCGCGCAGCAACTCCTGGAGGTGGGCGCCGACGCGCGCGGCGTTGTCGATCAGGCCGTTCTCCAGGAGCCGCAGCGTGGCCAGCGCGGCGGCCACCGAGACCGGGTTGCCGCCGAAGGTCGAGCCGTGCCCGCCGCTCGACCAGCGCATCACGTCGTCGCGCGCCAGCAAGGCCCCGAGCGGCATTCCGGAGGCGATGCCCTTGGCCAACGTGACGAGGTCGGGCTGCAGGTCGAAGTGCTCGCTCGCGAACAGCCGTCCGGTGCGGCCCATGCCGCACTGCACCTCGTCGGCGATCAGCAGGATGCCGTGGCGACGCGTCAGCGTCCGCAGCCGTCGCAGGAACTCGGGCGGCGGCACCACGTAGCCGCCTTCGCCCTGCACCGGCTCGACGATCACGGCGGCCACCTCCTGCGGGTCGACCGTCGTGCCGAACAGCGTGCGCGTCAGGAGCTCCAGACACTCCACGTCGCAGCTCTGCGGCTGGCGGTTGACGGGACAGCGGTAGCAGTGCGCGTAGTGCGTGTGGATCACTTCGGGCAGCAACGGACCGTAGCCGCGGCGTTGCACGGGCTTGCTGGCGGTCAGGCTCATCGCGCCGTAGGTGCGGCCGTGGAACGCGCCGTAGAAGGCCACGATCTTCTGTCGGCCCGTGCGCAGTCGCGCCAGCTTGATGGCCGCTTCGACCACCTCCGCGCCCGAGTTGGCGAAGAACGCGCGCCAGGGGCCCGGTCCGGGCGCGCGGCGCGTGAGCGCCTCGGCCAGCTCGACCACGTTCTCGTAGAAGAAGTCGGTGGCGCACAGGTGCAGGAAGCGCTCGGACTGCGCGCGGATGGCCGCCACCACTTCGGGATGGCAGTGCCCCGTGGCCACGACGGCGATGCCGGCCGCGAAGTCGAGGTAGCGGTTGCCGTCGACGTCTTCGACCATCGCGCCGCGCCCGCGTGCCGCCACCAGCGGATAGTCCTTCACGTAGTTCTGCGACATCACGCGCGCGTCGCGTGCCATCAGCGCCTGCGCCCGTGGTCCGGGCGGCGCCACGCTCAGGTGCGGATAGTCCTTGGGCATGCGGGGCCTCCGCGCGGATGGTAGCAGTCCCGCCCGGACCGGCGTGGCGCGCGTGACGCCTGCGGCTCGGACGGCGGCGGTATGATGAGGAACTTTGATACGCACGGGGAGGGCTCATGGGTCTTTTCGATGACATGTTGAATCAGGTGGCGGGCGCCGTCGGCGGCCAGGCCGAACCCGAGGCGGGAGCCGGTCTCAGCGCGCTCGGCCTCGATCCGTCGCATGCCGGTCTGGCCCAGGCGGTCATCGGCATGCTGGGCGAGAATCACGGCACCGGCGGCGGCCTGGGTGCGCTCCAGCAGCAGTTCCAACAGGCCGGGCTGGGCGACGTGATCGGCTCGTGGATTTCCACCGGGCAGAACCAGCCCATCGGCGCGTCGCAGCTCGAGAGCGTGCTGGGCAGCGGCGTGTTGCAGCAGCTTGCCCAGAAGGCCGGGCTGAACGCGCAGCAGGTCGGCCCGATCCTGGCCACCATGCTGCCCGTCCTGATCGACAAGCTCACGCCGCAAGGCCAGGTGCCGCAGCACCAGGGCGGGCTGCTCGAAGCCGGCCTGTCCATCCTGCGCGGCAGGCTCTGAGCCGAACGGCTCTCCGCCGGCCCGCACGGCGGCGGGGGGCCGGCGCACGCGACTCAGGGCGCGGTGCCGCGCTCCGGCTCGCGCACGACGAACACGAGCACGACCGACTGCGGCCCGCTCCCGCCCGGCACGTCGAAACGCCAGGCGCGGGCCGCCGCCACGGCAGCGTCGTCGAAGCCCGCTGCCGACTCGATCACGCTGGCCGAGGTCGGCACGCCCGTCGCCGACACCCGCAGGTCGACGATCACCGTCGCGTCGCCGCGCGTGCTCATGGGGTAGGCGGGTGCCACCACACGCACGGGCCAGGCGAGCTCGCCGCGTGCGCGTGCATCCTCGGGCGCGGGCGTGGTCGGCTCGCTCCCGGTCGCCCCCGCCCAGCCCACCACCAGCAGGCGCGCGGGGAGCGCTTCGCCGTCGGCCTGCGCGGGACGAAAACGGAAGCGCCCGAGCGCGCGCTTCCAGGCCCGCCCGTCGGGCGTGCCTGGCGTCAGCGCGCGCACGCCGGTCACCGAGCCCTCGGCGTTCACGCGCGCCTCCAGCAGCACCGTCGCGCGCGCGTCGCGCCCCGTCAGCAGCGGTGCTTCGCCGCGCAGCAGCCGTGGCGGTTCGAGCGCGCCGGCCGCGAGCGCGCCGAGCAGGCCCCACGCCCAGACGACGCCGCGCGCGCTCACGCGCGCGGCCGCCACGGCGTGTCGCTCAGCAGCAGGCGTCCGAGCCGCTGCACGAGATCGAGCACTCCCAGTCCTTGCGACTGCACGACATGGAGAGCACGCATCCCGGCCGATTGCACTGGCCCTGTGGGTTCTGCTTGTAGCCGCACAGACCGGCCATGTTCGAGCAGCTCTCGCAGATCGCACACGCCAGATCGGGCGAGGGCATGCTGGCGATGGTTTCGCCCACCAGCATCGAGCTCTCGGCGGCGCCGAGCTTCAGCAGTTCCCCCTGTCGCAGCCGCCACTCCTGACGCGCGCCGGCCAGCCCGTAGCGCGCGGCTCCGATCGTCGCCACCAACGTGTCCGCGGCTTCGAGATAGTCGAGGCGCGTCGACGTGTGGATGAACTCGCGGGTCTCGCGCGCGGCCAAGTTCGCGACTTCCTCGATGGCGAACGCGCCCTTGCGCCGGCCATCCGGCGTGAAAACACGGCCGACGATGCGCACGTCGGCGATCGCGAAATCGGACACGTTCTGCAGCGTGAAGGCCAGCGTCCGGGGGCCTCTGACCGCCAACTCCACCGGCCTGACGGATTGCAGAACAACCGGTGCGGACGCGGACTGCGCCACGCTCCAGCGCACCAGCGCCTCGTCGCCCAACGCCAGCGGCGACACGGCCAAGGCCAAGCTCAGTGCGCCCAGTCGTATGTTCTGCATGCCATCGCTCCCCCGTGGGCAGTCAGCGCGTGCCCAGGCATCGAATAGAACATATCTGACCATCACGCGTCAACGCGCGCTTCATGTGACTAATAGGCGTACGTACTGGCTCGTGATTACGCGCGCGGCCGGCGCTCCGCCGGCAGGGGCGTGAGCAGCGCGCCGAAGACCAGCACCAGGCTCGAGATGTAGGCCCACAGGATCAGCGAGACGGCGAAGGCCAGCGGCCCGTAGAAGGCCTGTAGATTCATGCCCGCCAGGCGCACGACGAACCAGTACTTGAGCGCCTCCCAAGCCACCGCCGCCAGCGCGGCCGCGCGCGCCGCCACGCGGCTGCCGATGCGCGTTCCCGGCACGAAGCGGTAGACCAGGAAGAAGAGCAGATACGTGAGCAGGAAGGCGCTGCCCTTGGCCGCGTACGAGGCCACCGTGGGCCAGGCGCGGCCGTAGCTGCGCGCGGCCACGGTGAGACCCACCGACACGAACACGATCAGGCCGCCGGCCGTCGTCATCACGAAGGCCAGCAGGCGGCTCTTCCAGAAATCGCGATGCAGGCGCGCCTCGCCCCAGGCGCGATTGAGGGCCATCTCGACCGGCATGAAGATGCCCGACGAGCCCCACACGATCAGCACCAGCGACACGATCTCCAGCCCGCGCGCCACGCGCACCAGCCCGCGCAGCGACTCGGCGATGGCTTCGTGCCCGAACGGGATCAGCTCCTGCAGCACCAGCAACAGGCCGACGCTGACGCGCCGGCTCATGCCCAGATGCTGCCCGACCGCCATCAGCACCAGCAGCAGCGGGAACAGGCACACCAGGAAGTTGAAGGCGATGGCGTTGGTCAGCACCGCGATCTCGCGCGACAGCAGCACGCCCACGGCGTTGCGCAGCAGCCGCAGGACCCCTGCTGGGCCACGTCCCGTCCCGCGCGCCGGGCTCATGTCGCGCGCGCCGCGCCGCGCCGCCAGAAGGCGTAGGCCGGCAGGCCCAGGCCCACGATCAAGAGGCCGATCAGCGATTCGACAGGCCGCGCCGCGAGCGTGTTGGCGACCAGCGCCAGCGAGGACGCGATGAAGAGCCCGGGCACGAACGGATAGCCCCACACGCGATACGGTCGCGGCGCCGCTGGGCGCGTGCGCCGCAGCACGATCACGGCCGCGCCCGTGGCGGCGTGGAACAGCACCACGACGAACGTGACGTAGGTGTAGAGCTGCTCGTACGTGCCCGAGAACGTCAGCGCCGCGGCCCAGGCGCCCTGGGCCAGGACCGAAGCGGCCGGCGTGCGGTGGCGCGGGTGCACGCGCGCCAGGGCCGCGAAGAAGATGCCGTCCTGGGCCATCGGCAGATAGATGCGCGCCGCGTAGAGAATGGTCGACGAGATGCAGCCGAAGGTCGAGACCAGCACCGCGGCGGTCACCAGCCGGGCGCCCGGCTCGCCGAACAGCGCCCGCGCCGCGCTCTCGCCGATGCGCGGCGTGGAACCCATCGTCTCGATCGGCAGCGCGCGCACGTACACCAGGTTCACGAGCACGTAGAGCAGCGTGACGAGCGCCGTGCCGAGCATCAGCGCGCGCGGCAGGTCGCGCTCGGGCCGGCGCATCTCGCCCGCCATGTTGGTGGTCGCATACCAGCCGTCGAACGACCACAGCACCGCGATCATGGCCACGCCGAAGGCCACCGGCCACGGTCCGGGCGGCGGTGGGGCGAAGAGCACCGGGCTCACGGGAGCGCTGGTCACGAGGCCCAGCACGCCCAACCCGACCAGCGAGCCGATCTTGGCCAGCGTGACCACGTTCTGCACGCCCGTGCCCTCGCGCAGCCCGACGTAGTTGATGACCGTCAGCACCAGGATGGCCAGCACGCCTCCCAGTTGACCGCCGTTGATGGTCCAGTCGAACGCGCCCAGTGGCACGCGCAACAGCACGTGAGTGGTGGCGAAGAAGGACACGAACGCGCCCAGGTACTCGCCGAAGCCCACCGCCAGCGTCGCGATGCCGCCGCCCTGCACGACGGTGAACGCCGTCCAGCCGAACAGGAAACCCGCCAGCGGGCCGTAGGCCTCCTTCAGGAACTGGTACTGCCCGCCGGCGCGCGGGAACAACGCGCCCAGCTCGGCGTAGGTCAGCGCGCCGGTCAGGGTCAGGAGTCCGCCCAGCGCCCACGCCAGCAGGATCAGACCCGCGTGCGGCAGCGCGCGCGCGACGTCGCTGGTCGTGAGGAAGATGCCCGTGCCGAGCACGCTGCCGACCGTCAGCAGCACCCCGTCGCGCGCCGACAGCCCGCGCACGAGCGTCGGCGTGCCGCTCGTGGCGGCCACGTCCGGCTCGGTCGAGGGCGCGTCCGAGGGCGGCATGCGAGTCTGCGGATTCTAGCCGCATTGTTCACCGGGGCGTCTGCCGCGCCCGCGACGGGCCGTCGCGCTCTTGGCCTGCGGCGCGCGTCGCCGCGCTGGCCTGCCTGCGCTGTGGCCGCCCCGTGCCGGGCGCGACCCAGCGTGTCGCGTGGGCCAGCGCAAGTCGCCGTGGGAGCGTGTGTTAGACTCTCGCGCAATGAGCGACGAAGTGCGCCTCCGCCTGGCCGAGACGCGGGCCGATTTCGACGCCTGCGTGGAGTTGCAGCGGGCGGTCTGGGGCCTCGACGACCTCGAAACCAACTCCGCCATCCAGTTCATCGCCACGACACATGCCGGCGGCATGGTGCATCTGGCCGAGGCGCCCGATGGGCGCGTGGTCGGTTTCGCCTACGCTTTTCCGGCCCTGCGCGGCGGGCAGGCGCACCTGCACTCCGACATGCTGGCGGTGCTGGGCGAGTACCAGGCACGCGGCGTGGGCGTGCGGCTCAAGTGGGCACAGCGCGCCGAGGCGTTGCAGCGCGGCGTCAGGCTCATCACCTGGACCTACGACCCCATGCTGGCGCGCAATGCCAACCTCAACCTGCGCCGGCTGGGGGCTACGGCCGTCGAGTTCCTCGAGAACTTCTACGGCATCACGTCCTCGCACCTGCACTTCGGCCTGCCGACGGACCGGCTAGCCGTGCGCTGGGAGCTCGACGCGCCGCAGGTCGAGGCCCTGAGCAGTGGCGTCGAGCTGCCGCGCAGCGTCCCGACGCCCGAGCTGCCGCGCATCAACGAGGTCAAGTGGCAGGCCGGCTGGCCGGTTTCGTCCGAGCCCGAGCTGGAATTGTCGGAGCCGGAGCTGCTGCTCGAAATCCCGCCGGAATGGGACGTGCTGGGTCGCTCGGCCCCGCGCGTCGCGCAAGACTGGCAGTCGAAGGTGCGCCGCGCCCTGCACGGCTATCTCGGCCGCGGCTACGTCGCCTCCGGCTTCGCGCCCACCGAAGAGCGCGGCCGGCGTCGTCCGTTGTACGTCCTGCGCAAGAAGTAGAAGTCGGGCCGCGCGGGTCCGACCCGTGCGCATGCACTCTCCAGCGGACTGCCGCGCTATGGCCGCGGCGGCTGTTCTCACAGAGTCCCCGCCCCCTTCATGGGAGAGCACGGAGGTGAGTGCTCTACGTCGCAGCAGTTCTACATCGCAAACCGTCTCCTTCTGGCCCTAGTCTTCCCATCGGCCATTTTTTATCCAAATGTAGAATCGCTCAATCGCCCAATGATGCCGTTGTCGGCATAGCTGCGCTTGGCACTTCGTAGTTGACTGAAGCGCTTTCTAGAAGTATAAGCCGTCAACCGTCACCGTATAACTCCGTGGAGGAGAGGCTCATGAAAAAGTTTCAAATCCGTGAGGTTGAGACCGTGAAGACGACGGCCGCGATGTACGAGTGTCGTGCCTGCTACCCGGATTGGATCTGCGACCTGATGGGCCTGTAAGCACCGCGCGTCCGACGGCACGGAGCGATTGACGCTCCGTGCCGTCGTTGTCCATTGCTCGCCCATCATGAAATACCCATCAGACCTTCGGGTAGACGTCCCGGCGTTCACTCGTCAGCCCGAGGGCGATGGCGTGATCATCGGGCATCCCCCACGAGCAGCGTTCATCTTGTTGCCACGCGAAGCTGTCGAAGTGCTCGACGACCTGGCATCCGGCCTGACGGTCGGCGAGGCACAGGCGCGCCACGTAAGCCGCTACGGCGAGGCGCCGGACATGGAAGATTTTCTGGGTGGACTCGACGAACGCGGCTTCATTCGGCCGCGGACCGAAGACGGCAACGGTCGCGTCGACATGCCACCCGACCCTGCGCGCGACTTCCATTTCGAGTGGCTTTCGCCCCAAGTGGCCCGCCGACTATGCGGGCGCGCAACGCTCGTGGCCGTCGCGGCGCTCGTGGGCGCGGCTCTGGGAGCCATGATTGCCGACCCCAGCATTGTGCCCGGCTGGCGCGCTGTGTACTTCCCACGCCACACGACGACGCACCTGCTCACTCTGATGCTGCTCGGTCTTCTGACCACTTTGTTCCACGAGTTGGGGCACTTGATCGCCGCGCGAGCGGAGGGCGTTTCGTGTCGCTTCGGCGTCTCGAACCAGCTCTGGTTCCTGGTCTGGGAAACCGACATGACAGGCGTATGGGCATTGCCGCGCCGACGTCGCTATTTGCCAATTCTGGGCGGTCCGCTGATCGATGTCGGCTCGGCAGCCGCTCTGCTCTTGGTCTGCTTCACTGAAGTGCGCGGATGGTTGGCGTTGGCGCCGCCCTGGTCTGCCACAGTGCGTGGACTGCTCTTCATCTATCTCATGCGCCTAGTGTGGCAGTGCTATTTCTTTCTGCGCACCGATTTCTACTATGCGGCAGCCAATGCCCTGGGTTGCACCAATCTCATGCAAGACACGCGCGACTGGCTAGCAGCTTGGGCAGGTCGGCTTGTCGGTCGCCGACCTTTCGAGCCTTTGGCGCATCTCTCGGCTCGCGAGCGCTCGGTGGTGCAGCTCTACTCCGGCCTGTGGCTGGCAGGCCGAATCATCGCGCTGAGCGTCTTGGTGTTCGTACAACTACCGCTGCTAATGCACTACATGGCCTTAATCTTCGAGCGGCTGCGTGGAAGTGGAGAAGGGCAAGAGAGCGCTTCGGCACCATTGCTGACTGCGGTGACTTTCGTGGTGCTCCTGCTCACGGGTCTCGTGCTGTGGCTGCGTCAGCTTCAGATCTTCGAAAGGATAAAGCGATGGTCCAGTCATCCGCCGAAGCGCTGATCCTCGATCGCCCGATCGCCTACGGACGAGCCATAGTGATCGAGGCTGCGCGAGGGCGCGCGCGGCGAGCGTTGATCGACGCGCGACTCGCGGCAGCGCGCGCCGCCGGCGCCGAAACGCATCTGCTTTCTTGCCGCATCGACACCGGAGGACCCTGGGCTGGCCTGGCAGATCTGCTGCGCGCACTCCTGCCCCAAATCGAGGCGGCGCACCCCGAGGCACTCGCGCGCCATCGCTACGAGTTGGCGCTGGCCGTGCCCGAACTACGCCAGCGCTTCCCCCTCAGGGACGCGAGCCTGACAGACGCCGCGCCCGTGAAGGAACGCGTACGCAGCTACCCCACAGACCGTGCCTACCGCCTACTCCACGGCCTCATCGACCTGCTATCTCTGCATCTGTCTCGGCCAGGCGCGTCGCCAGTGGTCGTGGCCTGCGACGACTTTGACAGTGCTGGCAAGCTGATGCAGCGTTTCTTCCGCGAGTTCCTGCGACGGCGACTTGCCCTACTTCCATTGGAACTGTTGTTTATCGCGGACGCCGGGCACGGCGCCACCTGCGCCGAGAGCCTCGGCGCGGGCGTCGAGCGCCTAGAGATCTTGCTGTCGGGCGAAGACCAATGTTTCGACCGTGACGCCCTTGCGCGCGAGGCCGACGATCTCGAAGCACGTCTGGAGGCGCGTTTGGGCGCGCACGATGACCTGCTGCCGCGCATGATTGACTGCTGCCAGAAAACCGGCCAAGTGCTGCGTGCCCATCGATGGCGTGCCGTGGCGCTGGCGCTTTACAATCACTTCGGACTTTACGAGGACGCGCTGTTCTTCGGCGAACCGCTCGTTGCCAACCTCGATGCAGTGTGTGTTGGCGAGCGCGCCTTCGGTCGGTGGAACGTGGTATCGGGCATGTTCAACGCATACGCCGCCCTGAATCGCGCAGAGGACGCACTGCAGCTGGTGCGTGAGCAGGCCCTCGGCAAGATCAGCGAGCCGAAGGATCTCGTCAGCATCTACTACACGCTGGCGATGCTGTACTGCAGGTTTCTTCCGAACAAGGATCTGGCGTTGGCAGAGCACTATCTGGACAAGAGCATGGAATGTCTCGACATCGCCGACTTCTCAGAAGGAGAGAAACACTACCTCGCGGTTTTCAACCTTAACGGATTGGCATTCATTCGGCATCTCCAGGGCTTGCCAGAGCAAGCAGTCGAGCTCTGTCGCACGGGCTTCGCGCGGCTCCAGAGGTATTTGCGCGACGATCAGCATCGTCTCCACCGGTCGGTGTTGCTCTACAACATCGCTCAGGTCCAGTTGTCGACACGGAACTACGACGAGGCGCTGCGCGGGTACACAGCGGCCATCGAAGCCGACCCCGGCTACTCGGAGTACTACAACGAACGCGGCAGCATCTATCTGAAGGTGGGCCGCTATGAGGAAGCGTTGGCCGACCTACGGCATGCGATCGAGCTCAGTGCACCCTATCACGAGGTGTGGACGAATCTTGGCCAAACCTACAAACTGATGCGCCGCCTTGACGACGCCATCGTCGCCTACTCGACCGCTGTCGATCTCGACCCTAGTCAGGCACTCCCGTGGCTGGGGCGCGCCCAGGCTCTCGAACTCGCCGGCCGAGCCGACGCCGCCCAGGCCGACTACGATCGTGCGCTCGCGCTCGACCCGCGGAACGCGCAGGCAAGGTCCAACCGCGCAGCGCTCCACTTCGAGGCTGGCCGGTGGCTGGTGGCACTACAAGACCTAGATGAAGCGTTGAGGTATGCGCCCGAGATGGCGGAGCTATACTGGAACCGAGCAGCCGTTCACGAGCAACTTGGTCAGCCAGCCCTGGCTGCCGAGGACTACGGCACCTATCTGAGGCTGGCACCCGAAGCCCCCGACCGTGCCGAAGCGCAAGCAAGACTAGCGGCACTCCGCCCGGAACCAACGCACTGAGAGAGGAGCGGGACGTGCCGGCGTCGTCCGTTGTACGTCCTGCGCAAGCGCTGAGCGACGTCTCTCTCGCGCTGGCCCGGTGCTACGATGGCCCCGGTCCGCGACCATGACGAGCAACGCCGCCTACCTCGACTTCGCGCTCGATGCCGCCTGGCAGGCCGGACGCCTGACGCTCGCGCACTACCAGACCGGCGTGGCCGTCGACCGCAAGGCCGACGACACGCCCGTCACGCTGGCCGACCGCGGCGCCGAGGAACTGCTGCGCCGGTTGATCGGCGCGCGTTTTCCCGGCCATGACGTGCTGGGCGAGGAGCAGGGCGCCAGCGCGCGCGACTCCGACCACCGCTGGATCATCGACCCCATCGACGGCACCCAGTCGTTCATCCGCGGCGTGCCGCTCTACGGCGTGCTGCTGGGCCTGGAGATCGCCGGCGAGATGGTCGTGGGCGTCGTGCATCTGCCCGCGCTCGACGAGACCGTGGGCGCGGCGCTGGGCGTCGGGTGCCGCTGGAACGGCCGCGCCGCGCGCGCCTCGCCGGTCGAGCGTCTGGCCGACGGCCTGCTCTGCTACACCGACGTGACCTCGCTCGAGAGTCACCCTTCCGGCTGCTGGCCGCGACTGCGCGCGGCCACGCGTCTGCAGCGCGGCTGGAGCGACTGTTACGGCTACGTGCTGGTGGCCACGGGGCGCGCCGAGGCCATGGTCGATGCCGTCGTCAGCCCGTGGGACGTGGCCCCGCTGCCGCCCATCCTGCGCGAGTGCGGCGGGCGCTTCAGCGACTGGGAGGGACGCGAGCGCATCGACGGCGGCAACGCCGTGGCCACCAACGGCCGCGTCCACGAAGCCCTGCTCGACGTGCTGCGCGCGCGCTGAGCCGCGCTACGAGCGGCCGTTGCGCGCGGCCGGCAGGTAGGCCTGCTCCAGGTAGTCGCGCACCATGCGGTGCGCGCTGTACTGCGGCACCACCGACTCGATGGACGCCTTCATCATGGCGATGAAGCGCCGCGGCAGGCCGTGTTCGTCGCGCTCGTAGTAGAGTGGCACCACCTGGCGTTCGAGCAGCTCGTAGAGCGCCTGGGCGTCCTGGGCATCCTGCTCGTCGGGCGAAGCGGAGGCGTCCTCGTCGCCGATCGTCCAGCCGTTGTCGCCGCGCGCGGCCTCGGCCCACCAGCCGTCGGCGATGCTCAGGTTCAGCCCGCCGTTGACCGGCACCTTCTGGCCGCTCGTGCCGCTGGCCTCCTGGGGCCGGCGCGGCGTGTTGAGCCACACGTCGCAGCCCTGCACCAGCATGCGCCCGATGCCGATGTCGTAGTCTTCGATGAAGATCACGCGCCCGCGCAGCTCGCCGTGGCTGAGACGCACGAGCGTGCGGATCAGCTCCTGCCCGCCGCGGTCGGCCGGATGGGCCTTGCCCGCGAACAGGAACTGCACGGGACGCTCGGCGCTGGCGGCCAACGCGGCGAAGCGCTCCAGGTCGGAGACCACCAGGGCCGCGCGCTTGTAGGTCGCGAAGCGCCGAGCGAAGCCGACGGTGAGCGCGCGCGGATCGAGCAGCCCCTCCACGCGCCGCAGCTCGTCGGGTCCCAGGCCGTGGCGCGCGTACTGCGCGCGCAGACGCTCGCGCACGAAGCGCACCAGGCGCTCCTTCTGCTCGCGGTGCGCGGCCCACAGCTCGGCGTCGGGCAGCGCCTGCACGCCCTTCCAGAAGCCCGGGTCGAGCAGGTGCTGCTCCCAGTCCGGCGCGAGCCGCGCGGCGTACAGCGCGCGCATCTCCGGACCCACCCAACTGCCGGTGTGCACGCCGTTCGTGACGTGTCCCACGGGCGCGGCCGTGCCCTCCGGCCACAGGTGCCGCCACATGGCGGAGCTGACCTGGCCGTGCAGCCGGCTGACGCCGTTCGTGCGCGAGGACAGGCGGATGGCGAGCGCGGTCAGGTTGAAGCTGCCGGCTTCGAGGCCCAACGCCAAGACCTCGTCGGCGTCACAGGCCAGTGCGCGCGTCAGCGGTTCGAGATGACGGCGCACGAGCGCCAGGTCGAAGGACTCGTTGCCGGCCGGCACGGGCGTGTGCGTCGTGAAGACCGCGTTGCGGGACACGTCGCGCAGCGCCTCGGCGAAACTGTGGCCGCGCTCCACCAGCTCTCGCGCGCGCTCCAGGCCCAGGAAGGCCACGTGGCCCTCGTTCATGTGCCAGACCGCGGGCGCCACGCCCAGGGCGCGCAGCGCGCGCACGCCGCCCACGCCCAGCACGATCTCCTGACACAGCCGCATCTCGCGCCCGCGCACGTACAGGATGCCGGAGATGGGCCGGTCGGCCGGGTCGTTGAGCGGGATGTCGGTGTCGAGCATGAGCACCGGCACGCGTCCCACCTGGGCCTTCCAGACCGCGCACTGCACGCTGCGTCCGGGCAGCTCCACGGGCACGATCAGCGGGCCGCCGCTGGGCGCCTGCACGGGCAGGATGGGCAGGCGCGCGAAGTCGTACTGCGGGTAGATGTGCTGCTGGAAGCCGTCCGGGTCGACCGTCTGGCGGAAGTAGCCCGAGCGGTACAGCAGCCCCACGCCGATCATGGGCACGCCCAGGTCCGAGGCCGCCTTGCAGTGATCGCCGGCCAGCACGCCCAGCCCGCCCGAGTACACGCCCAGACTCTCGTGGATGCCGAACTCCATCGAGAAGTACGCCACCGGCCCGGCCAGCAACTCGGGGCGCTCGTGGAAGTAGCGCCGCCGGGCGCGTTCCTCGTCGAGACGCCGCACGACGTTCTCGTAGGCCTGCACGAACTGCGGATCGGCCAGCAGTTGCGGCCACTGGCGCTGTTCGACGTTGATCAGCAGCTCGACCGGGTTCCGGTACTGGCGCCAGTGCTGCGGGTCGATCCAGGCGAAGAGCCGGATGGCTTCCTGCGACCAAGTCCAAGACAGGTCGTAGGCCAGCTCGCGCAGGCGCTCGACGGCCGGCGGCAGATCCATGTCGGCGATGTGCAGCGTGCGGATGTCCATGCGGGGTCTGCCCTCGGAGTTCAGACGGCCGGCCGGGAAGCGCTCGGGCCGGGCACGCCGCGCGCCTGTCGACAGGCGGGGAAGCTGGCGGAGAGAGGGGGATTCGAACCCCCGGTAGGGTTTCCCCTACACATGATTTCCAGTCATGCCGATTCAGCCGGGCTCTCGCATCTCTCCGCGGCGACGAAATGAGCGGCTCGGCAGAGCGCAGACTAGCACCGGCCCCCCGTCCCGGCAAGGCGCGCCCGCCGACCACGCTTGTTCGGGCGCCGCCGGCTCGCGCACAATCAGTCACGGGACACGCACGCTCATGACCAACGCCTGCCCGCGCTGTCGACGTCCGGTCGCCCTGGCGCGGCCCACCTGCCTGTATTGCGGCGCGCCGCTGCCGGACGTCGCCCTGCCGGCCCCCGCCAGCGCGGCCGCGAGCGAGGCCGCGCCCGAGGACGACGCCCGCACCCTGGTGGTGGCCGACATGTCGCGCGCCGACGCGCGCGCTCTGGCGGAGGCCCTGGCGCTGCTGCCCTACGAGGCCGAACAGCGCGTGCGCCGGCCGGGCTGGCAACTGCTGCGCGTCGGCGACGCGCTCACGGCCGGCGAGAGCGAGGCCCTGCGCCGCGCGGGCGCGCGTCTTCTGGAGCTGAGCGCGGCCGAGACGCGCGCGGCGCGCCAGCCGCAGGTCGTGCTGGGCGGCGCCTGGCGCGAGGGGCGCTGGCAGGCGCGCACGCTCTCGGGTGCGACCAGCGTCGCCCCGGGCGAGCTGCTGCTGCTCGTGCGCGGGGTGATCACGCGCCAGGTGCGCGGCGAGGACGACAAGCGCCGGCGGCTCTCGTCGGTCGCGCCCGAGCCGGGCCTGCGTGTGCATCTGCACCGCCGCGACGACGCGCGCCCGCTCGAACTCGACCCGCACGACTTCGAATTCGGACGCGAGGCCCCGCCCGATGGGCCGCCGCTCGTCACGCTGCTGCGCTGGTGCGAGACGCTCGCCGGCGGCGCGGCCTGGGACGACGGCTTCCGTCACGTCACGCCCGCGCTGGCTCCGGCCCTGCCGCCGCCGCGTTCCGCCGCCGTCGCGTTGGCCCCGTCCGCCGGCGGCGCACGCCAGCCGCAGATCGAGCGGCTCGACAACCTGGCCCAGTTCCGCGCCTACTCGGCCTGGCGCGCGGCGGTCGAACGACGCCTGGCGGCCCCCGCGAGCGTCGCGCCATGAGCGCGCCCGCGGCCGTCCTGCTAGTCGGCGACCCGCGCCTGCGCGAGGTGGCCGCGCCCGTCGCCGACTTCGGCTCGCCGGCCCTGCGCGACGACGCCGCGCGCCTGTGCGCCACGCTGTTGCACTTCCGCCGCGCGCGCGGTTTCGGGCGCGCCGTGGCCGCCCCGCAGATCGGCCTCGGGCGCCGCCTGATCGCCGTCAACCTGGGCGACGGTCCGTTCCTGGTGTGCAATCCCGAGATCACCTGGCGCAGCCCCGAGACCTTCACGCTGTGGGACGACTGCATGAGCTTCCCCGACCTGCTCGTGCGCCTGCGCCGGCACGCCTCGCTCTCGCTGCGCTACCAGGACGAGCACGGCCAGCCGCGCGCCTGGGAGCGGCTCGACCGCGCCGCCGCGGAGCTGCTCCAGCACGAGATCGACCACCTCGACGGCGTGCTGTTCACCGATCGCGCCGAAGGCCGTGACGCGCTCGTGCTGCGCAGCGTCTTCGAGGCCGATCCCGCGCGCTTCCGCGCGCAGGTCGACTACGTGATCGGCGACTGAAGCGCGGCGCGCGCTCAGCGCTTGCGCTTGCGGCGGGTCGGCGGCTGGGCGGGCGGGCGGGTCAACTCCGCCAGGGCCTTCTCGGTCTCGGCGTGCAGGTGCCGTTCGGCGGCGGCCAGCGAGACGTCGCGCTCGGCCTCGTCCTCCGGCCAGTCCGCGAGCAGCGCCTCGACGGCGCGGCGCGGTGACCAGGGCTGCTCGTCGAGCAGCGCCAGTTGGCCCAGCAGGTCGCGCCGGGTGGCGTCGTCGAGGCCCTCGGGGAAGACGTGGGCGAAGATCTGCTCGGGATCGGCGAGCCAGGCGCCGAGGCGCGCGAAGCTCTCGCGCCGGTCGCGCTCGTGGGGCCGGCCGGCGTCGTCGAACAGACCCAGGTGGCGCGGCAGGGGCTCGCCGGGCGGCAGGCCGCGGCGCCGCAGCAGCTCGGGGTCGTCGGCCTGTTCGGCGAACCAATCGAGCGCGGCCCAGCGCTCGGCGTAGCGCGCGAGCGCGGCGAGCCAGGCGTCGGGCGGCAGCGCGTCGTCGGGCACGTGCGTCCACAGTTGTTCGACCAAGGTCGCTGTCGCTGGCGACAGCGACAGCGACCGCGACCGCGACCGCGACAGCAACAGCGACCGCGACCGCGACAGCGACCGCGACAGCGACAGCGACCGCGACAGCGACCGCGACAGCAACAGCGACCGCGACCGCGACCGCGACAGCGACCGCGACCGCGACAGCGACCGCGACAGCAACAGCGACCGCG
>WBZQ01001586.1_pt1 | contig 15625 bp, 15 predicted proteins | sample 5204251 | NCBI WGS metagenome assembly WBZQ01 (sample SAMN12412402, study PRJNA552823) | activated sludge metagenome | isolation source: activated sludge from nitrification reactor of wastewater treatment plant... | place: USA: Virginia | collected 2017-09 | reverse complement strand
CCACCATCTGATTGGCCAGACGGCAGGGAACGGAATACCGGTTGCGCAGTAATGTGACCAGACATGTGCTGGATACACGCGCCAATACCTCGATATAACCATCGAAGGGTGCTGGCATTGGCATCAAGTACAGTTGCTCTTGTTCCAGTGCATCGGCAAGGGTGATGCCGGTATAGTCCGGATGTTGAATTTCTGACCACAGCGCGCGGCAGCGTACTTCCAGCCAGTGGTTCAAATCATCGAATGAACTGAATGGCTGTTGTTTGGCTTCATTCCAGATGCGGCGGCGCATATCCTGGACATTCTTCTCGACAACGCCTTTCTCCCAACCGGAAGCTACATTGCAAAAATCGGGATCGAACAGGTAATGCGCCGTCATCGCAAAGAAACGCGTATTTACCACACGCCCGTTACCTTTGGATACCTTGTCCACGGCCGTCTTCATGTTGTCGTAAATGCCGCGTTTCGGCACACCGTCAAAAGCTGCAAATGCACGGGTATGCGCATCAAACAACATCTCGTGGCTTTGTGACGGATAGCCCGATAACATAAATGCACGGCTGGCGCATAGTTTGGTATGTGCAGCCAGCACTTTACGGTGGATGCCCCCGATCACCAGCCACTCTTCGCTCCAGTCAAACTGGAATGCTTCGCCCAGCGTAAACTTCAGCGGCACATACGCCGCTTTACTCTGGCTTCCCTGATTGCGCCAGTTGCGGACAAAATCGCACACAATCGTATAACCGCCAGCATAGCCATCCTTCCTGATCTCCTGGAACAGCATTTTGGCAGTGCGACGGTCTTTCCTGGGACGGCGCGCATCCGCTTCCAACGCCAGTAACAACCTGGATTCAAATGGTGTCAGCTTGCCAGGCTTCTTCGCCCTTTGATATTTAACCGCACCATCACCCGGCGCTTTCAACCACTTCTTGATCGTGTTCCGTGACAGACTCGTTCTTCGTTGAATCTCATTAATCGACAGATGTTCACGGTAAAACATCCGCCGTATCTTTGCATACATAACCATGGTAATCACCTCTTAAATTCTCCTGCCTAAAATTTAGGCAGAATACGTGAATTACCTGGTCAATTTTCAACCGATACAGCTAGCCTTTTCTGGTCAATTTTCGACCGGTGTCAACACCCAATGGAAATGATCCTGGTTTTGTGACCAGTGAGCCGGTTTCCGGGAACTTGATCGATCCTGTCGTTCAATACGATCATGATGAAGGTACCGCGATTATTGGTGGTTTTATCTACCGTGGCGAAACTATCAGCGCTCTGCAGCAGTCCTATGTGTTCGGTGATGTTGCCAGGACAGGCAATGGTGATGGCCGAATATTCTATACTCGTGGCGCTGAAATTCTGGAGCTCGATCTGACGCTGCGCGATACTCCCGGTTTCTGGGTGCTTGGTTTTGGTCAGGATGCAACAGGTGAACTCTATGTCCTTGGCAATGCAACTGGCATACCGTTTGAAACTACCGGAGCCATATATAAACTTGTACCCAACGCCGGTTTCAGTGGCAGGATACTCGATATACCGGCTGTCGATGTGATGCAGGGAGGTGGCAATGATGTGTATCGGGCGCAACTGCAAGCTGTACAGGGTAGCCAACCATTGCGTTTCGAACTGATTCAGGCGGAAAAACTGGCTGAAAGTTTTCGTGGAGATAATGCTACATTCGATCAAGAAACCGGTATCTTGAATATTCCGTTTGTTAATATTTCAAATGCAGATAATTCGGTATCGACCTATTCGGCGGAGCTTGAACTGATTCCCGGCTTGCCACGGTTAACTTTTGAACTGAAACAAGCGACCCTGATAAAATAATTGCAATTAGCAACTGAGAAACCGGATTGAGTAAAAGTCCATCCGGTTTTCGTCTTTTGCTTTATTTGGCTCGGTAAATGTCGGTTTGCGGATGAAACGCGTACCACGCGAACCAGAATAAAACAACGCCCGGCAGATGCTCCCCTTTCTCATCAAATGCTTCGGCGGATTGATGCCTGTGATTGTATCTGATCTGTACCCGGTGGCCGCCCAGCTGGTCATCAACCATGCCGGAACCTTTTGCCAGCTCTACAAATGGGTAAGCTTTGGCTTTTCCTTCCATTACTAACCCCAGCACCTGTTCCTTGGGGTGATAGCCTTCAGCGCGGAAGCGCACCGGAAACATGATGCTGTTATCCCGCTCATAACCATCGTAAGGATTGGCGAAGTAATTGCGATTAAAGCCGGTCTCCTGACTCAATACCAGCGTATCCGGATGGCGGGAGCGCCAGTCACTCCAGGTGGTATGCGTTACCGGCACGGCGGGAAGCTCGGTGCCTTTCATTGGCCCGGTCACGGCCTGTGACAGAATTTGCGACCATAATGATTGTGTTTGACGGTCGTACATCAATACATCGCTGTTATACAGCAATCCGGAAACACCAAATTGCAGATGCCTGCCGTTCACTTTGGCTTCGTTCGCCGTTCCGGAGCCGCAGAGTGGACAGTAGGTAATGATAATACCCTCATCGCCAAACCGGTCGTTAACGATTTCATGCCAGTTCAGAATGCGTAAAGGGTAAGCCTTGCTGATGCCGTTCCGCGTTAACGCCAGCACCCGGTCGCTGTCGCTCAGGTAACGGGCTTGGGTAGCGCTGACAAAAACAGGATTGTCGAGCGATGGTATACCGTCTTTCGGCGGGCCGCCGGAAAAAATTTCATTCTCGGGTATCAATGCGCCATCCAGAACAAAACCGTTCATGGTGGCGGCATGTGATTGCGTGATGGCTGCTGATAGAAAAATAATGATGAGAAAAATATGGTGAATGTTTTTCATAAACCACCTAATGCAATACGTGCGACAATATTGGGTAACAGCCCTCCATACTCCGCCAGGATTCGACTATATTGCGATACACGCCATAAGTGACCGCCGGTATAAGGATCACGCACTTCAACCATTGCCGCCATCACAAAGAGGCTTTTTATGAGATGTTTGACAGGGTTCATGTGTGTAGAATCCATAAGCACTTGCTGATAACAATCTGTTTGTTACATGTTCTTCTGGAGTTAAAACTATCTGTTGCTAAACCAAATATCACCATACCATGCTGTTGCCACAGCGCCTGTATTGTCGGTGTCGGTCATAATGGCTACGGCATCAACACGACTCGGTTCTTCTCCAAATAATCGCCGGTAATCGGCCCGCACATCGCGACTTTCCTTCATCCAGCGACCAACGTTAGCAGCCCCGGATCGTATGGCTATCATGCCCGCATTATTGGTATAAGCACTGAACCAGCTGCTATCAATTGGCTGCCTGTTAGACCATACATAGTTTATCGCGCGCGTGCGCCAGAACATGACGCCACCAGAAAAAACTACATAGACACGGGCTGGATAATCATCACCAGCTTTACTACGTTCATCATTTCCGGTCAGGATGTCATCCACTTTCCAGCTCCAGTTGAGCAGGGGCGTTTTATTTAGATCGATGCTGACTTCACGATATAATCCTGAAGCCGCCTGATGACTGTCAGCACGCAAAACCATGCGACCTTCTTCACGCTCAAGCGAATAGCGCGTCTCACCGGCAAATACTTTGGGTTGCCATCCATTGAAATTACCTTGAGAAAATCTGGCAATATCGATAAGTTCACTGGATGCCCATGTTGTCATGGACAGGCAAATGGCGATCCAGAGTAAATGTTTCTTCATACCTGCAATGATCGTGTATTACCCCATGAATGTTGAACGAAGATTAAAAATCTATTTCAACTTCCAATATATCTGCGCATCGATTAAAAACGATAAAGAGTTCCATGGTGCCCAAGGCTTCAAGCATTTCGGATTTTTCAACACCAAGATCGGACAATGCTTGGAGATCGACATTTCCGAGATCATGCCAGTTCGAGTTTGCTTTGCAGGCAAATTTCACCAGCGCTGTTTCCTTGTCGGTAAAATCGCCGGGCAGCATACCATCGCTTATTGCTGAAATTTCCGAATCACTGATTTTCATGCTGCGCAAGGCGGCGCGATGCGCAGCTACACAGTATTTACATCCATTATCCTGTGATATAAGGATTGCAATGGTTTCTTTAACTTTCCTGCGTAATTTCCCTTGCAGCATTATGGCTTTGTACTTTTCCCAGTTTGTCGCAAGTAAAGGCGGGTGCTCGGCATAAACTTTAAACACATTGGGAGTATGGCCGCCAAAAGTTTTTTCAATTTCCAATAAAACATTGGATGATGAATTGGGTGCTGTCTGATTGATTTCCTGCAACATTTAATTAGACTCCTTGTATACACGTTAAAAAGATCGTTGAGAATTGTTTATCTCACATCATCAATCACTGGTTTGTTTATCGCTTAAAGTCGCTGCAATGCGGCGCTTTGCTTCATCAGTCAACTGAAAATCAGGATTGACCCGGGATCGGCGAGAGACTTTCCGCAAGAAATCAAGCTGCTTTGAAAAGTTGTCACAACTGCGGCATAACAACAGATGTATTTTCAGCGAAAGGCTTTTCCAAAAAGGCAACTTCTCATCCATTGCCCGTGAAGCCAGTTGACTGGCTTGTCTGCAGTTCAACATTTATTTCTTACCTTTTTCTATCCAGTGAGCTTTTAAGCATTTAATCAAAGATAACCGTGCACGATGTATCAGTACCCACGCATTGGTCGGTGTGATTGTTAACTGCTTACAAATCTCTTCATTATTCATGCCATGTATTTCCTTGGCTATAAAAACCTCTGCCTGTCTGGGTTTTAGACCTGCCAAGCATTGCTGAAATATTTTCCAGAACTGTTTTTGCTGAAATGTCGATTCTGGATCAGGAAATGGTTCGGGTTTTTCAATCCAGCTACCGTTTGTCTTAAAAAGATAATCCAGGTTATCTTCATTATCCTGATCAATCAGTTCACTAAGGCTTACAACGCGCCCCTGTCGCCGGAAATGATCAACAACCTTGTGTTTGAGTATACTAGTGAGCCATGTCCGTACGCTGGATCGATTGGTAAAGTTTTCTTTTGCCGTGATGGCTGCAAGAAGCGTTTCCTGAACCAGGTCTTCGGCAACATGTCTGTCTTTTACTTTCAGAAATGCATAGCTATATAAATAGTCGCCATACTCATCCAGCCAGGTTTGTGGATTCAAATCGTCGCTCATTGTTGTCTCACAAAATTGTCCAAGGGAAGTTATTAATTAATCAGGTAATACCCTATTAAATTTTTCGCGCATCATTATTGCTATTACTTTGATCACAACATATGGCTTCGTTCTGTTTTGGTGGACAGACTGTACTTCCATAGGAACAAAATACACAGCAATCGCCAGGTTTAGGACGTATCAGTGAATGGCAACTTGTGCATTCATAGTAGTACATACAGGAATCAGAAGGCATCAATTCTGATTTAGTGAAACCACAAGAAGGACAAGTCAGATCGGATTCAAACACCACGGTTTTCATGACATATCTCCGGCATAAGGATTATGATGGATACCTAATCCTTTAGTCCATGCAACGTGCGTAGTTCATGTATCATCAGGCGTTCATCGCCTTTCCAAATACCGTTATTCCCAATATAAATATCGGCGAGCCCCTGATGTCCCACAATACGGCGGACAAAATTGATGATCGTATCGGTTACATTATCCGGGTTATCGGTTGCCGGAAAATGACCTGCGCGTGGAACATAACTGATCTGTACATCTTTTGTGCCAAGCGCATGTGCGAAGCGTTGTGTCTGTGCGGCTGGCATCATATTGTCATATTCTCCCCACATGATCAGTGTTGGTACAGTGATATTCTGGTACCTAACGCCGTTGGGGTTGCGTTGTGGATGATAAGGCAGCAGTAAAGCGGGGCTCAGAATAGCTGCCCTGTCGGAAAGGACACGCAGATTGTGCAATTTAAGACGCATAGTAGTTGATTTTGCGACTTCTGTAACACCATCATTTTGACTATTGCGCTCATAATCGATATCGACATAGGGAAAAGTCAGGTAGCGCAAATTATATTGATTGTACTTGGCCGGATCGTAAACCATCGACTTGAGAATCTGCGCCAGTGTCTGGTCAAATGCGGCAAACATCATGGCAAATTGGTTGTCTCCCTCTGGTGTGTTGGGAATCTCGGAAGCTCTGCCAATCGCCTGTATTTCATTAACCGGATAACCGTCAAAAGCAATCGGATCAACCTGTATCAGCGCCTCCAGACGGTCATTATGTCTGGCTGCATAATGCGAGGCGATACCACTGCCCCAGTCATCCGCGATAAAAATGAATCGGCGTCCAGGATATTCGTGCTGCATAAGCTTTTCGATGTAATCCACATCATTCACCCAATGCCAGCGATCATTCGGGAATGGATCATTTTTACGGCCATAAAGACGAGGTTTGGAACTTTCGCCCATACCGAGCATATCAATAGAAATCGTTTCGCAGAATCGTGATACCTGACCCTGGACTTCTTCCCATTGCGCGCGGTTAGTGGGTACGCCGTGTAAAAACAGAACCAAAGGGCCCTTATTACCCATTTTTGTCCAGGCTATTTCAAAATTATCCGACCAATCAGTTTCGGTGCTGTGCGGCCCGCCGACTTGCAGCAAGCCTTCGGTTGGCGCTTTATAATTGAATACGCCGTATTCCGGTATGCCCGGCGAACGGTAGATGGTTAGATCGGGTTTATTTCCTGCGGCCCGCACGGGTGAATGACTGAATGCTTCGTAAAGACTTGAATCATTCAATGCACCGGGTTTTGAATTCATAAGGTTATCCTTCACGGGTTAATTATTTATACAGTATATTTTTTCAAATATACATCATCTATGATCATCAATGTTACTCAATAATAATCTTTCTAATGTGATCGATGCTATAATAAATGTCAAGCAATTTATGAAAACTGTTGCATGCGGCCTGATATCGTTTAGTTGCGGTACAATCCGCTCATTGGGGGAACATATGGATGCGTAAAACTGAAAACTCAGCTGAATCGCTTTTAAACATCAAGCAGGCAGCAAAAATTCTGAATGCAAGTGAAATTTCTTTAAGACGCTGGACGGATGCCGGAAAACTGCCGTGTCTACGTATCGGCGCCAGACGCGAAAGAAGATTTCGCTTGAGCGATCTTAACGCATATCTTGAACAGAGCCAGACACACAAAAATTTTGTATCAATTGACCAAATAACAAGCCAGACTGCGCATATCACACTGGAAAGTATTTCAATTAATTATGGCACCCACTTATGTGCTTTCTATGATTCAGACCCAGGACGCCTGAAACTGGCTTTACCTTTTCTGCTTGGTGGGCTTCAGGAAGATAACCGCTGTTTTCTGATTGCTGCAACTGAAATTCAAGCTATTATTTTGAATGAACTTCGAGAGGCCAGACCCGATATTGACCAGGATATTCAGGATGGCAGGCTGGTTGTATCAGAAGGCATGTCGAGCGGCAACAAGTTGTATGCTTTTTTCGAGCAATCCTTTTTGCAAGCGAGCAAACAGGGAATTCAGGGCATGCGAGTACTTGGGGATATGGCCTGGACGTTAAAAAAAGGAATCGGGGTGGAAGAGCTTAATGCTTTTGAAAGCCGTTACAATCAGGGGTTAGGGCATCGTTTCCCGGTTATCAGTCTCTGTCAGTATGACGCGCGGTTATTTTCAGGTACTGCAATATTGAGTGCTTTAAAGTGCCATAATGACACATTTCATTATCCATTGAATCATTTCCTGGGTGCCTGATCCGGCCTCTCGAATTGGCCTATATGATGTAACAAAGTTATTGCAGCTGTTTTTATGGGTTCATCCGGCAAGTGCATACTTTTGGGCTTAACCGACAAGAGCGTAATTGGTTTCATGCAATGCCATAATTTTGAGTTTAAAGAACTCAACATCTCTGAAACCGTAGGCCATTTTGTGTAATGTTTTGATCTTGTTGTTGATGCCTTCCAATGGTCCGGTTGATAAACCATTGAAATCGAAATAGGCCAGGATGCCTGAACGATGTGTCGCAATGGTTTTAGAGAATTGCTTGAGCATGTTGATATCGGAAGCGGCGGCTTTTTTTATCCACTCGTCCAGCACCTCTTGAGCCGAGGTTTTGTCCGGTTGCTGCCAGATATTGCGTAATTCTTCTTTCATGTAATAGGCTGTTGCCAAGGGTTCATTGAGCTTTAATGCTTCATTCAGACGTTGACGTTCACTGCGCTTGTCATCCAGGTTGTCTGGGTTCTTGAGCAACAACCAGCGAATGCCTTTCAAAATGGGTTTACCCAGGCCCTGTTCTGCTTCCCGTTGCAGGTCGCGACGCAGTTTTGTCAGCTTCTCATTAAACAGCTTAATAATGTGAAAATGATCGAATACTAACGTTGCATCAGGGATATTTGCCCGTACCGCGCTAATGTAAGCTGGCCCCATGTCGGTCGCTACCGCTTCAATTCGTGCGCCCGATCGTTTCAAACGCTTCCAGAACGGTATCAGCGCATCTGCGCCTTTTCCATTGCCAACAAAAATTACCGCGCCACGTTGCAGATCCAAAACTATGGTTAAATAACCCAGCTTCTTGCCTTGGTATATTTCATCAATCGCAATGCGCTTTAACTTGACTAATTTCGGCTGCCGGTAACGTTTATTCAAGTTGTCCTTCTGTATCCCTTTAACCAGATCCCAGCTCACATTAAGATGACTCGCTACTGACTGGATGGTCATATGCTTAGAAAGATCCAAAACCAATCTCTCGAAAGAGCGTGTATAGCGCTTGTGCTCATCGGCAAACTGTATCTTTACCTGACGAACTGCCTGGCACCGGGTACATTCTACCCGCTGAACCGGAAGATCAATATAGACAGCTTTTCGACCTATTGGTACTGTCCGAAAGCGTCGAACCAACTTTCCCCGGCAATGTATCTCACGGCTTTTACAGACAGAACACCCAATCGTCAACGATCCGTTTTTATTGCAACAATTATGATGCCTGCAATAAAACAGGTGCTTTGATAAAAATAACCGACTATTCCAAAAGCGTGGTAGAGCAAACTGGTCGACATGTTGAAAAAAGTCCCAAGGTTAAAAGTCAAAACACAATTTCAACCCTTAATTTGCTTTCTTTCAATATGCTTTTCTAAAGGCCAAGTACGAACTTGTCGGATGAGCCTTTTTATGGTAGAGGAATTTTCGTAAGTAATTCTTATTTTTTACGATTAAATAAAGACACTGAAGACAATTATTTTGTCTTTACTTGTCAGTCAGCCAAGGTTTTTCGCGTCTCCTTGGCTGACTATTAGGATTCTAAAGTGACTGACTCACCAGCAGTAGTAAAAATATTGCCCACACACAAAATTATAAGCAATTGATATTTTGTTATAAATGTGAACTGGCAATCCATATCGCTCGCACAAAACATGAATTATTCAGTATTATGACTCACAACACGACATCATATGATAAACAAACTCTTTCGCGGTCTTTCTAAGATGACCGTTCTATTATTCATCCGGATTCGGAACGTAAATCTTTTCATCCTGATATTCAATACCACCACACATTAACCTCATCTTGCTTCATTTTTTACCGACCACGTGTCCGGCGACTTCTTTGTCTTGTCATGTTGGATTTACTTGTATTGTTTTTGAGAGCATGCAGATTATCATCTTCAGTAATTAATGCCCTGGACTTTCTGTACAGGGCACTGATTTCAAGATTGGAATCGGTTGCAATGACATTTTCTGTCCTGAGAGAACGGTAATCGTTGTCATTATAGATGTCGACACCAATAACATCACGTAAAACTCCAACTTCACAAGCTTTCAATAATACCGGGTGATTAAAGTGTTTGTCAGGTGTGATGGCAAACACCGAACTGACACCAGCGTTTCTTGTAAATCTCTGAAGCCTTGCCAATAATATTTTTGGCGCTCGATCCAGAATTGTTACCGGTAATTCACTGATCGACTGAACGGCGCCGGTTGCGTTGGTGCCAATCAGGCTGAAGTATTGATCCTTATGCTTCAACGCCATGCCGATTCTTGCCAGATCATCCGGCGTGGCAATGTTTTCCAGCAGATAATCGTGCTGCTTGTAGGCGTCATTCTTGTAACCACCGGCCTGACCGCCCATCCAGTCGACGAAACTGACTTCAAGTTTCCGGTTGATCACGCTGTACTGGCTGGTGTTGATAATGACATGACCTTTAAATCCCGGTACGAGAGATGCCAGTTGTGCAGTAAATCGTTCATCCTGCCGGGACGCGGCGGCCCTGCCGGACGGGTGATTATGCAGTAACCAGTAACCATCGGCCTGCACTTTAAATCGGGTATTGTTCACCCAGTCACCCAGATGATATTCGGTACCGTTGATCTTTTCCAGATACACCGATCCCGGTAACCGGGAACTGATGGCCGTGTGGTGGATGATTCGGTTTCTTCGCGTATAAAATATGCGTAGCGTTTCAAAGCGCGGATCGCGAAGAATCTGCGCCATCACGGCAAGTTCATGAGCAGATTTTATTTGCCGGTTCAGGAACGTGGTTCCGCCTTGTTCTTTGAAGTCTCTCGGGAAATTACAACCCAGTATCGCGCCACCTGCCCATCGAGCCTGAGATTCGAGCAGTTCGATGTAGGCGTTTCTACCGGTTTGTTTTTGGGCTTCACTGGTATCGGGACGAGTTTCAGTATTGTCATAGAGATCACCTGTATCATGTCTGGATAGGTTTGCTGGAATGGCTTGTTGATTGGCACGCATGATTGATCCTCCTGTCAGTGTTAAACCAATGCCCGTTTTTTTGCTTTTGTTGCGGCTTGCAGCTGGCTTTGGGTTTTAACGTGTGATTGATGTTTTTGAATCGTGCTTTTCTGGATTGCCTTCTCGATTGCAGCGCCAACCTGCCGCTCAACAGCTTGCATGCCCAATGCACTTTTGTTGGCCAGATCGTTAAAATCGCTAAGTTTCTGCGATGACTGCTCATTGAGTGCGAAGACTGGAAACACGGCAACACCGTTGACTGATTGTGCGGCTTCCTGCGCCTTTTCCCTGCCGGTATTTTTACCGTTGAGTGCCACCAGGTGCTGATCGTCATCACCGGCAATAACAATGGGTTTGTCCGGATACTTGTCATGCAATTGCTGTGCAACGGGTATGAGATTGCCTGAATCGAATGCCGCCACAACCGGACAGTTCATGGCCTGCGATACGGTATCGGCAGTGGAATAACCTTCAGCAATGATGATGGTTTTGGCGTTATCCAGTGCTGTCAATGCCGCCAATCCTTCACTGTTCCCACCCACCACATGGAAGTGTCCTTCCTTCTGACTGCCTGCCACAAATAACTTGGTACCGCTCGGCTGTATCGTCTGCGCGCTCCAGATGTTTCCCTGTGGATCATAAATCGGTAACAGCAGATCACCCGCGACGAAGACGAGACTGTCAGGATGTTCATCACGCACTGTTTTGACTTCCTGCCGCTCCCGGCAGATTCTGATGATGGAATCATGTGGTAGACCATCCGTATTGTGCGGCACGATTTTTAATCCATTTGGCCTTGCGTTTTTATCCTGCAGGTAAGGATGATCGGCAGTGGCTTGCGGTGCAATATCAAGTAGTTCTTTGATAGCTTCTGCCACTTTGACGTATTGCACTTGTTGTTCGGCTTTGCGTTCCTGCTGTTTGATCGCCACCTGTGCGGCAAAAGTGGCTTTTTGCTCTTCGGTTAACGAATACCCTTTTGCTTTCCAGCGTATCTCGGCTTTTGTTCGGTGATTATTAAAATAACCGGCAGGATGACCGTCCATATGCACCACATAAAAACCGGATTTTTCTCCTGGCCGATCCCCTTCAACCTTGATACGGTGTGATAGTCCGTCCATGACAGGATGATTACCATCCACAATACAACCGTTATCACGCAGCACAGTGGCAAACTCGCTTTGCGCATCGATTGCGGAATTTTGTTGTACCGGCACATTTTCCGGAAGCCAGCGTTGCAATGTGCGGATATCGGCTTTGTCTCCCACGTACCACGCTTTGGCCACTTTATCCCAACGTGCACCGGCAGCTTTGGCCTGATCTTTCTCGCTATATGGGACGACCAGGTATTGGCGCGATGTATGTGACGTATGATCACTTTCTTTTTCAGTGTTCTGGCGTTGGTTTTGAAGATCATCAATCGTTTGACCGGTTTCCATAGCCTGCCTCCTTTTGTTAAAGTCTGCATCGTTTTGCATGGCCAGCATTTCAGCGTGTTTACGCTGTTCTTTGGCCTGTGTAATGTCATCCAGGGTGCTTTGTGGATCGTTACTGATCCGCAATTCATCAATACGCGCAAGTTTGACGGCTTTTTCATATTCGTTGCGCTCGGACATTGCATCGATCAGTGCGAGTTTCTCCGCTGTATCGATGGCCTGCTGTTCAACATCGAAATCCGCCAGCCAGACCCAGGTCTGATCGTTACGCTGTGCGTAAACACCCCAGAATTCAGGATCAACGCCTAATTCTTTTGCCGGTACAATATGGTTTTTACCGCTATCATTTTCATTCACTTCCAAGACGTTACCTTGAATCTGCACACGCCCGTTCCAGTCGGCGGGAATGGTAAACCCCAGTTTGTCCTGTGAGGTTTCTTCAAATTCGAAATTGTCGATACTTAAGTTTCTGCAGAATTTCAATGCGTCAGCAACCAGGTACAGGCTGTTTTGTTGTTGTGTTGGTAGATACTCAATGAGTTTTTGCAGTTGCTGGTTGTTGTGCTGAGCTACCGTTGCCAGATCGGGGGAGAGGTTAGCGGTATACGTTGCGATGTTTTGTCTGATTTCATCCATTTTAATAACCTCCTGTTCGACCAATTCCTGTTGTCTGGCAAATGCCAGTACATAGTCCTGGATTTTTTCTGCATCGGCTGCAGCGCGGAATATTTCTGTGGGATCTTCTTCGAGTGTCTTGATCCAGGATGCAACATACGCGGCATGCTGACCGGGGTCGTGACCGATACCCAATTCATGCCCAAGTAACATACTCGCAATCTCGGCACGCAGTTCTTCTCGCGCATAACCTTCACTGCCAAAGGGGTGCACCAGATCACGGTTTAGGCGAGATTCATGGCCTGTCCAGTGCCCCAGTTCATGCAAGGCCGTGGCATAGTAGCGATCCGGCGTTTCAAACTGGTGTTTGTGCGGCAGGTGTATGCGGTCGGTTGCTGGCCGGTAAAAAGCCCGGTCATGCTCGCCGTGTTCAATTGCGGCACTGGATGCCTGCAATATCAGCTCTGCACGCTCAATTGGATTCCAGGTCGGTGGATCAATGATCAGCTCGGGCAGGTTGTCTATCTGCTCGGCGTTGAATACGGATGCATAAAACACACGTGGGCGCTCAAGCTTGACGGTTTCCTTGGCAGGCTTGCCGTCACCTTTAAGTACCGGATTACCGTTATCGTCTTTCCTAATGCGCTCATCGGTAAACTTCCAGTATTGAATCCAGGTGCTTTTTTCCCCTTTTCGCACCTGGGCACCTAAACCGGCAGCTTGTTTATAGGTAAGCCAACGAGGATCGGTATGGCCTTTACTCATCAGATACAAGGCATTAATGCCTCGGTAGCGTTTTTGGGTAGTTGGGTTGTGTGGGAACGACAACAATGGATTACCCGGTTGCCACGGTTTTTGCCATGGCGCTGTGCCTTGTTTCAACTGTGCGATCAGACTCTCGGCAACCTGTTCATGGTAGGCTTTTCTGGATTTGTCCATGTTACTGCCCTCCATCAACTAATTCCGGTTGATCGATACTGCTATCCAGCGCTTCGGTTTCACTCAAGGCGTCTTCTGTGAATGCGCCGAGCAGTTCCGCTTCATCGGGATCAAATTCCGCCTGGAATCCAGGTGTTTGTGCATCAATTAGCTTTTGTGCTATCACCTGACGGCGTATGTTCCGGTTATTCATGCCGGTATCAGGGACATCAGGTTTCGTGTCATCATCTGCAGGATTGTTCATGGCAATCACTCCTTTTGAAGATTGAAGGTAAAAATAGGGCGCACTACATGCACAATCTGTGCGCGTTCGATGACGCCAAAGTAGCGGGCGTCAAATGAACGGGGGTTCAGGTCGGATAACAACAAGTATTCGAATTCACCAAGTACCGCATTAAAACGGTATTGTGGCAAAGCGGCACCATAGGCATCGGTGAATAACGGCGCGCTGTTCGGTAACCACTGACCATTAACCGTAATGCCGGTTTCATCAATCAAAACCGTATCACCGGCAACCGCATAAACGCGTTTGAGCAGTTGACCGGTGCCGCCAGGACAATCACCCGAATTGATATAGCCTCTGGTAACCGCCCAATCAAATGCATCGCTTTGCGGCGGACAGAACGCAACGTATGAGCCTTTTGAAACCGGTTCATCAACAATCTGGTACAAACCGACCGGCAGGCTTGGTGTGGTGTTGATATAAAACCCACCAAGACGCAATACGATGCTCAGGACAAACAGACCGATACTGAGTGTCAATACAAGAACAGTAATAATTCTGAGCGGCGTTTTCATGATCATAATCCTGAACTGTTAGTACTAGTGCCGGTACCAGTACCAGAATCAGCATTATCGAAAGAACCGATCAGCCGGTCGTTTGATATCGGTGGATCGACTTTCGCGCGTGCGGCAAATGTTTCATCCTGGAAGTACAGCGGCTGCACGCCATAAATCGCAGGGTATCCGGCAACATAGATAATCATGTCGCCCGGTTTGATAATTCTGCCGTTTGCATCTTTGGTTGCACCGGGCAGGCGCATGCATTCATCCGGTGTCAGTAAAGCACGTTGTGTTTCCTGCAGTGTGCGTGTGACATGACCGTGCATCATTGATGATCGTCGACCACTCGTGGTGATCTGCTCCTTGATCACCGTGGTTTGGCCGGTGAGTTTGGATAAGTGTTCTGCGGTTTCAATCCGGTTGGGTGCGAATGCTGTCTGGATATGACAGTTGGAAGTAATCGCTTCATCATGACCGTAACCGGATTCACGGCTTTTAAGCTGGTTGATGTCCTGGCAGATCAGATACGCCTTGATACCGTAACCGGCGATAAATGCAAGAGATTCCTGGAATATTTCCAGTTTACCGAGACTTGGAAATTCATCGAGCATAAGCAGCAGCCGGTGTTTGTAGTGCGTAACCGGTTCGCCATTTTGAAACGCCATCTGACCGGCCAGTTTGCGCACAATCATGTTAATCAATGTGCGGATTAACGGTCGAAGGCGTGATTTATCATTGGGGTGTGAAACAATGTAGAGACTGACAGGGTTGTCATGATGCATCAGATCACGAATACAAAAATCCGAATTGTTGACATTGTTTGCCACAACCGGATCACGGTATAAAGCCAGATACGATTTGGCGGTTGATAATACAGAACCTGCTTCTTCCTCGGGCCGATCCAGCATGTCCTTGGCGCTGGCGGCGATAACCGGATGTGCGTGCCCATTTTCCGGCATAATCATTTCCATCCACAATTCACGAATATCGCGGTCGGGATCGGACAGTAACGCATCGACAGCCGGTAGTGTTGCCGGTGTACCGTCACACTCCGATTTGTACAGCACATGCAGAATCAATCCGACCAAAAGCGCATGCGCAGTCTTTTGCCAGTGCGTT
>WBZQ01000640.1_pt1 | contig 15625 bp, 14 predicted proteins | sample 5204251 | NCBI WGS metagenome assembly WBZQ01 (sample SAMN12412402, study PRJNA552823) | activated sludge metagenome | isolation source: activated sludge from nitrification reactor of wastewater treatment plant... | place: USA: Virginia | collected 2017-09 | reverse complement strand
ATTATCAGAACGTCGCCGGCCGCGCGGAGTACCAGGCGACCCTCGCCGGCGGGCGGCTTCCGCTCTCCCGCGCGTTTCCGACGACGCCCAGCGAGCGGTTGACGCGGGAGACCCTCCTCCAGCTGAAGCTCGGCGCGCTCGATCCGGGCTACTTTCGCGCCAAGTTCGGTGTCGAGATCGTGGACGAGTTTCGAGAGGCCTGGGAGACGCTGGCCTCGCAGGGAATGTTGCGCATCGAAGACCAACGGGTCGTGCTGACCCGAACCGGGCTCTTGCAAGTCGACCGGCTGCTGCCGGCCCTTTACGACCAGAAGTACCGCAACGCGCGGTACACCTAAGTTTCCTTTCTTGCCGCTTGGGAGGTCTCATGAAGAACATCGCATTTCGGAAAGCGATCGCACCCATCGCCATCGCGTCTTTCGCCGTCGCATCGCTCGCCCGCGCGGCCCAGGCCGATTGGCCGCAGTTCCGGGGCCCGCAGCGGGACGGCGTCTCCGCCGAGAAGGGCCTGCTCAAGTCCTGGCCCAAGGAAGGGCCCAAGGTGCTTTGGAAGGTCGCGATCGGCGATGGCTATTCGCATCTTTCGGTCGCGGCCAACCGGATCTACACGATGTATGGCCTGGGAGAGGACGAGCTCGTGGCCTGTCACGACGCGGCGACGGGCAAGGAGCTGTGGCGGTACCGCACCGACTCCAAGTGGAGAGACAGCCAGGGCAACGGGCCGCGCGCCACGCCCACCGTGGACGGCGAGACGGTCTACGCGCTGGGCGCCCGCGGAAAGCTGGTGGCGCTGGACACCAAGGCCGGAAAGCTCCTCTGGGCGGTCGATCTCGTCAAGGAGCACGGCGCCGCGATTCCACAGTGGGGAATCTCGACGTCCCCGCTGGTCGAGGGGGACCTTCTCCTTGTGGACGTAGGTGGCTCGGCGGGCAAGTCCGCGATGGCCTTCGAGAAGAAGACCGGCAAGGTGGCGTGGTCGTCGCAGACCGACAAGCCCGGCTACTCTGCGCCCGTGATTGTGACGGTCGGCGGCGTTCGCCAGGCCCTGTTCTTCACCGGAACCAAGCTCAGCGCGCTCGCGCCCGCGGACGGCAAGCTCTATTGGCAGATCCCCTGGCAGACAAGCTACGACATCAACGCCGCGATGCCGCTGTTCGTGCCCCCGGACAAGCTGTTCGTGTCGTCCGGCTACGACACGGGCTCGGCGCTGCTCAGGATCCGGGCTTCGGGCGGCGGGGCATCGGTCGCGGTCGAGGAGCTTTGGAAGACCAAGCTCATGAAGAACCAGTTCAGCTCCTCGGTGATCAAGGACGGCTATCTCTACGGCTTCGACAACCGGATCCTGAAGTGTCTGGAGCTTGCGAGCGGAACCGAGAGATGGAAGCAGGGTGGAATGGGGCACGGCTCGCTGATTCTCGCGGACGGCCACCTGATTGTGCTGTCCGAGAGGGGGCGCCTCGCGCTTGTGGAGGCAAACCCGGCGGAGTATCGCGAGAAGGCCGGCCTCGAGGTCTTCTCAAGCAAGTGCTGGACGGCTCCCACGCTCGCGAACGGCGTCCTCTATCTCAGGGATGAGAGCCAGATGCTCGCGCTGAAGATCGCGGGGTGAGGCCACAATGAACGGAACCGCACGTCTTGCCGGCTTCGTGCTCCTGTTTGTCGCGGCGCGCGGCTTGGCCGACGGAGCCGAAACCATGACCCCGCCGACGCCCAAAGCCGACGCCGAAGCCGCCTCGCCGGCCGGTGAGGCGTCCTCCGTGCCCGTGCCGCCGGTGACCGTCACCGACTATCTCTTTGTCGACGGCGCGCTGCCGTATGTCCCGGCCTCCAACACAATCGCGACCAAGCTGCCGCTCTCCTTGCGCAAGACCCCGGCGAGCGTGGGCGTGATCAGCGAGGCGGTCTTCGAGGAGAAGAAGGCGCGGGTCCTGGGCGACGCGCTGGGCGCGATCAGCGGGCTCAATGTCCAGACGCAGACCGGAATCGCCGACCTCTTCGTGCTGCGCGGAATGGACTCCCTGTCGAGCGGCCTGTTCCTCTTCGACGGGGCTCCGGAGCCCGAGACCTCGTTCTTCCAACTGTACAACGTGGAGCGCGTCGAGGTCCTGAAGGGGCCGGCGAGCTTTCTCTACGGCGGCAGCCCGACCGCGGGCGTCGTCAACCTGGTCCGCAAGCAACCGGAGCCGCTGCGCTTTCTTTCCGTGTCGGGCACGGCCGGAAGCTTCGGAACCTACGACGGCTCGCTGGACGTCAACACGGCCAGCTCCGACGGGCGCCTGGCGCTCCGGCTCAACGGCCTCTACCGAAAGAGCGACGGCTACCGAGAGGGCCGCGACAGTCGCACCTGGGCGTTAAACCCTTCGCTGACGTTCACGCCCAACGCGCAGAGCTCGCTGAACATCAATGTCGAGTACGTCGACGCGTCGTTCCAGCCGGACGCCGGCATTCCGGTCGTCTTTGGGCTCACAGGACCCTCGCTCGCGGATGTCCCCAGGCGACAGTCCTACCAGTCGCCCAATGACAAGTCGGACCAGAACATCACGCGCGTACAGGCCGACTATCAGAACCGCCTCGACGAGACCCTGACCCTTCGCGCGAAGGCGTTCTACAGACGCCTCGACTGGGATTCGAGAGGGACCATCTTCAACGGCGTCTTCCCCGGGCGCTTGGGCCTGGAGGTCTCGCGGACGCTCTTGCTCCTGGACGATCGCCAGGAGTTTTACGGCGTCCAGGCCGAGGCGGTCCTGGGCCTCAAGACCGGCCCGTTGTCGCACCGCATCCTGGTCGGCGTCGAGGCGCAACGGCTCGCGGACCGGTATTCCCTCGACGTCGGGTTCCTGCCCAACATCGCGCTTGTGAATCCCCGGGAGACCGCGCAGGGCCCGATCTTCGTGCTTCCCCAGTTCGCGAGCGGCGCCGACGCGCGGAGTTTGATTCTGGCGCCGTACGCGATCGACCAGATCGCGGTCTCGGACGAGGTCGAGGTGCTCCTCGGCGGCCGCTTCGACGCGATCGACTATGACGATTCCAAGACCAGGACCGCGCGCAACGACCGGCGCGGATCGCCGGTGGTCGGGCTTGTGTACTCGCCTCGAAAGGACCTCTCCCTGTATGGCCACTATGGCTCCGCGTTCGCGCCGCCGTCCAGCCGTGTGGTGGGCGAGAGGAAGCCCGAGGTCAGCCGCCAGGGCGAGCTGGGAGCCAAGGCCGCGCTCCTGAATGGACGGCTCCAGGCCACGCTCGCGCTCTATCAGCTCGACCGCGAGAACGTGGCGATTCCGGACGACAACGGCATCACCCAGCAGAACGGCACGCAGAGGTCCCGCGGGGTGGAAGTGGAGCTCGCGGCAGAGCCTCAACCCGGCCTCCGGGCGCTCTTCTCTTACGCATACAACCGAGCGACCTTGACCGAGTTCAAGGAATCGGTGTTCTCGTTCGCGACCGGCGGTAACGTGGTCGTCGACCGATCGGGCAACACCGCGGCCTTCGCGCCGGAGCACATCGCCAACCTGTGGCTCAGCAAACGGCTTCCGTACGGCCTCGGCGTGGCCGCCGGCGGGCGCTACCTGTCCCGACAGTTCATCGCCGAGGACAATCTCCTGTCGCTCAAGAGCGCGCTGACGTTTGACGCGGCGGTCTCGTACGAGACAGGCCTCCATCGCGTCAGCCTGAACTTCAAGAACCTGACCAACCAGCGCTACGAAACACGCGGCTTCGGCTCCACCTCGGCCATCCCGGCGAGCGGCTTCGCGATGACACTGGGTTACCAACTGCGCACGGGCTTCTGACGGGCGATCATGGACAACACGGATAGCACGGACCGTACCGGCGCGCCCCCCGAAGCGGATGTCGTGGTCGTGGGCGGCGGACCCGGCGGCGCCGCGGCGGCGACGCTGCTTTCGCGGGCGGGTTGGAAGACCGTGCTCCTCGAAAGGCAGGCGGAAACGGGCTTTCGCATCGGCGAGTCGCTGATGCCGGCGACGTACGACACATTCGAACGCATGGGCCTCTTGCCCAAGCTTCGCGAGAGCCGGTTCCCACGCAAGCACAGCGTGCAGTTCTTCACCAAGACCGGGAAGGCCTCGGCGCCCTTCTACTTTCACGAGATCGACCCTCACGAACGCTCCGTGACCTGGCAGGTCCTGCGCAGCGAGTTCGACGCGATGCTGCTCTCTCACGCGCGCGAGATGGGCGTCGACGTGAGGCTCAACGCCCCTGTCAAGGACGTTCTCTTTGTGGACGGCCGGGCCGTGGGGGTTCGCGTGGACGACGGCACGCCCTCGGGCGCCACAGTCCGGGCGAAGGTCGTGGTCGACGCGACCGGCCGCCGCGCGCTGCTGGCGCGAAAGCTGGGTCTTCTAAGCGACGATCCCGAGCTGCGCAAGGCGACCCTCTTCACGCACTTTGAGGGCGCGCATCGCGACACCGGCATCGACGAGGGCGCGACGCTGGTCCTCCACACGCGCAGCGAGAACGCGTGGTTTTGGTACATCCCGCTGCCCGACAACCGCGTGAGCGTCGGCGTGGTCGGCGCGATCGAGCATCTCGTGACGGGCCGCGGAAGCGATCCCCAGAGGATCTTCGACGAGGAGGTCGCGGACTGCGCGCCCGTCGCCGAGCGCATCCGCCGCGCCAAGGCCGTGCTTCCCATCCAGACCATGCGCGACTTCTCGTACCGCGCGAGCCGCCTGGCCGGGGACGGTTGGGTCCTCGTGGGGGACGCCTTCGGGTTTCTCGATCCGATCTACTCGTCGGGGGTCTTCCTCGCGCTCAAGTCCGGGGAGCTCGCGGCCGACGCCATCGACGCGGCGCTGAGGGACGGCGACGTCTCGGGCGAGAGGCTCGGCGCCTTCGGACCCGCCTTCGCGAGGGGCATGGAGGAGATGAGAAAGCTCGTCTATGCGTTCTACGCGAAGGACTTCAGCTTCGCGAAGTTCCTGATGCGCTATCCCGAGCATCGCAAGGACATCACCAACCTCCTGGTTGGAAACGTCTTTTCCGAGAGCCGGAACGGTCTCTTCACACACATGGCACAGATGTGCCGGCTGCCGGACGAGGCGCCGCTCCACACTCCCGATCCGCCGAGGCGCGGAAAAGAAGGGCGGGTCGAGGGGCCCGCGGAGGTGTCGATTTGAGTCTTCATTCGGGTTCCCCATCGCGCGGGACGCGGACCCCGCGCCTCGTCCGGAACCTTCTGTACGCGGCCCTCTTTGTGCTTTATCTCCTGCACAACGACCTTTGGAACTGGCACGATCGAAGCCTCGTCCTGGGCCTTCCCATCGGGCTCTTCTACCACGTGGTTTTTTGCGTGGTGACGTCGGGCGTCTTGACGCTCCTGGTCGTCTATGCGTGGCCGGAGCATCTGGACGTTCCGGACGCGAACGAGGGCCAGGGCGGGACGCGGCCGCAGGGCGGCGGGGGACACTGAGATGACGCTCGCGATCATCGTCGGCTATCTGGCGCTCGTTCTCGGCATTGGTCTCTTCTCGCACCGGTTCTTTCGCGGCACCAGCGAGGATTTCTTCGTGGCCGCGCGCACGCTCGGCCCCTTCATTCTTCTTGTGACGCTGTTTGGCGCGAACATGACCGCGTTCGCGCTCCTCGGCTCTTCGGGCGAGGCCTACGTGGAGGGCATCGGGGTCTTTTCGCTGATGGCGTCCTCGTCCGCGCTGGTGATTCCGACGGTCTTCTATTTCATCGGAACGCGCGTTTGGGCCCTCGGCAAGAGGCACGGTTATCTGACCCCGGGTCAGTTCTTTCGCGACCGCTGGGAGTCCGACCGGCTCGGGCTGCTGCTGTTCGTGGTCCAGGCGACGCTTCTGGTGCCATACCTTCTCATCGGCGTCATGGGCGCGGGAACCACGCTCACGCAGGTCACGGACGGGCAGGTTCCCAATTGGGTGGGCGGGCTCGTGATCTCCGCGGTCGTCCTCACCTACATCAGCTATGGCGGCATGCGGGGTACCATCTGGGTGAACGTGATGCAGACGCTGATCCTGCTGTTCCTCGGCACGATCGCGTTCTATGTGATCGTGACCAAGCTCGGCGGGCTGACCGCGGCCATGGAGCGGGTCGCCGCGAGCAGGCCCGACATGCTGGTGCGGGGAGACCACATCAAGCCGTGGAAGCTCCTGACCTACACGTGCATTCCGCTCTCGGTCGGGATGTTTCCGCACATGTTTGTCCACTGGCTGACCGCCAAGAACGCGCGGGCGTTCCGCCCCACGTTGGCCTTCTATCCCATCTGCATCGCTCTGGTCTGGGTTCCAAGCGTGATCCTGGGCGTCCTTGCGCGGGCGGACTTTCCCAAGGGCGGAGACCCGAACGCGGTGCTTGCCAAGATGATCGACATGCACGCTCCCGGCATCCTGTCCGGATTGCTCGCGGCCGGGGTGTTCTCGGCGATCATGAACTCCTTCGACTCACAGGTGCTCTCGATCGGAACCATGTTCACGCAGGACATCGTGCGCCACTATGGCTTTCACGACCGCATGGACGAGAAGACCCAGATCCGGGTCGGGCGCATGTTCATGGTGGGCATCCTGGTCGTGACGTATCTCCTGTCCCTGGTCGTCACCAAGAGCATCTTCAAGCTGGGCGTGTGGTGCTTCACGGGCTTCGCGGCGCTGTTTCCGATTGTCGTCGCCGCGATCTTCTGGAAGCGCAGCACCAAGGTGGGAGCCTTCGCGTCGACCCTGACCGTGCTTGTGACCTGGGGTTATTTCATGGTCCACGGCTGGGCCAATCGCGACTACACGATCGGCGACACCGGGGTCATGCCGGTCGCGGTGTGCCTGCTGGCCTCGACGGCCGCGATGATTGTGGGGTCGCTCCTGAGCCAGCCCCCTTCCGAGAAGACACTCGCCAAGTTCTTTCCCACAGACGGACGCGCCTGACCCAAAGGATGCGCGTCGCCTACATCGCGACGGGGGCCGCGGGCATGTACTGCGGAACCTGTATGCACGACAACACGCTGGCCCGGGCCCTGATGGCTGCGGGCCACGACGTGGTTCTGATTCCGACCTACACGCCCATGCGCACGGACGAGCCCGACGTGAGCCTTGACCGGGTGTTCTATGGGGCGATCAACGTCTACCTCCAACAGAAGGCCGGGCTGTTCCGGCACATGCCGGCCGCGATGGATCGTCTGCTGGACCGCCCCGGCCTCCTCAATCAGGTCTCGCGACTGTCGTCCTCGACGGACGCCAAGGAGCTCGGCGCGCTCACGCTGTCCGTGCTCTCGGGCGAGGCCGGGCGACAGGCCAAGGAGCTTGCCAAGCTCGTCGAGTGGCTGCGCGACGGCTTCAAGCCCCAGGTCGTGCATCTCAACAACGCGATGTTCCTGGGGATGGCGCGGACGCTGAAACGGGAGCTCCGCGCCCCGGTCTTCTGCGCGCTGCAGGGCGAGGACCTCTTCCTCGACGGGCTCTCTCAGCCCTTCCGGGGCCGCGTCTTCGCGGAGCTTCGCGAGCGGGCGAAGGATGTGGACGGCTTCTTCGCCCCGAGCCGGTACTATGCGTCGCACATGGCGGAGGTCCTGGGCGTCCCGCTTGAGAAGATCCACATTGTTCCCCTTGGCCTCTGGTCGGAAGGGCACGAGGGGCCCCCATCCCCGCGCTCCGAACGCGGCACGGCGACGACGCCATCGCCGTCGCCCTTCGTGGTCGGTTACCTCGCGCGCATTTGCCCGGAGAAGGGCTTGCACGTTCTGATCGAGGCCTTTCACCAATTGGCGAAGGAGAGGCTGGGCGTGAGGCTGCGCGTCGCGGGATATCTCGGCGCGCAGAACGCGGACTACTGCGAGGACCTGAAGCGGCGGGTCGAGAGTTGGGGACTGCGGGACGGCGTGGACTGGGTCGGCGAGGTCGATCGACAGGGCAAGCTCGCGTTCCTGGATTCGATCGACGTGCTTTCGGTCCCGACCACGTACCAGGAGCCCAAGGGGATCTACGTTCTCGAGGGCTTCGCCCACGGGGTCCCGGTCGTGGTGCCGCGACACGGCTCGTTTCCGGAGCTTCTGGAGGACGGCGGGGGCCTGCTCGTTGAGCCTGGCTCGGCGGACGCGGTCGCGGAGGGCTTGCGCGCTCTCATGGACGATCCCGCCCGGCGCGCTCGCCTGGGTGAAGAAGGCAAGGCGGCCGTGAGGAAGCGCCATGATTCCCGGGTGGAGGCGGAAGCCACGGCCGCCGTTTACAGTGCGTCCGCCGCGGGCGCCGCCTGATGCACCAACACCTCACCAGCCGCCGCGTTGAGTTTGCCGACACCGACATGGGCGGCATCGTTCATTTCTCGCGCTTTTTCGTGTTCATGGAGACCGCCGAGCACGAGCTCCTGAGGGCGATCGGCGCCGATGTCCACTTCGAGCTGGGCGGCGAGACGATCGGCTGGCCGCGCGTCTCGGCGTCCTGCGAGTACCGCTCGCCGGCGCGCCTGGGCGATGTGTTGCGCATTCGCGTGGACGTGTTGCGCAAGGGTACCAAGTCCATCACGTATGGGTTCACGATCACGCGACCGGGACACGCCGGAGAGGCCGCCACGGTCGTGGTCGCCGAGGGCCGTGTCACGGCCGTATGTTGCGTTCTCAACGATCCCAATGGCGTGCGCGCGATCGCCATTCCTAAAGCCATCGCCGACCGCCTCGACGAGGCGCCGCGCGGGGACGCCGGAATTCCGGTTTCGAGCGAGGCCCCGTGAGCATCGTGAGCGCCGCAAGCGTCGACAAGGCCCCGCGCGCAGCCTCGCTGTCTGTCCGCGACGTCGGAAAGCGGTTCGGCCAAGACGATGGCCATGAAGGTCCGCCGATCGAGGTCCTGTCCGGGGTCTCCCTGGAGATGGTGGCCGGGGAAACGCTGGCGGTCATGGGGCCGTCGGGCTCGGGCAAGAGCACGCTCTTGCATCTGATCGGCACGCTCGACCGCCCAAGCGCCGGGACCATTCTCGTCAACGGAGAGGACCCGTTCGCAAGGAAGGAGCCCGAGCTCGCGCGCTTTCGCAGCCGCACGGTCGGCTTCGTGTTTCAGGATTCGCACCTGCTTCCACAGTTTTCGGTTCTGGAGAACGTGCTGATGCCCGCGATGGCCTTCCCCGCGCGCGGGCACGACCCGGCGAGCCTTGCGCCACGCGCCGAGGAGCTGCTCTCGCGGGTTGGGCTGTCCCACCGGCTGTCGCATCGCCCGGCCCGGCTCTCGGGGGGCGAGCGCCAGCGCGCCGCGGTGGCTAGGGCGCTGTTGCTATCGCCGTCGCTTCTCCTGTGCGACGAGCCCACCGGGAGCCTCGATCGGAAGGCCGCGGACGCGGTCGCGGGCCTCTTGTTCGAGCTTGCGGCGTTGGAATCGGCGATGCTGATCGCGGTCACGCACAGCGCCGATCTCGCAGCGCGCTTCCCAAGGAGGCTTGCCCTCGTCGAGGGCCGGCTTGCCTAAGACCCGACCTCTCGGGGAAACCGGCGCGGCCCTTCGCGGGCTGACCCACTACGCCGCCGGAAGCCTGGCCGTCCTCCTGGCGGCCGCGGTCGCAAGCGCGGTCCTGACCGGCGCGCTTCTCACCGGCGACTCGGTGCGCGGCAGCCTGAGGAGCCTCGTTCTGGACCGGCTTGGGCGCTTTGACAAGGTCCTGGTTTCGGAAGGCTTCTTTCGAGAGGAGCTCTCGGACGAGGTCTCCAAGGCGCTCCAGGCAAGCCACGCCTCCGCGCCCTTTCTCGTCGCGCGCGGCTCGGCCACACACGGGACCACGGGGGCCCGCGCCTCCAAGGTCATGGTGTTGGGAATCGACGACCGCTTCGCCAAGGCCTTCGGCCCCTCGGCGGACGTCTTGGCAATGTCGCCACTGGTCGAGCAAGGCGCGCCCTTCCCGCCGGTGGTCTTGGCCCGCGCACTCGCGAACGAGCTTGGGGCGGCGGCCGGCGACGACGTCTTGCTCACATTCGCCCAAGTCTCGGAGCTTCCGCGGGAGACTGTGCTGGCCGGACGAAACGCCGAGGACCTCCTCGCCTCGCGCCGATTCCGGGTGGCGCAAGTCGTCGCGGACCGCGGCCCCGGAGGGTTCACGCTGACCGCGAGCCAGCAGGCGGCGCGGAACGCCTGGGTTCCTCTGTCCACGCTCCAGCGCGACCTCAAGCAACCGGGACGCGTGAATGCCATCGTTACTGCCCTCGCGACACCGTCCGCAGGCGCGCTCCCCGAGAACCTCTGGCGAGGGCTTCTGCGTCCCGAGGACTTCGGCCTGCGCCTGGTGACGGTCCCGACCTGGGGCGGGATCTCGATCGAGAGCCGTGAGTACTTCCTCAAGCCCGCCGCAACCCTGGCGATTGAGGACCTCGCGAAGGCCCCGTCGACGCGCGTCCTCACCTACCTGGCGACCAAATTGACGGTTCCCGGGCGCGTCCTCCCCTACTCGCTGATCTCGGGCCTTTCGCGCATTGAAGGCTCGGGTCTGGAATCCGCGGACGGGGGTCCCCTGCCGCCGCTCGCCGACGGAGAGGTCCTCCTCAACGACTGGGCCGCCGAGGACCTGGGCATCTCACCAAGGATCGCGGCCGGCGCGCCGCCCATCGTCGGGCTCGAGTATCTCGTCGCGGGCTCGGGGGCGGAGCTTGTCACCAAGACCGCGTCCCTGACTGTGCGAGGCGTCGTCAAGATGGCCGGGCTCGGGGCGGACCGCACGCTGACGCCGGAATTCCCCGGCATTGCCAATGCGCGCAACATAGCCGATTGGGATCCGCCATTTCCGGTGGACCACTCCCTGGTGCGCCCGAAGGACGAGGATTATTGGCACCGTTACGGCGCGGCTCCCAAGGCGTTCGTGTCCGAGGCCACCGCGCGCCGCCTCTTTGCCAACCGGTTTGGAGACGTGACCTCGGTGCGGGTCACGGGGCCCGCGGACGAGCTTGCCAAGAGCATGGCCGAAACGTTGCCCAAGAGCCTTCCGCTCGCTCCGTACGGCCTAGTCTTCCGCGACCTCAGGGAGCAAGGCCTCAAGGCCGCCTCGGGCGCGACCGACTTCGCGGGCCTCTTTCTCGCGTTCAGCGTGTTTCTGATCGTCGCGGCCGTGCTGTTGACCGGCCTCCTCTTCGGCTTGGGCGTCGAACGGCGCGCCGGCGAGATCGGAGCGCTCCTTGCGATGGGCTTTCCGGCCCGCGTGCTCCGGCGTCGACTGCTGATCGAGGGCGGCGCGCTCGTGGTGTTGGGCGTGGCCTTGGGGATCGGCCTGGGGATCGGTTACGCGTCCCTCGTGATGTGGGGCCTTCGCACGCTTTGGCGTCCCGCGGTTGGGACCTCCGAGCTGGGACTCCATGTCGAGGCCGGGAGCGCCGTCTTGGGAGCCTTGCTTTCGATCGCGGTCGTCGGGCTTGCGATTGTCCTCACCACCCGGCGGCTCTCGAAGTTGCCCATTCCGGCGCTCCTCGCGGGCGAAACGCGCGGGCCCGAGGCCGAGGGACGCGAGGGCCGGGTTGGGCTCTCCGATTGGACGTTTCGCCTCGCAACGGGCGCGGCGATCGCGTTTCTCGCGGCCGCCATCTGGGCGGGGCGCGCCGGAATGCCGGGACTCGCGCCGATCCTCGCGTTTGGAATCGGCGCCTCGACGCTGATCGCCGGGCTTGCCAACTTCTCCCGGGCGTGCCGCCGGGGGCGGCTTGCCCAATCTGGAAAGCTGCGCTTCACGTTGGCGGGCCTCGCGGCGAGGAGCGCGTCGGTGCGGCCTGGGCGCAGCCTCTTGTGCGTCGCCCTGATCGCCTCCGCGAGCTTCGTCCTGGTCACGGTCTCGGCGAACCGGTCGAGCGGGGAAGGGGACGGGAGCGAGACGCCGCCGGGCGCAGGCGGTTTCTCGCTGGTCGCGGAAAGCGACATTCCAATCCTCCACGACCTGAACAGCGCGGCCGGGCGGGAGGCGCTCGGGCTGTCGGAGGCGAACCCGGACGAGCTCCGCGGCGTTCGCGTGTTCGGCCTGCGCGCGCGTCCGGGCGAGGACGCAAGCTGCCTGAACCTCTACAAGCCCACCCAGCCAAGGCTGCTTGGGTTTCCGGACAACCTCCTCTCGCACGCCGCGCAAGCCGGCCCGGGCGGATTCGCCTTCCAATCGACCCTCCCGACGCCGGGCGACGCCAAGAGCCCGTGGTCGCTCCTGACACAAACGCTTGGCGAAAACGAGAACATCGTCCCGGCGTTCGCCGACGCCAACTCCGCCCAATGGATTCTCCATCTCGGGCTTGGGCAGGACCTCGAGTTTGACAACGAGTCGGGAAAGCGGATCCGGATCCGACTAGTGGGGCTCCTCTCGCGGAGCCTGTTTCAAAGCGAGCTCCTGATCTCGGAGGCGAACCTCCTCGCCCACTTCCCAAGCCGCGCGGGCAAGTCGTTCTTCCTCATCGAGACCCCGCCGGGGAGAGCGAAGGGCACAAGCGACCTTCTGGAGTCCCGCCTCTCCCGCTTCGGTTTCGACGCCACGCCCACGGCCCGGCGGCTCGCGGACTTCCACGCGGTCGAGAACACGTATCTCTCGACATTCCAGGTCCTGGGCGGCCTGGGGCTCCTTCTGGGAACTCTGGGCCTGGGAGTCATCCTGCTGCGCAACGTCCTCGAGAGGCGCGGCGAGCTCGCGACGCTCCGGGCGATGGGCTTTCGGAGCCTCCGCCTGGCGGCGCTCGTGACGCTCGAGAACGCGGTCCTCCTCGTTTGGGGGCTCGCGTTGGGAACCGTGGCCGGGCTCCTCGCGGTGTTTCCAAGAATTCTCGAAACCGGCGCCGGCCTCGCGTGGGGAGCCCTGGCTCTGACGCTCGGAGCGGTCCTCGCAAGCGGACTCCTCGCCTGCCTGGCCGCGGTTCGAAACGCGCTCTCGGTGCCCCTCCTCGGGATTCTCAAGGCCGAGCGCTGAGGCAAATCCAACAAGGCAACTCGATTCACAGAAAGGAACTCGAATGAACTGGCTGGCGTTTTCGATGATGACGGTCGTTTCCTGGGGCCTTTACGGGGTCTTCCTGCACACGGGCCAGACGGCCATGGCCGACCCCGTGAACGGCCGTTACAAGGCGTTCCTGTTTGTGGGCCTCGCCTACTTTCTTACGGCGGTCCTGGCACCGCTCCTGGTCCTGAAGGTCCAAAACGCCACGTTCTCGTTTCCGCGCCGCGGCATTCTCTGGTCGCTCCTCGCGGGCGCGGTCGGCGCGATCGGCGCGTTCTGCGTACTCCTGGCCTTCGGAGCCAAGGGAACGCCCAACGTGGTCATGTCCATCGTGTTCGCGGGCGCTCCCATCGTCAATGCGCTCTATGCGCTGCTCCTCCATCCACCGGCGGGCGGATGGGGAAACGTGAAGTGGCAGTTTGTGGTGGGGCTTCTCCTGGCGGCGTTGGGAGGCGGCATGGTGACCCTGTACAAGCCGGCCCCGGCCCCCGCGGCAAGCGCGGGCGCGCGTTAGGCGCGGAAGCTCACCGGCGGCCAAGCCGAGTTCGCGGCCGGGACGGCTTCGACGATGGTTGGACCTTGATTGAACCGACCCGAATAGCGTTGCTCGAGCTCTTTGACGCGCTGGAAGAAGGCGTCCGGATCGTTGTTGGCCTCCTCAAGCATTTGCTTTCGGTGGCGGTGAAGCTCCGCAATGATGGGGTCTCGGGTGACAGGATCAGTTTTCATAGGACTCCAAGAAGCGCCGCGGGGATGACAGCCTTCGTTGGCCGTGCGGTCAAGTAACTGACAACGGAAGTCTCAACGTCTCTCAGCGTAGACGCTTCGTGCCACGTTCGGGATCTTGCCGCCTTCCCGCGACCTGCGATTCTTGACGGGATTCATGCTGGGGGTCGCGCCGAGCGCAGAAATGAGCGTGGTGAGCGCGGAAGGAGCCAGGCTAGGGTAGGTTGAGTCCGAGGTTGGATCCGAAGCCCCCTTTTTTGTAAAGAGTCCCCGAACGGCCTGCGGCCGTCCCACGATAAATGAAAGGGCGTCAACGAGATGACCCGGCTGCGGAGGGGGTTCGGGGGAACCCGAAGCCTGGCGGGTTCCCCCGACTTTCTCTCTAGGGGGCTTCGGAACCGGGCTACCCGGGCGGCCACGGGGGGCCGCCCCTACCAGGGCCCGGGAGCGAGCTAGCAAATAGCGGTTGCGTGAAAGGGAGACTCACCGCACCGGCCTTGTCGCAGACCGTTCCAACCTTGCGCCGGTCCGGCCTCTGTCGGTCCTCGTAGGGGCAGACCCCTGTGTCTGCCCCGTGCCTTTTCCAATACGCCGTTCGATCACCGCTCGGACGTCCAAGCCAACTCCACACCGTCTTCCAATCCCCCTTGCGGGCCGTATTCCAAATGCAGGACGCGTCTGGGCGCGTCCGAGATGATCTTCGACGAGGCGTGGACGAGAAGCGGCCGCATCAACAGGATGTCGCCGCGTTTGGCAAGACACAACACAGCGGGGCCGGTCCTCCCAAGGCGCGCCAAGGCCTCGTCTGGGAGAACCCCTGCCTTGTGACTCTTCGGAATCACGCGCAGCGGGCCGTTTTCTTCGGTTGAGTCATCGAGATGAACTCTCACGGCCACGATCCGCTCCAGCGCCCACGCCGGGGCGTGACCGTACAGGAGTCCTCCCTTCACGGACCAGGGGCCCCAGCCCGGAGCGTCCACGCGATGCACAAGCGGCAACGCGGTGTCCTGATGCCACGTCACCAGCCAGTTGGCCTGTCGCGACTTGGCAAAGAGCGTGGCCGCGTGCGGCCTCGCTCTCTCGCCGAGCGCCGTCTTGGCAATTGCGAGGAGACGGTCGTCCATGGCAAGCGCGCGCACCGAGGGGCTCTTCAGAAGGTGTCGCGCTCCGGCGCGGGTGCGGCCCGCAGTCCACTCCGCCAGCGAGTTGCCAAGCTCCGACACCTGCGTGCCCGGGATCACATTGGGAAGCAGACAAAAGCCCGCGTCCGGAAACGACGCCAGCGCCTCCCGCGATAGAATCGCGCGCCCGTTGCGGTCCAGCCGCTCAGGTTGTCCAACAACTTCAGGAGCTCCTCCCATGCGTCGTCCTCCACGGATCCCGATTCTGACAGCGGCGGTGCTGTTGATTGCGTTCTTCCCCTCGCCGGTCTTGGCGGGCTCCGCGGCTGAGATCGAACCGCTGTCCACGCCCACCCCGCCATCTATCCGCGCCTGTTCCGAGATCTCATTGGAGCCCTCCGAGCTCCCCGATGCGGCGGTCGGCGAAGAGTATCGCGAGGTCCTCACGGCCTCCGGAGGGCGCGCGCCCTACCGATTTGAGGTGACCGCGGGCTCCCTGCCCGACGGGCTCTCGCTCGCTCCCGACGGAACCCTCTCGGGCACGCCCACGACGGCTGGCTTCGAGGCCTTCGTCATCACCGCCACGGATTCCTCATCGCCACCCTGCACCGGGGGCGACTTCTTCTTCATTGAGGTCTCGGCCGAGGGGCAGCCCACGATCCTCGGGTTCGAGGCCACTCCGGAGGCCATCGACGTTGGGCAATCCGTAACGCTCTCGTGGTTCAGCGTGGATGGCGTGTCGGCGTCGATCGACCAGGGCGTCGGCGCGGTTCCGCTCACGGGCGAGGTGACCGTGAGGCCCACCGTGACCACGACCTACACGCTGACCGTGACCGGCCCTCCCGGGACGCCACCCACGACCGCCACCGCGCGGGTGATCG
>WBZQ01001581.1_pt1 | contig 15648 bp, 13 predicted proteins | sample 5204251 | NCBI WGS metagenome assembly WBZQ01 (sample SAMN12412402, study PRJNA552823) | activated sludge metagenome | isolation source: activated sludge from nitrification reactor of wastewater treatment plant... | place: USA: Virginia | collected 2017-09 | reverse complement strand
ATCAACTGACGGTGGTGCGACTTGGATCAAGCTCCCGAGAGGGATGGATAATCGCTCCAACTTTTCGGCTATTCGTGTCTCACCCAACTATAGCAACGATAAAACCGTATTTGCTACAACTCTGGGCGATGGTGTTTATCAATCAGTAAATCGTGGTAATTCCTGGCAGCTTTTTAACACGGGCATAGCAAACAAGTATTTGAAGGGTAATTTAGAAATTGCAAAAGTAGGAAGCACCGATTATGTGCTTTTCCTGGCGCCAGGCCACGGTGAACTGTATCGGCGTTCTAGCAGCGAGACTAGCTGGACCAAATTGCTAAGTACAACAGCTGGTGTAAGTATAGTCGCAGTATCGCCTAACTTTGCACAAAATACTACTGTGATGACCGTAAGTACAAGTGGGAATCTGCAAATATCTGTAGACGGTGCAAATAATTGGGTCGACAGAGGAAATCCAACAGGAGCAATAATTTATGGTATAGCAATTGCACCGGGACCCACTAGAGAAATATTCTTGGCTACCAGTAGCGGGATTTTCTACAGTAATGATCTTGGAATGACATTCACAAACAGATCTACTAATCTACCTGATGAAACCATCAACAACATAGCTGCTTCACCCAATTACAATACTGATGGAACATTATTTTGCACCACCCAAACAAAAGCCGTATATAAATCGTCGGATCGTGGTAACAGCTGGGTTCTCAATGATTCAGGAGCCGTAATTACCGGTCAAACAGATGCACTTAATGAATTCAGTGAACTGCAGATATCCCAAACATTTTCGGCTGATCAAGCTGTTTTCCTTTCTGCGTTTGATGGATTGTTCATTTCAACAAATGGCGGTATCAATTGGACTGAGAAACAAACCCGGAAAAATCTAATCACGGGTTTGGCCTTTTCTCCAAATTTTATGAATGATCAAAGAATCATTGCGACGGCCTATAATAGTGAAGGTGGTTTCTACACTTCCAGTGATAAGGGCGCCACGTGGTCCATTGGCTCAGCCGGCTGGCCAAATCCATTCGGCGCACCGTTAGACGGTATTGATGTCGATTTTGTCCAGGATCGTGTTGGCCCCCCACTGGCAGTTGCGACAAAAATTGGGAGGCAGATAGGATTCTCCAGTAATTCCGGAGAAAGCTGGGACGTATTTCCTATTCCGCAATTTCCTCCCCTCAGTCATCTAGTTTATATCAATGTATTCGCGCTATCTCCAGCTTTTGATCGCGATCAGGAAATTTATATTGGAACAAGATTGCATGGAATTCTCCATACGAATGATGGCGGTATCAACTGGCACAATGTACCGGATTTTCCACTTTCTCCACATGTTACAAGTATTGCGGTTTCACCCAATTATGCCAATGATAAAACTGCCTTTGCTGCTAACCGCTCGGGAGATGTTTGGCGTACAAAAAATGGCGGCAAAAACTGGTCACAAATCGGATCAGATTCGATTGTAATCAATAGGCAACAGAGCTTTATGTGGATTGCCATATCCCCCGAATTCATCACCGATCGCTTGATATTCGTAGGTACAAACAACGGCATTTATCGTTCGGGCAATGGTGGAGACAGCTGGAAACCGTTGCTCCACAGTAATGTCGGACCATCTACCGTAATCGAGCAAATTGAATTCTCTCCGGCTTTTGCCGAGGATCGAATAATTTTTGTTACTGTTCGGGGAAAAGGCTTATATCGTGTATCACTGAATAATGCAGGGTGGATAACTGCAATGCAGAATATGGGAACATCGCTTCTTGGGAAAAACGTACAATTTATTGAATTTCGTATATCCCCTAATTTTAAGCAAGATAATACGCTTATTGGCGCATCGAGAGACGAGCTATATATATCGACAGACCGTGGTTTGACCTGGTCGCTAACTGGATCTCCCGTACAATAATGATAATTTCACCAGAAGGCGGTATCGGTTCATTTAAGGTATGCTGATTTTCATGGAGTTGAGGTTTCATAAAATGAAAACATGAAATGGCGGATAGAAATGGATTGAACTGCCTCCTGGCTATGAGGAGAAAACCCACGTAATGAAAGTGTTCGCTCGCATGATTTATTCACCCGCATAATCCCGCCAAATATAAAAACACCCCTATTGAAAAACCGACAAATCGATACAATGTACGATTAAGCATTCTGGATGGCATCATTCAAATCCTGTTTTTAATACCGCAGCGGAACACAGATAGTTTTTCAATGGTCTACTAAGATAAATATTAAAATATAAGCGTCATATTTACCCAATGAAAATCCCAAAAAGAATTGAACCCATGATCCAGGATGGCTTTATCGATGAAGTGATCCGCCAATTAATGAGCGGTAAGGAAGCTTCGGTTTATGTGGTTCGCTGTGGAGAGGAGACACGTTGCGCGAAAGTATACAAAGAAGCCAACAAACGCAGTTTTCGCCAAAGCACGGATTACACCGAAGGCCGCAAGGTAAAAAACAGCCGCCGCGCACGCGCCATGGAGAAAGGAACTCGTTATGGACGCAAAGCACAGGAAGAATCTTGGCAAAGTGCCGAAGTGGATGCCCTGTACCGGCTCGCTGCTGCGGGGGTGCGCGTGCCCAAGCCGCATCATTTTCATGAGGGCGTATTGCTGATGGATCTGGTGACCGACAGCAATGGCAACGCAGCCCCGCGGCTCAACGAACTTGTACTGACTCCAGAATTATCTCGTGAATATCACCACCAATTAATTACGCAGGTGGTTCGCATGCTATGCGCGGGGATTATCCACGGGGATCTGTCTGAATATAACGTGTTGGTCGACAGCACCGGGCCTGTGATCATCGATTTGCCACAAGCTATCGACGCATCTGCCAATAACCAAGCGTGCAAAATGCTGCTGCGTGATGTCGAGAACTTGGCAATTTATTTCGGTCAGTTTGCACCTGAATTGCTAGCCACCCGTTATGGCATGGAGATATGGTCACTCTATCAAAGCGGACAACTCCATCCGGAAAGTGTGTTGACCGGACACTTCGAACGTATCGAAAAACCAGTCGACCTGCAAAGCGTTCTCCGTGAAATTGATGACACGCTGAAGGAAGAAGAAGCAAGAAAACTGTATCGCGCATTACATGCGCATCAATGATATACGTATCATCGCCAATGCCACGAAAAAACAGTATGCTAAAACAAAATCGTGGCTATGAGGCGCATTACAAGAGTCAACGAAAATACTTAAAAATTTCAATGGGATGCTTATCTATTATTCATTAGAATCTTTTGTGATCAAATTGATCGTGTCCTGCTTTGAATGTTTTTTATCAGATCTCAAAAGATTGCGTTCTTTGCTGTTAATATAAGATTCTCCACCAGGGACTTGCATGATTTCTTCCCGCGACAAGGATATCATTGCGTTAAATTTAGCATTTATTTTCCCTAATTTGCTGACTTTAATAACCATGATTTTTCTCCCGTAAAAAATATCTTAAAAATTTGAAACGCTGTCCTCTGATAAGCGCTTTATTTTCAACCGAGCGATTGACAGCTCAATCATGGTTGCTTCAGTCGATTTTCCCGATTGATAATAATTACTTATAAACATACTTTTTATTAATGCCATTAAAATTGATGGCGTATGCCAACCGTCCACGTATTTCTGTCGCGGTCCTTGGTATTACTTGGATCATCAACATTGACCCTTTGATAACCACCAAAAATGGATGTTCTTTTGGATAAACTATGGATAGCGCCTAAGGTAAAGTTTTCAGAATTTTTCTTTTGAAGCAGATCAATCGCATGCGCAATAGTCATGCCACCCTGTGCAACGAGACTCGTGTTACCCCATATATATTGGCCACTCGTAAACCAGGTGTAACCATCCCCGCCGACATTCATAGCAGAGTTACATTGCCGGGTGGAATCTCCAATATCACCAAGAGCTGCGGCATTAGAGCATGTTGCTGCACCTAAGGCATTGCTTACTCTTTCAAATTGCCCCTGAAGTCGGTAATTTTTATAGGCCCATGTTCCTCCGACACGGCCCACTTCTTCGGTTCTAAGGTGAATGAAAGGATTATGTTTTTGCTGAGAACTGACATTGTCTCTGGAATATCCACCAAACACAGTCAACGTATGATCCAAGTAACGAAATTCGTATTTCATACCTAATTGAGCATCCCATTCACCATTAGCCCCACCAGTGTTCCCAATATTGCCGCCAGCTCCTCCAAGCAATCCTCCTAGATTGGCTTCCAAACGATTGGAATCACCTGGCATTAGCATGGCAACAAACGTAAAACCATTGAAATTCACAGAATCAAATCGTAAAACGCTGTTGACGGCGGTATAAGCTCCAGATCCCAACCCATTTACGCTAGCGATCATTGCCCCGCCGCTTCCAGCAGCATGTAAGGCAGTGTAAACAAATGGGTCAATGGTCCAACCGCCAATATAATCAGCGAAAGGTGAGTGAATCCTCCCAAACTTTAGGATTCCGAGCGAGTCTTTGGAAAGCGCCACATACTGCTCTCGCGCCCCTGTTGAACTACCCGTTCCATTACTAAAGCCCCAGTCAATCATGCCAATCGCTTTTAGCCCGTTTCCTAGATTTTCTGAAATACGAAACCCCCAAGATGAAAAAAATGTTGGGTCACTTAAGGCCGTCTGACTAGAAAAACCTTCGACATGCACCGCATGATATTCCGACTGTAAACGCCCAGTGATTACCAGGTTCGTACCAGCAGCATGATCAATCGTTACCAGTAAAAATAACAAGCTAAAAATCAACCCTCTAACGATTCTCTGATACATGAATAAATACCTCTTAAATGTAAAAAAATGGATTTATTTAGTATCGATTTGTAATAACGAATTAGTCTGTGACTTTTCTCACATCCTTAGGAATTCAAATGTATATAATGACACCTGATTTATCAGGCATCAGAATATTTGAATCTGATAAGTCTTTGATAAATTAAAATCTAAACGGGGGTTTAATCGTGATTAAAAGAAAGAAACTGGCAAATATTATCGTTACATTATCAGTATTGAGCACAACAATATTCACAGTTGGAACTGCTTTTGCTGAGGAAGCTAAGAACGCGGTACCGAATCAATTACCTCAATATCCGAACGTCTATAACAATTATCTTCAACCGGTGGCAACGGCCATTGATTATTATAGTGGCATGCTGTATCTGATCAACTATGACAATGATAAGTTGATCATCATCGATCCAAAAAGCTTAAGTGGATGGCCTGGCAATGTTCCTTTGCAGCATACATTGGTACTGCCAGAAGGTAACAAATTCTATGTAACCTCTGACAATACCAAAGAACATCCCTCTTATATTATCGCCCTAAAAGTTAATAGTATTGATTGGGATAATAAAAGCGCTGCGATAACGGTTGAATCAGTAATGGCGGCGGATGCTCCGGATAACCCAAGTGAGCTGCCGCATGTCGAAGCGATCAACGATAGACAACCGATTCCAAATTGGTTGGTAGGACGTGGCACACAAATTCATGGCCCAACGATACTACCTTACTCCGACTACATATACTTTACCGAATTTACTTCGGATAGAGTACGCGTGGTTAATCACAAAACCAATGAATTAGTAAGTGGCGTAGATCCTATCGTAATACCGGGATATACCGAACAAACGCATGGAGTAAATTTTAATCGCTCTGGAAGCGTAGGCTTGGGAACTGGGTATTTTTTCGATAACAACATCATTGATATTTACAAACCCAATCGCGAAACAGGTGAACTGCGTGCCGTGGGTCAAATTATGTTGGGAAATGAAAAACAATATGCTGCATTAACGCATTTCACTTACTGGATCGATGAACGCTACGCTGTCACTGCTTCAATGCAATTTGACAAAACCTCTCTAACACCTTCTGGCACGAAGAAAATTATTCCACCAAGTGTTTGGTTGCTAGATACGCAGGAAGCTACAGCGAAGAAAATTGTTTCCCAAGCAAAAGGCGTGAATGGACATGGCGTTTTTCGTTCGCCTTCTGACATATCTGTTGTCAATGGAAAGTTATATATCGCGGAGGAAGATTCATTAGACAATACGTTTGCTGATGATGGATACGTTTCGGTATTTGATTTATCTGACCGCAATCATCCAAAATTTATCAAACGCCTGGGACCCAATCATGGTTTCCCTCCCGGATATTCAGTTGCACACACTATTGCTCCAACGGCAGACAATCGCTTCTTGTTGGTAGCCAGTTGGGTATCCGGTTATGTGGTAAAAATCGATACAGCGACAGATACTGTCGTTAAAGTTTGGGGGCCAGAAGATGGCTTGGTTAAACCGCATGGTATCTATGCTTCAGGTGGTCTGCGTTAAACCTAAATTGTATTAACTCGATCCGGCTCATACAAAATGGCTATGAGTCGGATTCTGTAAATTCCTTCGAATTAGCGAACCACAAAAGGATTGCCCAATGAAAACTACGATTCAAAAGCAAAAGATCCTGTTATTACTGATAATGGCTGCTTGGGGATTATTGACGCAACTTGATGCACAATCAGCGACCGTTATCCTAACTCGCCCAATAACCTTGCAAGATAACGTGATCTCTTTATTAAATAAAGGACACGAGCCGGAAAAAGGACAGTGGAAGCTTGTCGTATTTGGATTTGTCCATTGCAAAGATGTTTGTCCCATATCATTAGCCAATCTAGCTTTAATTGTAAGAGCCGCAGCACAAGAGAAAATCAATTTAGATGGTATTTTTGTAACAATTGATCCGGATAGAGATACGGCGAATGTTTTATCTCAGTACACGGAAAGCTTTGGACCCAACGTGGGGTACTTAAGATTGGAAGGAGAGAAATTAGATTCTTTTAAAGCCACCTTTGGCGTCGAAACTATTTTCTATACCAAGAATGAAGGAAATCTCAATCATTATCAGGTTGATCACAGTACCTCAGCATTTTTGATAGATCCTGAAGGAAGAATAAGAGTGATGTTTGATGCGCTTAAAGATGCCAATAACATCGCTCATTTATTTGTTGATAAAAGGACATTATTCTCAAAATGAAACCTCTCTTGATCACAGCGCTATTATTACTCGCAACAACAAGCGTTAATGCCATGGAAATTAACCTGGACCCTCGTTCAATCATTTCTTCTCGGGATAATTCCATATCACCAGAACTTGATATATTGCGAGTTACAACTGATATTTCCAATGATGACCAATTGTTATTCAGGATAAGAAATAGAGGGGAAGCAACCAAAGGCAATGAAAATAATTACTTTATTTTAAATATCTTACATAACAAGCATTATTTTTTAGTTGTTCCACTGAACGCGCAACAAGAAAATAACGTGTCAATTTACGAAGCATCCTTGGATAACCAGGATCTGTCCCTGTCGCAACATTACCCGTTGATTCAAGAAAAAGATTTAACCGTATCGATGGACCGAATCGCTAACGGGGTAACGCTCTCTATTCCCATTTCCTGGATTGATTTTAGCAAAAATATTGGCTTTGATGCTTATACTGCTGAGATAGCAAAGCAAGGCGACAAAATGCAAGTTGTGCATATTCATGATCAAGCTATCAAAAGTAAAGCGAGAGAGAAAATGTTCCCAGCAATAACGCTTTTTAACAAACTCTGTGCGCCAAAACGGCTAGCTGAAAAATAAAATACAAGAGGGCAATTCCAAACAAGCCTGCAGTTTATTTACAAACGAATTCAACAAACTTCACTTGCTATTTCGAGATAAGGCATTATTTTATTAATCAATACATTATACTTATTTCACATATTCACTTACATTGCTATCTCCCCGAAATCAAATAGTATCTAATGGTTTCACTGAGTAAAGAATAATAGTTTTCCTTGTATCTGCGAGGATTGCGATTGCGCTAGAGTTCGAACCTATTCATTCTTTTGGATTGTCTCGATCAGAGCCATGAAGCTGGGAAAAATCAATCATCTATCAAAAAATAGTGCCCCTGCTGCAGGGTTTCTACTGTGGATTGTGTTGAATTTAAATGTTGCGAATGCCAACAACTTGACCAATTTATACCATCAAAGCGGTCTTAATTTTGGTGGCTGGATTAATGGCGGCGCTACTTATAACGCCAACAATCCTTCGGATGGATTCAACGGAGCCGTTACTTTTGCCGATCGCGCCAATCGATTTCAATTAAATCAGCTCAATTTATTCATACAGCGTTCGGTGGAATCCGAGGGTAGATCATGGGATATCGGCGGCCGATTCGATTTCTTATTCGGAACGGATGCTATCTATACGCAAGCTTTTGGTATATCCGCATTTGATGAAAATACTGGCGAACCATCTGATCGAGGTAACTGGGATCTGAACTTATGCTGCAATTCAACCCGTACTTACGGTATAGCGCTTCCACAAGCTTATCTTGAAGCTTATGTGCCGATCGGTAATGGCCTTACCATCAAGGCGGGACATTTCTACACACCGTTAGGTTATGAAAGCGTTCCCGCTCCGGATAACTTTTTTTATACTCGCGCTTACGTCCTTAACAGCGGCGAACCATTCACGCATACCGGATTTTTGGGTAATTATATGATCAATAAAAACTGGTCTATCCTCGGAGGCGCCACCACAGGCAGCGCAACCGGCGGTTGGGATGGTGGTTTTGATAAGCAATTAGATAACTGGGGAGGAATCGCTCAAATTCTTTGGCAAAGCGATGACAAAAGAACTTCTGCAGCACTTGGCGGAACCTATGGGCAAACCGCCGTGAATGAGCCTTGGCTTATGTACAGCACTGTCCTGCAACATTGGTTAACGCCGAAAACCCACCTGGTATTGCAGCATACCCACGGTTGGGCAAGCAACATCAACCTCCCTGGCGGCATCAAAAATGCCGCATGGTATAGCATCAACACCCATTTAACGTATGAAGTGCTGCGTGATTTATCCATTGGCATACGCGCTGAACGATTTCATGACCGTAACGGCTGGCGCGTGTTTTCGCCTTATCGCATATTATCTGCATTGAATAATAATGGTGTCAGTTATGCGGGCAACGTCCCTTTTATCAGTGCCCCTGCGAACTACTATGCCGTAACATTGGGCCTGAATTGGAAACCTGCAAAGAGACTGGGGATCGGCTGGAAGCCGTTACAAAACGCCAGCATCCGGAAAAATATTCGCTACGATAGAGCCGACGGCATTGACATGGCATTCCGTCCATTCGATGGCAAAAAAGACCAATTCTTATTCTCTGTGGATGCCACTATTCCTTTTTAGCTGAAATCTGACAGATTTCTTCTATCACGGGATACGTACTATTCTTTCTTTTTATTCCATAAAACATAAATTCAGCAACTCTCAAAATAAAAAGCGCTAACGATATTTCTTGATATTTATCAATATATCATAAGATATACAGTTTACACTGACGATAATAACAATAATATGAAATAACTTGATGTTACAGTAAACTTATTAATTGAGGAGATAAATCATGTCGCCTATTCAATATCGAAGTGTCTGGACAAGTTTTTTTGTATGTGCCTTGATGTTTTTTAACACACAACTATTCGCCACAGGGACTGCTCCTACTGGATATAATCAAATATCCGATCCTAATGCTTTGTATGGTTTTTGCACTCCAAATGGTAGTGCATTAGGAACTAAGACTAGTCATGTGGCTTTCTTAGGCGAGTCATTAGTAGATGTATTAGCGATTACGGTGTTGGATTGTGGCCCTTTCTCAGGCGGCGCCCCCGAAAAAATCACTTGCCCCGCTAATAGTCCCTATGCTTTTTGTACAAATACTGGCAACGATGGTCTTGGTAACAACGTCACATTAGGAGTTTTGAAATTTGACGCCAAGACTGATCCAAATGGCCTTTATACCAACTGTCCTAGTGGTGCGCAACTTAAGTCAAAGCTATCTTTGATAGGTGGGGAAAGGCGTTGGATCAAAGGCATTGTAACCTTGGCTTGTGAAAGTAGCCATGTGGGGTCAAAAACAAAACCAGAGCGTGTCGCTTGCCCTGATGGCCCTAATCCTTATGATTTTTGCGTCAGTACTGCAAATGACGGATTTGGTAACGCTGTTACCATCGGGGTAGTAAAAGCTAAAGATGCTGGCGATCCCTACGGCATGTATGGACAATGCCACACTAATATTTCAAGCTTTGGCATAAAACCGGGATTTATGCCAAAAGCATCACTGGTCACAAGTGTTGGCCTTTCCATGGAAACGGTTCGATCAATCGATATCATCGTATGTAACCAACCGGGAGGAATCGGTAGCTGGCTCCCAGATAACTTAGTAACGGGTTCTTGCTCCGAAATTCCTGCGGGAATTATACCAGGAGTAAATCGTTACAATTATTGCATCTGGGGTACTGACAAGAAAGGTAACGGTCTGATAGCAGGTGTAAATCAATAATCGATAATATAAATTCTCTTTCTCTTACGACAGGTATGTATGTAAAGTTGTGTTATGAGTTTGCATTCATTACAGATAGAAGCGCAAACGATCATACATACCTGTAATCCATCAGTGATTAACAATGGATGTCTTACCGAATTAAGCTTTTACCGCATACTTTTGCCATCAGTTTTTCAGCAATATATTGTTGCGAACCGCTTTAACGCCTTCCACGCTTCTTGTTATTTTTTCTGCTTGCGCAATTTCCTCTTTCGAGTTAGCGAATCCACTGAGCTGGACGGTACCTTTAAACGTTTCGACACTGATCGCAAGTCCGCTTACAACTGGATCATCTAATAATTTGGTCTTAATTTTTGTAGTAATTGCTGAATCATCGATAAATTGACCGGTACTTGCTTGCGTTGGAGAACCGGCACAACCGGATATGGTAAAGCTTAATAGCACTATCAGAATCAGAACAGCCGGACGAAACGGGGAATAAATAGAATTAATCATAATATCGCATCCTTTTAATTAATAACTTGTTATCTGTAAAAGCTTCAGCATGCCAAGCTCGGTGATAAATAAACTGCAAGAAAATCGCCTTTGCCATTACCAACAGCAAAGAAACGCATACAATACTACCTTACCCCAAGTGATCAATTCAACCGTCATAATCGTTTAAATAAAAGGTGGCGCTATGCAATCCAGTAATTTCAAATTTATGATAGCCATTCTTGGTTCGCTGATTGCAGCTTACGGTTTGCAGTCTTGCACGGCTATAGAGAAAGCAGCGGCAACAAGCCAGCAACAGGAAAAATTACCTATAACTGAAGATCGTTCCGATCATCATGCGTCATCGAAAAAAACAAACTATTTGACATGCGAAGAAAAAGAGGACGCACCCCGCCTCATGAACCTTGGAAACCACACGTTTCCAGTCAGTACGCAAAATCAGCAAGCACAGCTCTACATCAATCAGGGCCTTAATCTGTCGTATGGATTTAATCACGAAGAAGCTGGCCGGGCTTTCCGGGAAGCGGCGCGGCTTGATCCCGAACTTGCGATGGCTTACTGGGGCCAAGCACTGGTTCTTGGTCCCAACATTAACGCCGACATGGAGAAAGACCATGAGCTTCAGGCCCAACAATTAATCCAGCAAGCCAAGCAGTTAATGCAGCATGCTTCGCCACGTGAACTGGCATTGATCGAAGCACTGGAAAAACGTTATAGCGGTCATGCTCAACAGCGAAAAACTAACGATAAGGCCTACGCGCAAGCCATGCGCGAGGTACATCAGTTATTCCCGGACGATCAGGATATCGCCACGCTGTATGTTGAATCGGTCATGGATTTGTCGCCGTGGGGTTACTGGATGCCGGATGGCACACCACATGAAGGTATCGCTGAAGTCGTTGCGCTCACAGAGAAAGTATTGCAGGACAATCCGCTACACCCAGGCGCATTGCATATGTATATTCATTTGATGGAATCGACGAAAACTCCGGAAAAAGCCGAGCAAGCGGCCGATACCTTATTGCATCTGGTGCCAGAGGCCGGGCATTTGGTTCATATGACAGCACATATCTATCAAAACGTCGGACGCTACGCAGATTCCATCAAAAGCAATCAAATGGCCATCGCGGTTGATGAAAATTATATTTCGCAATGCCATGAAAAGGGGCATTATCCGGTTCTATATTATCCGCACAATATACATTTTCTCTGGTATGCCGCCACTGCAGATGGTCAAAGCAAGCTCGCGATTGAATCCGCGCGAAAAGCTGCAAATATGATTGATGAAAAAACCTTACAGGAAATACCCCTTACAGCTATTTTCCGCGTGGCACCGTACTGGGCATTGGTGCGATTCGGATTGTGGCAGGAAATTCTTGCCGAACCTGCTCCACAGACCGATAACTTGTTTATTCATGGCAGTTGGCATTACATACGAGGCCTTGCGTTGGTCGCTACGGATCAGATACAGCAAGCCGAGCAGGAACTGGAAGAATTGCGAAAAAATACTCAAGCACTCATAGCGGATGACATTGTGATTTCTAAAAATAATGCCAGCAGCATTCTGAATATTGCTGTTGAAGTGCTTACAGGAGAAATTGCATTTGCACGGGCTCAATTTGATCAAGCCATTTTGCATCTCGATAAAGCGGTTCGTCTCGAGGATGCGTTGCAATACACCGAGCCAGCGGAGTTTCAGTTTCCGCCGCGCTTGGCATTGGGCGCGATGTTGTTAACGATTGGTAGAGCCGAAGAAGCGGAAACCGTTTATTGGGAAGACCTGAAACACAACCGCGATAACGGTTGGGCACTTTTTGGCTTGATGCAGGCATTAACAGCACAAAACAAACATGAGCGCGCAGCCATTATCAAAACAAGATTTGCAAAAGCCTGGCAACGGGCTGATATAAAATTAACCCGTTCTCGTTTCGGCCGCTGACTGTCATTGCTCTGATTTTAAGCCAGTAAAAAATATTTTTTGCTGGCTTGGAACTTTGGATATCCATCAAAACTGTTTTTTAGCCGCCTATCCTCAAAAACCCATCGTTGATGTTAGAAATCACAACAATGAATTTCCAGCTATTCGGCAGTGACATATTGGATGGAATAATCCCAAACCAGGTTATCTTTTATCGTTTGATGGGAATATAAATAAATATTTTTTCTAAAATCTCTGGCTTGGCGCGGCGGTATCGTAATATAAACATTTTCTTTTTGTTCTGAAACAACCAGGCAGTCAATAGGTTCGTTATCCCTGCAATCCTTCGCAATAACATTTAATAGCAGACCATTCAAAGTATATCTCTCTGAGTTATTGATGACACGACCTGTCATTTCGTAGTCATCGCTATTAGTCGATGGCTTAATCGATATATGTTGTAGAACCAACTCAACAGGAAGAATCTTGCTTTTAACGCTGTCTCGGGCATATTCCTGATATTGCCAGACTAATAACACCACTGTTATACCTACCAGTACCGCAGCCGCTGCAAACTTTCTAAAACGCGCCGACACGATAATCAGAACGAATAATAGAATTCCCAAAAACAATTTCATAACTGATCACCTCACTCTATAAATTAGATTGTTAGTCGTAGCATATCCCCCCAATTGCGCAGAATAAAAGGCAAAAAATTGCTTATTACCACAAAATGATAAACAGAATAGGCTGCTACGATACCGGCATGATTTTATCAATAAAAAATTACTTTGATCATTCGCGCAAACATAATCTTTGAAATAAGCATGACATTTTAAAAAGGGGAATAAGCATGAAGGCTATACATAAAACGCATCAATTCACCAAGCTTACAGTCACATTGGCGCTATGCGCTTCATTTTCCAGTTCTGTCTCGGCAGGCATGGATCCTTTTGTCGGCGAAATCAGTTTTGTGGGATTTAACTATGCGCCAGTCGGATGGGCCACTTGTGATGGGCAGGAAATGTCTATTAATCAGAATGCGGCGTTATTTTCTTTAATAGGCACGACCTATGGCGGAAATGGCAATACAACTTTCAAACTACCCGATATGCGCGGCAGGGTTCCCGTCCATAAAGGTCAGCTCAGTGGCGGTAGCAACTACTCCATGGGACAAAGCGGTGGTGGGGAAAATGTCACATTATCCCTTGTTAACATGCCTGCACATAATCATCCCGCCAGTGCTGTATCGACTTCAACATCAACGCTGGATTCAGGCGCCAATGCAACCTCAACGCTGAAAGGAGCCAATGTGGCAGGTGACACCACATCACCAGGAAATAACGCAGCCGCCATCTCATCTGCCCCGCTTACCAAGATTTATTCCTCGACTACAGCGCCTAATGTCAACATGCATCCGGCTTCAATTCAAACCACATTAAACAATCTCAATATCGTGACAACGACTACCACCGCTGTCACCGTCGGAAATAGCGGAAATTCACAACCATTCCCGATCATGCAACCGTTCTTGGTGGTCAATTGTATCATTGCAACCGACGGTATTTTTCCATCACGTCCATAATCATTGTTACTGCTGGAAAATTTTCTCAGATGTTGATTCGAATTTCAGGACAATGAAGAAATTTCTACAGATAACATTCGTTGCTGTCACGCTGTTGCCTGTTGTAACTCTTGCAACACAGACAAATGCTGATTCCCTCATGAAAGCGGCTCAAGTAGCTTTGGCGGGTGGCGATTATGAAAAAGCTTTTGCAAGTTACCAGACGGCCGTGCAACAGCACAACAATCCGCTGGCGCAATTCACCATCGGGCTGTTCTATCAAAATGGCTGGGGACGAGCTGCCGACCCAGTCATTGCATGCCGGTGGTTTGAACAAGCCGCGCAAGGCGGCATTCCAACTGCGCAATATATGACTGGCATTTGCTTGGAACAAGGCAGTCATCGCCCAGTAGATTTTGCAGCGGCTGCTCACTGGTATCAAAAAGCTGCGCAAGCAGGTCAGCTTCACGCCAATTGCCGGCTCGGTAATCTCTTAATGACTGGCAGAGGCATCACCAAAGATCCCCACAAAGCACTTGCCCTATGCCGTCCGGCAGCATTACAAGGCTCCCTGTCTGCACAACTTTGGCTGGGGAAATTTTATTTGCACGGTGATTCAACCATTCAAAATTTGCAGGAAGCTTATCATTGGTTTGCAACTGCCGCACAAAACCATGCTCCTGAAGCATTTTATTACTTGGGCATGATCATGCAGCAAGGCATGTTAAACGAACAAAAGCCTGAAATCATCCGGCAAATGTTTGAACAAGCCGCCGCTTTAAAATTCGTACCGGCGTATTTCCAGGCAGGTAAACAATTCTATTCCGCAGAACCCGATTCGCACACGCACCAATTGACGGCGGAACATCTCGCCAAAGCCTATCTGTGGCTTTCAGCAGCTACGCAACGATCGGAAGATCAAAAAGAAGTTGCTGCGGCAAAAGAAATTTTGCAGCAGATCCTAACCGTAATGCCCCAAACATGGCGCGCTAATCTTGATATGAAAATTGCGCAGCATTTGCAAGAAAATTAACTCTCCAAAAAGAAAAAGGAATCAGACCATGACAAATCAGTCAATTACATCATCGAAAAGAACTGTTTTGTTCATCGACAGTAATGTTACCGATTATCAAACACTGATTACCGGCGTGATAGCTGGAACAGAAGTTGTCATTCTGGATGCCCAGCAAGATGGAATTCTGCAAATTACCGAGAAATTAAGCCAATATTGCGATATCGACAGCGTTCATATTCTGTCTCATGGCAGTC
>WBZQ01001580.1_pt1 | contig 15650 bp, 14 predicted proteins | sample 5204251 | NCBI WGS metagenome assembly WBZQ01 (sample SAMN12412402, study PRJNA552823) | activated sludge metagenome | isolation source: activated sludge from nitrification reactor of wastewater treatment plant... | place: USA: Virginia | collected 2017-09 | reverse complement strand
CCGCAGAGGTGAGCCTGCGAAGCCTCGTCAAACAGTCCAAACAGGCGACAGTCCCCTGGCAATCGCGTCCACCGGGACATTTTGAACCGCCCAGCGATTAGCCCCCCTCGCCGGACGCTTCTACCCCTCCCGTACCATTAATGTCGAAGAACAGTCGCCGAATCCTTTTGAGCGGATGCAGCCGGCCGTGCGGCGCGCACCAGTAGCTGCCCGACCAGCACCAACGCCGCAAGCCCCGGCCACCCGCCCAGCGGAGGCTCGGTAAACAATTGAAACGGATCTCCCGAGAGGGACGGCCAGATCGAACTGAGCGCAATGGGAAGCGCCAACAGGATTCCGACCAGCGCCTCGCCTGTGACCAACCCGGCTGCGCACAATAATCCTCGATCCTCCGTTGGAGCATCGAGAGATTTCGCGGCGGTCCGTACATACTCAGCCAGCAGGCCTCCGAACAAAATCGTGGCCGACAGCTTGAGCGGCAGGTACATACCAAGCGCCACCGCCAGGACAGGGAAACGAAGGGCGGCATTCCGTCGCGCCTGCCGCAAATCGAGACCGATCACGACCACCCCCAGCACCATTCCCACGCCCACCAGGTGCCAGGGTAAGGAACCGCCGAACACTCCATTGGCAAGGTTGGCCATCAGCGTTGCCTGCGGAGCCGAGAGAGGATGGGGATGCGCGGCCGTTACTTCACCGATCCCATATTTCGCCTGCAGCAACGACAATACCGGAACAATGACCACCGCGCCGGTCGCCACCCCGATGACCTGCATCACCTGCTGCTTCCATGGGGTTGCCCCGACGACATGCCCTGTTTTCAAATCCTGGAGATTGTCGCCGCCCATCGCCGCGGCGCAACAGACGACCGCCCCGACCAGCAACGCCGCAGCCGGACCGGCCGGATTGCCCTTCCCAAGAATCCCCAGCAGAAGCAATGACGCAAGCATGATGGTGGCGATTGTCACACCGGACACCGGATTGCTCGAGCTGCCGACCAGACCAGCCATGTATCCGGCCACGGCCGAGAAGAGAAACGCCGTCACAACCATGAGCAGGGTCAACCCGATGCCGCCCCACAGATCGTGATTCAACAGGCCTTGATACAACAGCACCATGGGAACCAGCGCGGCCGCCGTCAGCCCGATCAGCCAGACCACTCCTGCATCCCGCTCAGTGCGCAGAAGCGCCGATTGCCCAGCGGATCGGTTGCGGGCGCCGTACAGCGCCATGAGTTGACGCAGACTCTGCCAAATCGGGCCGCGCACCTGAAACAGGGTCCAGACTCCACCCACCAGCATAGCCCCGATGCCGATGTAGCGAATCTGCCCGCTCCACGTCGCTTTCGCCGCCGCCACGCCGATCAATCCCTCCGGCGAACCGACGATCGCCTGGTACAGCGGCAGCAGAACCAGCCAGCCGATCGCCCCCCCGAAAAACACGACGACGGCCGTGTTGAGACCGATGATGTACCCGACTGCCACCAGGGCCGGTGACAGGTTCAGCCCTCCATAGACGGTCGACCGCCCCAGTTGGAACGCCCCTTCCAGCGACTCGCTCCAGAGCTTCAATCCTCCCTCGGCAAATTTGAAACCGCCGCCCAGCGCCGCCGCGCCCAAGAGCAGACGAACCCGTCCGCCGGTCCCGGCGTCCGACGAGGCGCCGACCTTCAACACCTCCGCCGTCGCAACCCCTTCGGGGAAACGCAGCCGGGCATGGATAATCAGGGCGCGGCGCAGGGGAATGGTGAACAACACCCCGAGCACCCCACCGACGAGCGACACCGCAAATGTTTGCGCGTAGTCGAAGGTGGTCCAATAGCCGATGAGGACCAGCCCCGGAATGGTAAAGATCACTCCGGCCGCCAATGCTTCGCCTGAGGAGGCGGCGGTTTGCACGATATTATTTTCGAGAATATTCGACTGACGGAAGAGACGCAGCACCGCCATGGAGACGACGGCGGCCGGAATGGACGCGGACACCGTCATTCCGGCAAATAGGCCCAGATAGGCGTTGGCTCCGGCCAATACGGCGGCCAGCAGAATCGACAGGACAACCGCTTTCACGGTGATTTCCGGCAGCGTGACCGAGGCGGGAACGAGCGGCGAGTCTACCGGTTCGGTTGGCGCATCCTGCTCGCGCATGATCCCCTCAGAACACCTGCACGATGTAGCATTTGAGATAGCGCGTTTCCGGCATGCCGGCGAGCACCGGATGGTCCGGCCCCTGCCCACGTTGTTCAAGGAGCCTGATCTGCCGGCGCGCATCCCGCGCGGCGGCCTGCAGCATCTTCCAGAAGTCATCGTCCGTGATCGGCTGCGAGCAGGAACACGTTACCAGCACGCCCCCCGGTTGAAGCAGACGCAGTCCGCGCAAATTCACTTCCTTGTACCCGGCGATGGCATGGGGCACAGCTTTCTTGCTGCGCGCGAACGCCGGCGGATCGAGAATGACCAGGTCGTACCGTTGGCCGTTCCGTTCCAACAGGCGCAACTCTTCAAAGGCATCGGCCTGGCGATAGCGACAACGGGCGGCCACCTGGTTCTGCTCCGCATGCGCCTGGGCCAGCGCCACGGCCGCCGCGCTCACATCCAACCCTTCCACCGACTGCGCCCCCGCCAGCGCGGCCTGTATGCCGAATCCACCGGTGTGGCAAAACGCTTCCAACACGGTTTTCCCTTTTGCGAAGAGGGCCGCGGCGATCCGATTCTCGCGTTGATCGCAGAACCAGCCGGTCTTCTGCCCCTCCGCAATATCGACCGTGAACCGGGCCTTCCCCTCCTGAATGTTCACCGTCGTGGCACCCTCACCGCGCAGAAACCCTTTCGACAACGGCAGTCCTTCCAACGTCCGGCTCTTGGCATCGTTGCGGAGGTACACCGTCTTGACCCCCGCTTCCTGCACTAACAATTCGCCCAGGAGTTCCTTTCGCAGATCCATGCCATACCCCAGAGTCTGCATCACCGCCACATCGGCAAACCGGTCCACCACCAGGCCCGGCAGCAGATCGCTTTCACCATGCACGAGACGGCAGGCAGTGGCATGGGACGCGACCGTCCGGCGAAGGGCCGCCGCGGCGCGGAGACGCGCGGCAAAAAACTCGTCGTCGATCGGCTCTTCCCGGAATGTGAGCATACGAATGCGAATCTTGGAATGGGGATTGAAAAGGCCGCGGCCGAACAACCGGTTCTGATGGGTATACACATCGACGAGGTCCCCGGCATTCGGTGTGCCGAGCACGTCGGCCACGTTGCTATCGAACACCCACAGGTGCCCGTAGTAGCGCGGCCCTTCACGTTCGGCGGTCAGTCGGACTTTCGCAGTAGAACCGGTCACAAGCTGTGTCATGGTAATGGTGATGTCCCGTATGAGCTGTTTGATTCGACGATGGTGAAATGGCTCACGAGGGTGCCTGAAATCATCTCGCGAAGCAACCAGACAGTGGGCCGGCAGCATGCCGATGTGACGATCGCTCCTATGCTTGACCTTCCCTACCACCTATGGTTTGCTGCAGGAAGACGGGTAGACAGTGCGCAGATTCACGACCTCTCACTCGACAGCCGAGGCACCATGACCACACAGACGATCGGAACAGCAGTCCTGGATCGGCTCCACCGGCTCGGAGTGCGTCACATGTTCGGCATCCCCGGCGACTATGTCCTCGGCCTCTATAAATTGATGGAATCTTCTCCCATCCAGCATGTAGCCACCACGCGGGAAGACTGCGCGGGTTTTGCGGCCGACGCCTATGCGCGTATCAACGGGATCGGCGCCCTCTGCGTCACCTACTGTGTCGGCGGACTCAATACCGTCAACGCCATCGCCTGCGCTTATGCGGAACGGTCGCCCGTCGTGTTGCTGACCGGCTCCCCCGGATTGTCGGAGCGTGCCCGCAACCCCTACCTGCACCACATGGTGCGCGAGTTTTCGACGCAGCGGGAAGTCTTCGAAAAAATGACCGTGGCGGCCGTAAGCCTGGAAGACCCCGTCACCGCCGAACGTGAGATGGATCGCGCCTTCGCAGCCTTGCTCCGGTATCGCCGCCCGATCTATCTCGAAATTCCGCGCGACATGGTGCATGTGCCGTTGGCCCAGACGTCGCACAGGCATCAGACCCAAGGCGAACCGACCGATCGGGCAGCGCTGAGCGAAGCGTTGAATGAAGTACGCACCATGTTGGAGTCGGCCAAACGCCCGGTGATTCTGGCGGGCGCCGAAGTGGGCCGGTTCGGGCTCCATGACGAATTGACCAGCCTGGTGGAACGCCTGAATGTGCCGATCGCCTCGACGCTCCTCGGCAAGTCCATCATCCGCGAGGACCATCCCCTCTATGTCGGCGTCTACAGTGGATTGGTCGCCCGCGATGAGGTGAAGGAATTCGTCAATCAGACCGACTGCCTGCTCATCCTGGGCTCGATCCTGTCCGACGTGGAGGACCTGGATGCACACAGCGCCCTGTTCTCCGACGGCCATACCATCCATGCCACGGCAGATCGTGTCGCCATCAAGCATCACCGGTATGACTCGATTCTGTTCGAGGATTTCGTGAAGGGACTGGCCGCAGCCTCGCTGCCTTCGTTTCCACCTCCGCAATTACCGGCGCCCTACACGCCCCAAGAACCCATGCCGCCGGCACAGGCGTCCGTCAGTCTGCAGGGAGTATTTCGTCACCTCGATACCGTGCTCCATGAGAAAACCCTCGTCATTGCCGATGTGGGCGAATCACTCTTCGCCTCCGTGGATCTCCACGTACACCGCCGCTTCGAATTTTTGTCCCCCGCCTACTACACGTCGATGGGATTCGCGGTTCCGGCCGCCATCGGCGCGAGTTTCGCCGACCCGTCGCTGCGGCCGATCGTGCTGGTGGGCGACGGCGCCTTTCAAATGACCGGGTCGGAGCTCTCGACTGCCGTGCGCTACAAACAGGCACCGGTCGTGATCGTCCTGAACAACCACGGCTATTCAACCGAGCGCGAAATTCTGGAAGGCCCCTTCAACGACATCCATGAATGGCGTTATGAACGGATCTGCGAGCTGATCGGCGGCGGTCAGGGCTCCCGGGTGGCTACCCACGGGGAATTCGTGCAGACCCTGGCCAAGGCACTCGCGGATCCCAGCCAGCCCCATGTCATCAATGTGCTGCTCGATCCGGCCGACCGCTCGCCGGCCATGATGCGGCTGGCGCGGCGACTGGCGAAGCGGCTCTCGACCGACCGCCCCTAACCCCTGCGCGTATCACGATTCGTTGGCTCCGCAGGCCCTCTCACGGGAGGGTCCTGCACCCCACATCCAGACACCTGTTTCACGCTGATACAGTGCGGAGTTGCGCCCGCCTCACCCATTGACCCTCCGTGGACAAATGTGGTCTTCTAGGGGCGTACTTGTCGAATTGTCATTTGACGGGGAATTCGCCACTATGTCGACGAAGTTGCCGGATGGAAAGGCCATGCGAGACGGTCAGATCTTCTCTGCACGACTGAACAATGTCGTCACCACGGAACGAGAGTTCGACGAGTTGGTTGCGAAGTCTCTGCCGGAATTGTTGGATCGCGCCACGGGTCAAACCAAGCGTTTTCTCCGTGAAACCAATCAATGGGGCGATGACATCACGCACGAAAAGCTGGCGCTGCGCTGGGGATATGAGCTGGTGGAACGGTTTGTGGTCTTCGGTCGCACCGAAGTGCCCTGCCGCCCCTTTTTCCTTCTGGACAGCCTGATCGCCAAATCGTTCAGTCAGCCGGATCCGCTCTGTTATCACAAAGAGCTTCTGACCCCGGTGGGACGGTTTCTCGATGGACTGGCCTCTCGCGCCGTCGTGAGCCGCGACGCCCTGATCGCCCTGTTCTATCACTTCTATGGGTTCAGTCAGGCCCATGTGGTGAAATTGTTAGGGTTCGGACAGGCCGAAAGCCAGCGGGTCTATAAGAACTTCGAGCGGTGGCGCCAAACGGGGTGGCAACGCACGATGAACGAAACCGGGTTGAGTGGATCGGAAATCGAGGTGCTGGAGCAGGAATTACGCACCAGACCCGACCACCTGAACCACGAAGTGGATCGGCTGATGCCGGTCTTGCAGTCACATTATCGAAAGAGCGAACCGGAGCACTACCCCTGCCTGTCCGAACAGAAGTGGGGTCAACTATTTCACGATGACTACGGCCACGATTACCGCGTCTGGCATTTGGCCTTTTGCCGCGACTGCTTCCTGGAAGTTGCAGATCGCCGGCAAGCCGAGGTCAGCAGCGGGTTAAAGCCGCAGGTCAATCTCCATATACATCCGCTGAAAAAGGGAGGCGTCTTGGCTCTCTTTGGAGGGGATCGGGGGGGACGGCACCATGGAAACACCAGAGCTCAACGACTATCGCGCACATCTGCTTGACGCCCTGGATGATCAGCCGCGTCGCGCGGGTGAGGAACGTCCGGAATTCCTCCAGGTACTGGTCAACCACGAACGCGTCGGGACGCTGAATTGCGCCCACACCGATCCGTCCTTCTCCTACACGGCCCGCGAGCGGAGTATTCAACACCTCGAGATCCGGAACGAGTCCGGTGTGCTGGTCGGAGGCTGCGTCGCTCCCGAAGCCGGCCAGAAAAGTGTTTGCGTCCCAATCGGCAAGGGCAGCGTTGCCATTCAGGTCCAGAACCATTTCGACGGCGGATCGCTCAAGCTCCAGTACGCAGCCGCCCCCGGCTGGTGGACGAACCTGGCGTCGTCGATCGGATTCGCCTCCGCAACATCCTCGACCGCGGCAGCCAGAACTCCCGTCTGGACCATAACGACGGCCTTCGCGCAAATCGTGCTGGCCGTGGGAGTCGTGGCGCTATTGGCTGAACGGGTCCCGAACTGGCTCAACGCCGAAGACCGGGCGCATCAGGTTGAAGAAGAACTGGCGGCCAGGCAATCCACGCAGGAACAGATCGATCGTGTACACCAGCAACTGGCGCAACTGCTTGAGGCACAGGCGGCAGCCGTTGCCGTGTCCCGGTCGGAACAGGACCGGATCGCCCAGCTGAATGCCCTTGTCGATACCGTCGCCCATGCGCAACAAAAACTCAACACACAAGTCGTCTCCGTCCAGGAAGACCTCAAGACAGTCAAGACCGATGTCGCCCAGGAGGTAGAAACCGGCCTGCGTGTCGCGGTGAATGCCGCGGAAGCCGACCGCGACCTCGTGCGGCAGGATCTGAAGTCGGTCAAGTCGGTCAATGAAACGCTGATCAAGCAGGTCGCCATGCTGGAGAGCCGCAATCGGGAGTTACATGCCCGCCTGGCCCTCACCTCGCTTGAAGTCGCCAAGGCCAACGCGGCGCCTAAACCCACCGTCGTGGCCAAGGGGGACCTGCCGAAAGAAGCGCCCATGGCGACCCCGGTCGCGGATAACATCCGGGAGGCAGACCGTCAGGCCTTCATGTTCTGGGTGGCGTTTCAAGACGGCACAACCGAGAAGAGCATCGAGGATCTGGTCCAGGAACTGAACGGCATCAAAAAGGGACCGATGAAGTCGGGCTGGTATTCCGTTGAAGTGAACTTGCCGAATCCGGAACCTCCGGACCGCTTCCTTGAGTCTGTGAAGCGAGCCAAGATCGTGAAGTCGGTTGTGACCAGCAAGGCGATGCCTCCGGCTCAGTAGTCGCGATCTCCCCTCAGCAAATTCGACCACCCGGCACGGTGGGTGTCCGCCTCCCGCGTGGAGGGCGCCTCCCTGCCGCACTGGTCATTTGCTTTCTATCATCCGCTCCAAACCCGACACAGGAGGGAACATGTCGGATTTTCATCAGAACGGGCTCGTGACGGTCTTGCACCGTCTGGGCGCCTCCAATCTGGAACAACTCGAAAAGGAACTGGAACGGCACGCGGCGACCAACCCGATCGCCCTCGTCCTCCCCTCGCTGTATTCGGAACTTGAGAACCCCGCGCTGAAGCACATTGTGCAGGTGCTGAAAGACATCCGGTACGTCAACGAAATCGTCATCTCCCTGGATCGCGCCTCGGCCCTGGAGTTCCGGCTGGCCAAACAATTCTTCTCGGTGCTGCCGCAGCGGGTGCGGATCGTCTGGAACGATGGGACGGGCATTCAGGACATCCTCAAACTGCTGGCCCACGCGGAAATCGACACAGGGCTGCAAGGCAAGGGCCGGGGCTGTTGGATGGCCTTCGGCTATGTGTTGGCTCGCGGACAAAGCAACGTCATCGCGCTCCACGATTGCGACATTCTCAGTTACAACCGGGAATATCTGGCGAGACTCTGTTATCCGATCGTCAACACCAATCTCGGCTACGAATTCTGCAAGGGCTACTACAGCCGGGTCACGAATCGCCTCCACGGCCGTGTCACCAGGTTGTACCTCACCCCGCTCATCCGAAGCCTTCAGCAGGTGGCCGGATCGCATCCGCTGCTGACCTTCCTGGATAGTTTTCGTTATCCCCTGGCCGGTGAGTTCGCCATGGTGCGGGATCTTGCCTGGATCAACCGGGTTCCCGGCGACTGGGGACTGGAGGTCGGAGTCCTCTCCGAGATCTATCGCAACTGCGCGCTCCGGCGGATTTGCCAGGCCGACATCGCCGATGCCTACGAACACAAACACCAGGGCCTGTCGGCCGACAACGCCGAGCAAGGGCTGCAGAAAATGTGCGTGGATATCACCAAGTCCCTCTTCAGAAATCTCGCGAGTGAAGGCGTGGTGCTGTCGGAGGCCGTGTTGAAAACCCTGCGAGCAACATATCTACAAACCGCGCAGGAAGCGATCACCCGCTATCAGAATGACGCGGCCATCAACAGCCTGCAGTTCGACCGGCACGAAGAACGGATGGCCGTCGAAGTCTTTCTCAAGGGCATGAAGATCGCCACCGAAGCGTTTCTGGACGATCCACTCGGCGTGCCGATGATCTCCAACTGGAGCCGGGTGACGGGCGCCATTCCCGACATTTTCGAACGCTTGATCGGCGCGGTCGAACGCGACCATGAGTGGGATCCCGTCGGAGACCGGGTGTAGCGAGCGAGAGATGACCCGGGCGAGCCTGCGCAAAGAACCTCCTTCTGCGACTCCGGAGGTGGCCGCGATACTTCTACCTGGCCAATCATGGCCGATGAGCATCTTGCCGCCCTCCCGCCGATTGGCGTAGGATTCCGGCACAGGTTGCATCACAGAGCGCCGACGACACACGCATTCGCGAGGAAACAGAAGGACGAGCAACGATGACAGACGATTACGCTCAGAGGAAGGTACAAGTCATTCGGGAATTTCTGGCTGCCGGATATCCTGCCCCCTATATCGTGGAGGCGGTGGTTCCCCGAAGAGATCCGTTGGCGGATACGAAGTTCAAGATTATTTTGAACAACCAGGTGGAACGGACCCTGGCAGTTTGCGCCGCCGTCGTGTTGGACAGCCTCCCCACCCCGGACCAACTCAAGCAGCTGCTGGTGTCGCAGAGCATTCTGGAACAGGTTAAGGCATCGACGGATTCCCGGATTTGCCATGAGGCCTTGGGAACCGACGAAGAATCACATGCGCGACCGATGAGGTCGGTGCGGGGGACCTGAGAGGAATTTGCCAAGAAGAATGCGTGCCCCGCATTTCCACCGATGTGATCCAGCCGAGTAGCGTTGAGATTCCTCCGGGCATTCCGCCATATCGCCGCTGCCCCCCAAAAAAATGAGGCGAAGCCTGCAGCCTCGCCCCCCGCTTATCGCATTTCCAGCCGTGAATAGCTCACCTGCAGAACCTTATGCTTTCGCTTTCTGCGCGAACATCGTCGCATCGCAGCGATGGACTTATTCGAAAGGCCCAAATTGCGACTGCTTGCGATTTATGATCGCTAGCCTATGAAATATAAAGAGAAAATGGCCATAAACGCTCAGACTCGGTTACGACTATTTAGGACCAAATTTGACCTGGAACCGTGACCAAAACCGTGACCAAGAAACTACTTAGAAACAGAAAAACATTTGCGGTTTGAAGCACGGAATGGCTCCCGGAATTGTACAACTTGCGAACTCTCCGGCTTGAGATGCCTCGAACCATCCGACCCGCGTTTTAGAAAGCGCGATCAAGACTTTACTCAGGCCTACTAGAACCAAGATTTAGAAAAAATAGTGAAATTTGGCCGGAGTGGGCTGGCATCGGCCTGAATGAGGTGGAGTTGAGCGCAAAATGAGCACAACCCACCAGAGCGTCCATTCGCTTTTGAAATTCAAGCTAGCGTCTTACACGGATCGCCTTCGCTCTTAACTCCATCTGTTCCGCTTCCGCGTCCCGTCTTACTCTCCGAAGCAGTTTAGCATAGTCCTCTAGACTCTTAGCCACGTCCGGATGCTCTTTCCCGAGGAGCTTTTCCCGAATCGCCAAGGCCCGCTGGTAGAGGGACTCGGCCTCGGTGAAGCGACCCTGGCCAAAGTATACGCCCGCCAGGCTATTGAGGGAGGTCGCTACCTCCGCGTGCTCTTTGCCGAGGACCTTCTCCTGAATCACCAGGGCCCGCTGGTAGAGGGACTCGGTCTCCGTGAAACGGCCTAGGCCCCAGTAGACATTCGCTAAACCGATAAGGCTCTTAGCCACGTCCGGATGCTCTTTGCCGAGGAGTTTTTCCCGGATCGCCAAGGCCCGCTGGTAGAGGGACTCGGTCTCGGTGAAACGGCCTAGGCTCCAGTAGACATTCGCTAAACCGATAAGGCTTTTAGCCACGTCCGGATGCTCTTTGCCGAGGAGTTTTTCCCGGATCGCCAAGGCCCGCTGGTAGAGGGACTCGGCCTCGGTGAAGCGGCCCTGGCTCCAGTAGACATTCCCCAGGTTGTTGAGGGTATTCGCAACCCCAGGATGCTCTTTCCCGAAAACTTTCTCCTCGATCGCCAGGGCCCGCTGGTTGAGGGACTCGGCCTCGGTGAAACGGCCCTGGTCCAAGGACATATGTGCCAGGTTGGTGAGGGTTGCCGCTACTTTCGGGTTCTCCTTTCCGAGGACTTTCTCGGTGATCACCAGGGACCGCCGGTAGAGGGACTCAGCGTCGGTGAAGCGGGCTTGGTACATGTAAACGTTCGCCAGGTTGTTGAGGGTTCTCGCCACTTCCTGATGCTCATTGCCGAAGACTTTCTCCTGGATCCACAAAGCCTCAGTGAAAGACGTTTCCGCCCCTTCAAAATTGCCTGAATAATACAATGCAATCCCCGACGCGAATAAATACTCACCTCGAATCGTTTCTGTTCCCGTGGGGAGGAAATCAATAGCCTCGCGGTAATAGTTTGCCGCTTGAGCATAGGCGAGCTGAGTCATCTTCAGATCTCCGAGTTGTTTCGTCGTTGCGGCAGCTGAACGTAGGCGACTATTCGACACGAACTGCGATCGCTTGGCTGCGTCGATGTCCTTTTCGCGTGCCTTATGAAGGAGGACTTCTGATCGATCAACCTCGCCTACTTTCAGTGCCTCGACGGCCTGACGCATTAGAGTCACAACTTCGGAATCGTCAGATGTGAAGCCGTGCAACTCAGCTTGGAGATCTTTGTGGCGCTTCGCTATATCGCGAAGCTTCCGATCGTACTCCTCGGGAGGAACCTTCTTCTCGCCCAGATCTTTTAGGAAATTCTCGAGAGCGATCTTCGTCACCCCTAATTCAGTGGCCACATTTTGGAATTCCTCTGGGGGAATCCCGGAGTAATAGGTGCCACCAATATTGACTACCCCCGCGCCCCCGACCCCTATTCCATGTTCAGTCCCAGTCCCCAGCCCGCCTGTTGCACATCCGACCATGAGGAGTATGGGGAGCAGCCCCGCTAACGCTAGTCGAGCGACAGGATTCATAGTTTGCCGCACTGTACTTTATACGTGCTAATCGCCACCCGGGCGCGATCTTCTAATTCCTGCTTTTCAGCGGCGGTCAGTGGAGTACCTTTTGCTTGTTCGGCGGCATCCAGTGCGGTGGCTGTTGCTTGCTTCGTTTCGATTGCACCAATTGGTCCTGGAAGTTTGGTGAGATAGAGTCCCACGGCACGGGAAGCGGCTGCAATTGCCGAGTCTCCGAGCGAGACGTGAAGCTCAGGGGAGACGGTGATAGTTGCTAGGCCTCCTGTTGCGACAGCACAGTCCCCTGTTGCGATCCCTGAGCCGCCCTGCGCACAGCCCAAGACCCATAATGAACAAGCTAACATAATGTTGCTCCAAATCGAGCTTAGGCAGACAGAATAGGATTTCATCGATGGATCTCCTTTGAGACAGTAGAAGAACAAAATCATTTCTTTGTGGACCAGGAAGAGGATACGCCCAAAGCCATTGACAGTCGAGAGTACACACTCGCTCTCGCTATCTAGGATTGTAAACCCACCTGTCCACGGCGCATTTCGGGTCCTGCAGTCCCCTCTTCTCTGCCTCGACATGCTCACGTGCTATTTTGACTATATAGATCAAGTGAAGCGGGGGCTGCGCCCCCGCCCCCCGGCCGTCCGGTCCAGTGGTCCGGAACGGCCGGGGGGCCTCGTTGGGCGGAATCTTTGCGTAACGAATCTCCCCATGGTTTCAGTATCCCTTTATTCTCTGTGCCTGTACTCAACGATCAAACAGAGGGGCGGCCAAGGTGACGCATCGCCGCCTTCTGGATCGAGGAGCCGTTCGCTAGTTCCCCGCCACAGCGGCCCCTGATTCCGAGTGACGCCACCGCTCTTGCGGTTCGCATCGGAATCAGCGGCCAACACCATCCAGCACCAACGGTCATCAATGCATATGCCCTCGACGCACACCTCTCTCGATTAACATCGGCTTTCCTGCGCACGTTTGTCTGAAAACGACAAATATTGTTCGAGTCAGCGTCCTCGCTCAGGTCCCGACACGTTTGCTTGAAGAGACCTCCTCAAGACAGAGCCTCAAACATATTGGAATATCAGCCCATTACATAGATCGTCTCTCCAACCATGTCCCCACTGCACCATCAGAGAGAAGAGGGCATTGCGCTTGCTCTACAGGTCCGATGATGGTTCGGCGGATGTTCTCTCGGGAAAGGGGCCGGCGGGACGCTGGAAACGCCTGCGCCTCGTCTCATGCAGATCAGGAGGAACGTGGAATGAAGAAGGTACTGCTGACAGGAATCGGAACCCTGCTCCTTGCCGGATGTGCGATGGACGGAAGAAACCCGAATGTCGGAGTGGGCGTATCGGTGGGGAATCCTGCGCCGGAACCGGTGATCGTCGCGACTCCTCGAGGTGGCCCGCCTTCATGGGCGCCGGCTCATGGGCGGCGAGCGAAAGAAGTCCGGTATCGCTATCAGTACTATCCAGCGAGCGGCGTCTATGTGAACGTCAGTACCGGGAGCTATTTCTACATGAACGGAGGAAGTTGGCAGGTCGGGATGACGCTGCCTTCGACCCTCATGCTTGATAGAAGCAACTACGTCAGCCTTGAGTTAGAGACTGATAGACCCTACCTCTACTATGAAGAGCACAAGGTGAAGTACAAGGGCAATGGTCGTCCCGACAACCCAGGGCGCGGACGAGGGAATGGGAAAGGGAAAGGCCATGGTAGAGACAGAGATTAACGCGCCGGTGTGGTGAACACGGTAAGGCCAAGGGGTGAGAACGCCCCTTGGCCTTTTCGCTTGTAGGAACACTGCGCGACGAACCTTCAGTGCTGCTACCTGAACCCTGCACAATCCGCACAGAGCCAGACCTCACACATCACGTCGTGCTCCCCGTAACAGAACCGTACCCAGGCTCGTTCGAGTTGGCAGAACTCACACAATCGTTCCTTCGTATGTTCCGGACAGAGCCAGGCTTTCCGCGCACGGTCGTACGTGGTCGCTTCCCGTCCACAACAGGCCGGACCAAACAGGCTTGGCAGTTTGAGACTACATCGGTGCCAGATCATCCTTACACCTCCTGACAAACCAGCCCCTTTCCCAACACCAGTTGCAAAATAGTCCCGCTAAACCAAATCGGATGCCCCGAGAGCAGATCCTCCCAGGTCTTGATAAAAACAATGTGCGGGATTTCGATCTCTCCCCTGATCCGGCGATAGGCGTTCCTGGGGGACCATTGGTGCCGCATCTCTTCCCACAGCCGACTGATGGGAAACCCAAGGGACCGTTTCCAAGACCAGCACATATTCACGTAGCCGCATTGATCCTGAACGTACTGGCTGATGACATAGCGGCTCAGGCGGTTTCGAGAACGATGGCTGGGCTGATAGGCCATGATCCAGACGACCGGAGCCCATGGAGGGCTTGCCATTGTAAAGAGGGCAAGGATAGAGGGATCACCCAACGGAAAGGCCGAGAAGGCTGGTGGGTGCGTGTCTATGAAGAGGGGCGCCAGACATGGCGCAAGTGCGAGACAAAAAGCCAAGCACGCACGCTGTATGGCAAGTTGAAGGCCGAAGCACGAGAGGGAAAACTCTTCCCCAAACCGAAGAAAACCAAATCAATCCTGCTGAAAGATTACTTCGTGACGTGGCTCAAAAATCAACCGGCACGCGGCAAGAAGATTACGACGATCAAGACATACGAGTCGCGATTACGAAAACATGCCCTGCCCGCCTTCGGAACTTCTCAACGCTCTGCCATCTCACGACCCCGCATCAAAGCATGGGCCGCAGGGCTGCTGGAAATGGGTTTGGATTTCGATACGGCGCTGAATGCACTCTTGACGCTCAGTGCGGTGTTGACCGAAGCCGTCGAGGATGGCCTGATCACCCATAATCCTGCCCTCCGTTCCGCAAACTGTTGAAACGGCCGGCGACCATCGAGGAATCCGAACTCGCGATCTTCACCCCCGAAGAGGAAGGCCTGTTGCTGGAAACGATCTGACGCGAACGCCCGCTGTTTTACCCGATGGCCCTGACCTTCTTTCGCACCGGCCTGCGAGCCGGAGAGGTGCTTGGACTCCATCGCGGCGATCTGAACTTTCACAGCCGATCAATCTACGTTCAACGGAACTGGTCGCGGGGAATCCTGGGCACACCCAAGAACGGTAAAGCCAGGCGGGTGGACATGTCCAAGGGTCTCGCGAAGGCTCTGACAGAATGGATCGAGTTACAGGATTTGGAGGCGGCAGCCGCTGGACAGGCAGCGCCTGAAATCCTCTTTCCAGGTAATCTTGGCGGAACCAGGCGGGAGCCCAGTTATATGGCCGAAAATTGGCTGCGGTACAAACTCTGGTTTCCCATGGTGGCGAAAGCGGGACTGTGACGACTCGATATGCACAGCGTTCGCCATACTTATGCAAGCCGACTCATCGCGAATGGCGAGAACTTAAAATACGTCCAAGAACAACTGGGCCATGCCTCGATTACCATCACCTGTGACACCTACGGACCTCTGATCCCAGGCGGGAATCGACAAGCGGTCGATAAGCTGGATACGCTAACAATCGGTTTTGGAACCGTGACCAAGGCTCATGAAAATCGCTAAGCCTTTGATTTTTGCGCGAACACCGTGGCATCGCAGGCGATGTACTTAATCTGTTTCATGGGGACGATGATCACTTCCTTGGCCGAATCAACTTCCAGCACTTCCATGTCTTCGCTGATCGTGTGACGAATCGCATCTTTCACCAGTAATTCCTGATTGTCGGCAAACACGACTTTCACCCAATATTGCACGAGACGCACTCCTTGTTAGAGGTGATGGCTCTCTTCTTTTCCCAGTTCCTGCGATCTCTGGGCCGCAGCAGTCA
>WBZQ01001579.1_pt1 | contig 15656 bp, 14 predicted proteins | sample 5204251 | NCBI WGS metagenome assembly WBZQ01 (sample SAMN12412402, study PRJNA552823) | activated sludge metagenome | isolation source: activated sludge from nitrification reactor of wastewater treatment plant... | place: USA: Virginia | collected 2017-09 | reverse complement strand
ACCGACGACGCGCGCTGTGGCAGCGGTTCAAGGCCGCCCAGGACGTGTTCTTCGCCGCCCGCAACTCGGTGGTGACCGAACGGGACAACGAGTTCGCCGCCAACGCGTCGGCCAAGCTCGCCCTGCTCGGCGAGACCGAGAAACTGATCGATCCCGACACCGATCTCGACTCCGCGCGACGCGAGTTCCGTGTCTTCCGCGACAAGTGGGACGAGATCGGCAAGGTGCCGCGGGAACAGATGCACAGCCTGGAGAACCGGGCCCGTGCCCTGGAGAAGAAGATCCGGGACGCCGAAGACGCCCAGTGGCAGCGCACCGACCCCGAGGCCGAGGCGCGCGCCGCCCAGTTCGCCGACCGCGCGGCCCAGTTCGAGGAGCAGGCAGCCAAGGCCGCCGAGCGGGGCAAGGATCGCGACGCCGCCAAGTTGCGCGAGCAGGCCGCGCAGTGGCGCGAGTGGGCGGACGCCGCGCGCAGCGCGATCTCCGATCGCTGACCTCACCAGGCAATCTCACCAGGCAATGATCAACGGCCCCCGGCGATCTGCCGGGGGCCGTTGGTGATTGCGAAGTCTGACTAGTGCTGCTCGTCGGGGTCATTCCCGGTGTCGTGGATCGGGCGGGTCTGCAGCAGGCGCGCCAACTCGTCGCGTTCGGCGGCCTCCCGCCGACGCTCCTCCTCCAGCGCCAGATGATAGGTGCTGCGCGCCCACACGATCCGGGCCCAGTGGAACGCGAGCAACAATGCCGCGATCTCCCCGAGCACCAGCCCGATGCCTACCCCCGACGGGGGCTCCACCCCCCCGACGCCCGGAGTGTGCCGCGACCACCAGGCCAGCATCCCGGCGACGCAGGTCACCGCGGTGCCGCACAGCGCGACCCAGGCCACCACCCACCGCCGGGTCAGCAGCGCCAGCGCCGATCCACCGACGCCGAAGATCAACAGCATGTAGACGAAGATCCGCGACGTGACGTTCAGATGCGCGTTCGCGGCGTCGGGCGCGTTCGCGAGCACCTCAAGTCCGCTGGCGCTCCCGGTATGCGGCAGCACCAGCGACATCATCGCCACCAGCACGCCGACCGCCACCATCAATGCCCGTGCGCCCGGGTCGATCTCGCCGGCCACCTTCTTCTCGGCGGCACGCAACTCGTCCTCGTAGGCGGCGAACTGTCCGCCCGCGGGGCTTTGCGCAGGCCCGATGTGATCGCTCATTGTGCTCTCCTCCTAGGACCCGCAACCGACCGAGCAGCCGGTGTCGGCCGGCTCGGCGGCCCGCGGGCCGATCGACGGCATCCCCAGCCCGACGCCGATCGGCAGGGTGACGGGGGTGATCGCCTTCTCGTGTGCGTCACCCGCACGCGTGGTGCGGTGAGTGATGATGCCCGCATCGGCGACGAGATGATGCGGTGCGGCGCCGGTGATCGTGGTGGTCACCACGTCACCGGGCCGGATCGCGCCTGCGACGTCACCGGCGGCGAAGTGGACCAGCCGACCGTCCCGTGCGCGGCCCGTTTTTCGTTGTGTCGCAGCGGATTTGCGACCCTCGTCGGCGACCACCAGCAGCTCTGCCTCGGTACCGACCAGGCGCTGGTTCTCGTCGAGGCAGATCTTCTCCTGCAGCGCGATGAGGCGCTGGTAGCGCTCGGACACGACCTCGGGCGGCACCTGCTCGTCCATCGTGGCGGCCGGCGTTCCCGGCCGCGGCGAGTACTGGAAGGTGAACGCGCTGGAGAAGCGCGCCTTCTCCACCACGTCCAGGGTGGCCTGGAAGTCCTCTTCGGTCTCGCCGGGAAACCCGACGATGATGTCGGTGGTGATGGCGGCGTGCGGCATCACCTCACGCACCTTGTCGAGGATGCCGAGGAACTTGCGCTGCCGGTAGCTGCGGCGCATCGCCTTGAGGATGCGGTCGGAACCGGACTGCAGCGGCATATGCAACTGCGGGCAGACGTTGGGGGTCGCCGCCATCGCCTCGATCACGTCGTCGGTGAACTCGGCCGGATGCGGCGAGGTGAACCGTACCCGCTCCAGGCCGTCGATGTCGCCGCACGCCCGCAGCAGTTCCGCGAACGCGCCGCGATTGCGCGGCTGGTCGGGGTCGGCGAACGACATGCCGTAGGCGTTGACGTTCTGCCCCAGCAACGTCACCTCCAGCACACCCTGATCGACGAGCGCCTGCACCTCGGCGAGCACGTCGCCCGGGCGCCGGTCGACTTCCTTGCCACGCAGCGACGGCACGATACAGAACGTGCAGGTGTTGTTGCAGCCCACCGACACCGACACCCAGCCCGAATACGCGGAGTCACGCTTGGCCGGCAGCGTCGACGGGAAACGTTCGAGCGAGTCGAGGATCTCCACCTGCGCGGCCTCGTTGTGCCGGGCCCGGTCGAGCAACGCCGGCAGCGAACCGATGTTGTGGGTGCCGAACACCACGTCGACCCACGGCGCCTTGCTCAGCACCGTGTCCTTGTCCTTCTGCGCCAGGCAGCCGCCCACCGCGATCTGCATCCCCGGCTTGCGGGACTTGACCGGGGCCAGGTGCGACAGGTTGCCGTACAGCTTGTTGTCGGCGTTCTCCCGGATCGCGCAGGTGTTGAAGACGACCAGGTCGGCCTCTGCGTCGTCGGCGGCCCGGACGTAACCGGCACCCTCCAGCAGGCCCGAGATCCGCTCCGAGTCGTGCACGTTCATCTGACAGCCATAGGTGCGGACCTGGTAGCTGCGCGCGGGATCAGGATCGGACCCGGCCACCTCGGGTCCCGGCACACGCTCGGACAACTCGATACTCACCCGTTCAGAGTACTAACCCGACGCAAATCGCCCCTTGACGTCGGTATCGGCTTCGTAAGGTCCGGTAAACGACCTTTGCCGTTTCGGCGCGCCAGATCACATAGGGCACTCTAAGGTTTGTTCATGACAGATTCGCCGAATGCACCTTCCAAGGATATTTCGTCGTCACCGTCGTCGGGGAGTTCGCCAGGGGGAACCTCGATGATCTCGATCAAGGGCGTCCAGAAGCACTTCGGACCGCTGCACGTCCTCAAAGACATCAATCTCGAAGTGCCCAGGGGGCAGGTCGTGGTCGTCCTGGGGCCGTCCGGATCCGGCAAGTCCACCCTGTGCCGCACCATCAACCGGCTCGAACCCATCGACAGCGGCGAGATCCGCATCGAGGGCACCCTGCTGCCCTCTGAGGGCAAGGACCTGGCGGCGCTGCGCGCCGACGTCGGCATGGTGTTCCAGTCGTTCAATCTGTTCGCGCACAAGACGATCCTCGACAACGTCACCCTCGCACCGATGAAGGTTCGCAAGCAGAACAAGGCCGACGCCACCAAACGCGCCCTCGAACTGCTCGACCGCGTCGGCATCGCCAGCCAGAAGGACAAGTACCCCGCGCAGTTGTCCGGCGGTCAACAGCAGCGGGTGGCCATCGCCCGGTCGCTCGCGATGGAACCGAAGATCATGCTGTTCGACGAGCCGACCTCGGCCCTCGACCCCGAGATGGTCAACGAGGTCCTCGACGTGATGGTCTCACTGGCCAAGGAGGGCATGACCATGCTGGTGGTGACCCACGAGATGGGCTTCGCCCGCAAGGCCGCCGACCGGATCATCTTCATGGCCGACGGCGCCGTGATCGAGGACACCGATCCGGAGAGTTTCTTCACCGCACCCAAGTCCGACCGGGCCAAGGACTTCCTGAGCAAGATCCTGGGGCACTGATGCGACGGCGAATAGGTTCACTCACCGTCCTGGTCGCGGTCCTGGTCACCGTCGGCGGGCTCCTGGCCGCGTGCGGCAGTACCGAACCCCGTAGTCTCGTCGACTCGATCCGTAAGGGATCGGTGGTGCTGGGCACCAAGTTCGACCAGCCCGGACTGGGCATCTACAACCCCGACAACGGCGGCGTCGACGGATTCGACGCCGATGTGTCGAGGTATGTGGTCAACCACATCGCCGACAAGCTCGGCGTCAAACACCCCAAGGTCAAGTGGCGCGAGACTCCGTCCGCGCGCCGCGAGGCGATGATCGAGAACGGTGAGGTCGACACCATCGCGGCCACCTACTCGATCAACGCGGCCCGATCGAAGAAGGTGTCGTTCGCCGGCCCCTACCTGGTCACCTATCAGGGTCTGCTGGTGCGCCGCGACGACGACTCGATCACCCAGCTCACCGACCTGCAGAAGGACAAGAAGCTCTGCTCCGTGACAGGTTCGACATCCGCGCAGAACGTCAAGGCCCAGCTCCCGTCGGTCCAGTTGCAGGAGTTCGACTCGTACTCGGCCTGCGTCGAGGGGCTGCGCCGCGGCAAGGTCGACGCACTCACCACCGACGAATCGATCCTGGCCGGATACTCCAACTTCTGGTCGGGCGAGTTCAAGCTGGTCGAGATGACCTACCCGAAGGACGCCTGCGTCAAGGAGGCGCTCAAGTCCGCGGGTGCGCCGTTCTCGACCGAACGGTACGGCATCGGCGTCGGCAAGGACGACGGCGAGGCGGTCGCGCTGCTCAACGAGGCGCTCACCGCGATGCTCAAACCGGGTACCGACGGCACTTCCGAGTGGATGAAGGCGATCCGCAAGAACCTCGGCGACGAGTTCGTCGATCAGGTGTCGGCCCGTGCCGCCACGCCCGATTCGAAGTACAAGTTCGAGCCGACGGTCGGTGACCTGTCGTTCCTCGACTCCGCATCCACCCCCTGCCCTGCGAACCTGAAGTGAGTGAGGTGAACGACGATGAGTGAACTCTGGGACAGCATGGGGCCCGAACTGTGGCCCGCATTCTGGATGACGATCAAACTGACGTTCTTCTCCGCGATCGGCGCCCTGATCTGGGGAACAATCCTGGCCGGCATGAAGGTGTCGCCGGTTCCGGTGATGCGCGGCTTCGCCACCGTCTACGTGAACGTGGTCCGCAACACCCCGCTGACGCTCATCATCCTGTTCTGCGCGATGGGCCTGAGCTACAACCTCGGTCTGCAGTTCGCCTCCACCAACTCGACCAACATGTTCTGGCTGTCGGTGGTCGGTTTCATCGTGTACACGGCGACGTTCGTCTGTGAGACATTGCGGTCCGGCTTCAACACCGTCCCGATCGGTCAGGCCGAGGCGGCCCGGTCACTCGGGCTGCCGTTCATCCAGGTGTTCGGGTCGATCGTGCTGCCGCAGGCGCTGCGCGCGGTCCTCGGCCCGCTCGGCAGCGTCCTGATCGCGTTGACCAAGAACACCACCATCGCCTCGGCGATCGGTGTGGCCGAGGCGTCGGCACTGATGAAGAGTGAGATCGAGACCTTCTCCGACCAGCTGTTCGTGATCTTCGGCATCATCGCCGTCGGATTCATGATCATCACCCTGTCGGAGGGTGCGGCCTTCGGATATCTCGCCAAACGATTCGGGGTGAAGCGATGAGTGACCACAAACCGGCCGGCGCCACCGTCCTGTACGACGCGCCCGGCCCCAAGGCCAAGGTCCGCAATCAGATCACCGCGGTCGCCTTCATCGCGATCCTCGCGGCCATCGCCATCTGGGTGATCGTCACCCTCGCCAGCAACGATCAGTTCGCGGGCGAGAAATGGGAACCGTTCTCCTACTGGAGCACCTGGAAGGGCTACATCCTGCCCGGCCTGTGGCGCACGGTGGCGGCGGCGGTCGTCTCGATCGTGCTGGCCATGATCCTGGGTGCGGTCCTCGGCATCGGCCGGCTCTCCGATCACACCTGGGTACGTGCCATCGCCGGCACCCTGATCGAGGTGTTCCGCGCCATCCCGGTGCTGATCCTGATGGTGTTCTGCTGGTTCCTGCTCGCCAAGTACGGCGTGGTGCCGTCCTCACAGCTGGCGTTCACCGCCGTGGTGATCGGCCTGACCCTGTACAACGGCTCGGTGATCGCCGAGATCATCCGCTCGGGCATCAACTCGCTGCCGAATGGCCAGACCGAGGCGTCGAAGGCGCTGGGCCTGCGTAAGGGTCAGATGATGCGCATCATCCTGCTGCCGCAGGCGGTGACGGCGATGCTGCCGGCGCTGGTGTCGCAGATGGTCATCGCGCTCAAGGACAGCGCGCTGGGCTACATCATCGGCTACTCCGAGGTGATCCGCAGCGGTCTGCTGTCCTCCGCCCGGTACGGCAACTACATCCCGGCGTTGATCGTGATCGCGATCATCATGATCCTGATCAACTTCGGACTGTCGTCGCTGGCCACATATCTGGAGAAGCGGCTGCGGACCGGACGCCGGAAGGTGACCGTGCCGGACGCCGATGACGCCGACATCGCCGCGTCGGAGAACCTCCCCACCTTCGGGACCAAGTAGCACCGCTCTCAGAAGTTCCTGAAAAGTCCGGGGCCGCCCGGGGATTCGATCCCCCGGACGGCCCCGGACTTCTTCTGTGACTGTGTTCCCGGCGGCCGATCACGACCTGCTGCCGAGCACCTCTCCGACCACCTCGATCACCGTCGACTGGTCATAGCCACGCCGCGACAGCATGCCCGCGAGCCGGCGGTACGCTTTGTCACGTTCGGCCCGGTCGGTGAGATCGACGCGCATCGTGGCCAGCTTCTTGGCCGCCATCTGGGCGGCGTTGGCCCGCTCTGCCCCGGGGTCGATGTCGGCCAGTGCCTCGTCGATGACCTCGGCGTCGATGCCCTTGGTGCGGAGCTCCTGTTTGAGCGCGATCCGGCCGCGGCCGCTGTGCGCATGCCTCGACCGCACCCACTCGGCGGCGAAGTCGGAGTCGTCGAGCAGCCCGGCGCGGTCGAGTCGCGTCATCACGTCATCGACCACATCGTCTTCAAAACCTCTGCGCAGCAACCGTTCACGCACCTCGTGACGGCTGCGTGCCCGGACCCCGAGAAGCCGGAGCGCCACGTCCCACGGGGAGACGGTGCGCCCGGTCTCGGCGTCTGCGGTCACCGTCAGAACTCGACAGGTGCGGGAGCCACATCGTCATCGTCGAGCACAGCGCCGATGCCGAGCTTCTCCTTGATCTTCTTCTCGATCTCGTCGGCCGTCTCGGGGTTCTCTTTGAGATAGTTGCGGGCGTTCTCCTTGCCCTGCCCGAGCTGATCGCCCTCGTAGGTGTACCAGGATCCGGACTTGCGGATGAAGCCCTCGGCCACGCCGAGATCGATCAGCGAGCCCTCCTTGCTGATGCCGTGCCCGTAGAGGATGTCGAACTCGGCCTGCTTGAACGGCGGCGCCACCTTGTTCTTGACCACCTTGACGCGGGTGCGGTTACCCACCGCGTCGGTGCCGTCCTTGAGGGTTTCGATGCGGCGCACATCCAGGCGCACCGACGAGTAGAACTTCAATGCCTTACCGCCGGTGGTGGTCTCGGGCGAACCGAACATCACACCGATCTTCTCGCGCAGCTGGTTGATGAAGATGGCGGTGGTCTTGGACTGGTTGAGCGCGGAGGTCATCTTACGCAGCGCCTGGCTCATCAGGCGGGCCTGCAGACCGACATGGCTGTCACCCATCTCGCCCTCGATCTCCGCCTTGGGCACCAGCGCGGCGACCGAGTCGATGACCAGGATGTCGAGCGCGCCCGACCGGATCAGCATGTCAGCGATCTCCAGCGCCTGCTCACCGGTGTCGGGCTGGGACACCAGCAGCGCGTCGGTGTCGACGCCCAGCTTGGCGGCGTAGTCGGGATCGAGCGCGTGCTCGGCGTCGATGAACGCGGCGATACCACCCTGGGCCTGGGCGTTGGCCACCGCGTGCAGTGCCACCGTCGTCTTACCCGACGACTCCGGTCCATAGATCTCCACGACCCGGCCACGGGGCAGTCCGCCGATACCCAGCGCGATGTCGAGCGCGATGGAACCGGTGGGGATGACCTCGATCGGCTGGCGGGCCTCCTGCCCGAGCCGCATGACCGAACCCTTGCCGAAGTTCTTGTCGATCTGCGCGAGGGCGAGATCGAGTGCCTTCTCACGATCCTGAGTCGGTGCCATTGTGTCTCCTCTGGTCGGTGCTGCCTTGGCAGCCGAGCTGCCGCGTTTACGTGTCTGCTGTGTGGACCGGGATCTGCCCGAAGCTGTGGTTGCCATCGCCTCGCACACTATCGGTGAGGTCTGACAAACAGCGTCCGGCGTGCCGGGCTCCGCTCTCAACATCTGATGCTCCGCCGAACATCCGGTGTCGTTCGAACATAAGGATGAACGAACGGATGTTCTATTGGCAAGTCTGACACGCGCACAAGTACCTGACAACCAGAGTTTCCACAGGTCAGGGTGAGACCGGCTACCAGCGTGCGCGGGGTACGTCGAAGTCCCGGCAGATGGCCACCCACACATCGCGGGGATCGTGGCCGTCTTCGATGGCCTGTGCCCCGGTCCGGCCCGCGAACTCCGTCAGGACGTGATCGGTGAGAATCGAATCTGCCGTCTGCACACCGAATTGGGTGTGCATCAGCTCGGTGAATTCAGTGAGTCGCACGATCCTCGACACTATCCCCGCAGCACCCGGTCGATGACCCACACCGGGTCGACGACCTCGCCCGCCGAGACTGCGATCCGCCTGGCGGCGGTGAGGTGTTCGGGGTTGTCGAGGACGGCACGGACGGCGGAGGCCACCGCGTCCGCGGTGACGGGCCGCACGAGTTCCCCCGCTCCCGACCGGCTCACCCGGTTGGCCAGTTCCCACTGGTCTCCGCCGCCGGGGATGGTGACGACGGGAACACCGTGGGTCAGGCTCTTGGCGAGGATGCCGTGCCCACCGCCGCAGATCAGCACCTCGACCTCGCCCGAGGCCAGCAGGCGGTCCTGGCGTGCCAGACCCGCCACCACGGCACCGGGCGACAGTCCGGCCCGCGCACAGATGCCGGCCACGGTCGCGTCGTCGATGTCCAGGCCGGATACCACCACCCGGACGTCGCGGCCCACCTGCCCGAGTCCGCTCAGCACGTGGTCGACCATGTCCGCGGCACCGGTGACGGCCGTCGACGGGGCCACCATGATCAGCGGTCCGTGTCCCTCCGGCACCGTGAACAGGTCGTCGGTCGGCTCCCACAGCAGCGGGCCGACGATGTGGGTGCGCTCGGGCCAGTCCGGACGGCGAACCTCCAGTCCGGGAAGCGTGGCCACCATGCGGGCGGCGGGATCAGGAGTGTGCGGCAGTCCGATGGACGCCCGGGCGCGTGCCCGCTGGCGTTCTCCGAGTCTGATCGAGCGCGCGGTGGCGGTCCGCATCACCGCATCCCGCAGCCGGCCCAGCGGGCCTTCACCCACTGCGAGGCCCGAACCGACCGGGGGCAGTCCACGGGACGCGTCGTACAGCGGATGTGGCGAACACTCCACCCAGGGGATACCCGCGAGCTCGGCCGCCCAGCCACCGCCGACGGTGATGACGTCGGAGACGACAAGCTCCACGCCCTCGGCCACCAGGGAGGGTTCCAGCGCACAAGCGATACGGGCGGCGCGCCCGCTGAGCTTGTCCCCCGCGTCACCGTCGTCGTCATCGGCACGAGCGGTCAGCCCGGGCAGTTCGAGTGCGCGGATGCCGCGTCGTGCGGCCTCGTCCAGCCAGCGGGTGCCGGTGTAGACAACGGCACCGAAACTCACCCCGTCCGGCCGGATGGACTCCTCAAGCCGCCGGGCCAGCGCGAACGCCGGAAACGCATGCCCGGCGTCGGGGCCCGCGACGATGCCGATCCGGTGCGTTCGGCTGTCGGCCCGTGCCCCGGCCAACCTAGTGGGTCTGCGGCGGAAGCGTCTGTCCGGGCACGGTGCCCGGCTTGGCCAGGTCCGGTGCCGCTGCCGGGGCGCCCGCCGACGGCAGTGCCTCGCCACGCATGCTGGCCCGGATCTGCTCCAGCCGCGAATGCCCGGCCATCTGGACACCGGCCTGCTCGACCTCGGCCATGCGTCCCTGGACGGAATTCTTGGCCAGTTCGGCCGAACCCAGCGCGTTGGCGTAGCGCCGTTCGATCTTGTCGCGCACCTGGTCCAGGTTGGGGGTGTTGCCCGGAACGGCCAGCTCGCTCATCTGGTTGAGCGAGGCCGACACCTGCTCCTGCATCTTGGCCTGCTCCAGCTGGCTCAGCAGCTTGGAACGCTCGGCCAGCTTCTGCTGCAGCATCATGGCGTTACGTTCGACGGCCTGCTTGGCCTGGGCCGCGGCCTGCAGCGACTGGTCGTGCAGCACCTTGAGGTCTTCGACGCTCTGCTCGGCGGTGACCAGTTGCGCGGCGAACGCCTCGGCGGCGTTGGTGTACTCCTGCGACTTCTGCACATCGCCCGCGGCCGCGGCCTGGTCGGCCAGCGTCAGCGCCTGACGGGTGTTGGCCTGCAGCTTCTCGATCTCCTCAAGCTGCCGGTTGAGCTTCATCTCCAGCTGACGCTGGTTACCGATCACATTGGCGGCCTGCTGGGACAACGCCTGGTGCTGGCGCTGCGCGTCCTCGATCGCCTGCTGGATCTGCACCTTCGGATCGGCATGTTCGTCGATCTTCGCGTTGCCGAGGGCCATCAGGTAGCGCCAGAACTTCACGAACGGGTTCGCCATGCTTGCGTCAACTCCATTCACCGGTTGAAAAGTGGGTTGGGGACCAATCTGGCCCTGACATCCGACTGTAGTCGTCCAGGCCGCGCACCGGCACCACTGTCGTTCGGACGCGTCATCGGCCGAGGTCGTGCCGGATGCCTCCGGTCAGGCCGCGGCGAGCTCGGCACCCGGGCGACCGGCCGGAGCCGGGATGACCACCTTGGTGGCCGACAGCGCGGCGTCGTGCTGGGCCGGACGAAGCGTCTGCCCCGCGTCGAGCAGGATATCGGCAAGTTCGACGTCGAGGGCATCGCAGATCGCGGCCAGCAGCTCGCTCGACGCCTCCTTCTGGCCCCGCTCGACCTCGGAGAGGTAGCCAAGGCTCACCCGCGCGTCGGTCGACACCTCACGCAGCGTCCGGCCCTGGTCCGTACGTACCCGGCGCAAACTCTCACCCAGCGCCTCACGCAGCAGTACCGCCATCGACACTCCCTCCTTCGGGTCGTCACCGTCGTATGCGCCGACCGACCATCACAACGATCGCGCCGCCCGATCCGTTCCCACCCGCTGATTTCGGTTCCGGGATTCCGGCCGGATCCGGCATGGGCGCTCTCGTCTTCCCGCCGACAGTAGTCCACTATCGGCGTCGACGCGCTGCACGACCGGCCGATTGCCGATCGTGACTCATCTCACGTGGCGTTCGTCCCACGCTACCAAGGTCCACACGGCCGGCGCCGCGGACATACCGCCGATCCGGCCGATCAGCGTGCGGCGCGGCCCTTGGCGCGCAGCGCGATGGCCCGCCAGACGTAGTCGCATGCGGTCACCACGGTCACCACGACGGCCGCCGCCATGAGGACCACCGCGATCAGGTGCCAGGCACCGTCGAGCGGCAGCAGGTAGAAACCGATCGCCAGCGACTGCAGCAGGGTTTTCAGCTTGCCACCGCGGCTGGCCGGGATCACACCGTGCCGCAGCACCCAGAACCGCAGGGCGGTCACGCCCAGTTCCCGCGCCACGATGATGCCGGTCACCCACCAGGAGACCTCACCGAGCACGGACAACCCGACGAGGGCGGCCCCGATGAGGGCCTTGTCGGCGATCGGGTCGGCGAGCTTGCCGAACTCGGTGACCAGGCCCCGCTCCCGGGCCAGCCGGCCGTCGTAACGGTCGGTGAGCGCGGCTATCGCGAAGATCACCGTGGCCGTGATGCGCCACGCGGTGCTGTTGCCGTCATCGACGAACAGGGCGACCACGAACACCGGCACGAGCACAATCCGGAACACCGTGAGCACGTTGGCGATGTTGAGCAACGGCACCTCATGCGGCGCGGCGGGGTCGACACCACCGGTCACCGGGTCATCCACGATGTCCCCGGTCTCCTCGTCGAGGGCGCGACGCACCCGGTCGGTCATGATTCACCGACCGATGACGGCATGTCCTCAGGACGACGAAAGCTCACTTGCACACACAACAGACTATCCGCGATACCGGCCGGGATTGGCCATCAGGTCACACACGGCCGGATTCGTGTCACATGACCGAGTCACCACGCCGCGCCCCCGGTTGCCGAAGTAGATTGATTCGCATGTCCACCGCCGATACCGTCCCCGACGCCGATACGCCTGCGCCCGATCGTGATCCCGTCGTCGTGCGACGTGCCCGGACGTCCGATGTACCGCGCATCAAGGAGCTCATCGACCAGTACGCCGGCCGGATTCTGCTGGAGAAGAACCTGGTGACCCTGTACGAGGCGGTCCAGGAGTTCTGGGTCGGCGAGATGGACGGCGAAGTGGTGGGATGCGGCGCGCTGCACGTGCTGTGGTCCGATCTCGGCGAGGTGCGGACCGTGGCCGTGGCCCGCGACCGCAGTGGGCACGGCATCGGGCACCGGATCGTGGCACGGCTGATGGCCGTCGCACGTGAGCTTGAGCTGAGCCGGGTGTTCGTGCTCACCTTTGAGACCGAATTCTTCGGCCGGCACGGCTTCGTCGAGATCGAGGGCACGCCGGTTACCCGTGAGGTGTTCGAGGAAATGTGCCGCTCGTACGACACCGGTGTGGCCGAATTCCTCGACCTGAGCTACGTCAAGCCGAACACGCTCGGCAACACCCGGATGCTGGCGCACCTGCACGACAACTGATGCACGACGACCGGGGCACACGGCCCCGGGTCGCGTGATTCCACCGACCCGGATCAGTCGGTGTCCGCAGCCGGTGCGTCCCCGCCGGTGATCGACGCGATCACACCGGCCAGGTCCTCCGGCTTCACGAGCACCTCGCGGGCCTTGGATCCCTCGCTGGGCCCGACCACCCCGCGTGTCTCCATGAGGTCCATCAGGCGGCCGGCCTTGGCGAAGCCGACACGCAGTTTGCGTTGCAGCATCGACGTCGACCCGAACTGGCTCGAGACGACCAGTTCGATGGCCTGCAGCAGATCGTCGAGGTCGTTGCCGATGTCGGAGTCGATCTCCTTCTTGTCCCCGGCCTTCGCGGTGGTGACACCGTCGACGAACTCGGGCTGGGCCTGTTCGCGGCTGTAGTCGACCACCGCCGCGATCTCCTCGTCGGCGACAAAGGCGCCCTGCATACGGATCGGCCGCCCGGCCCCCATCGGCAGGAACAGTCCGTCGCCCATGCCGATGAGTTTCTCGGCTCCCGGCTGGTCGAGGATGACGCGGGAGTCGGTCAGCGACGATGTCGCGAATGCCAGCCGGGACGGCACGTTGGTCTTGATCAGGCCGGTCACCACGTCCACGGACGGCCGCTGGGTGGCCAGGACCAGGTGGATCCCGGCCGCGCGTGCCTTCTGGGTGATGCGCACGATCGCGTCCTCGACGTCGCGGGGCGCGGTCATCATCAGGTCGGCGAGCTCGTCGACGATCGCCAGGATGTAGGGGTACGGCTTGTATTCGCGTTCGGACCCCAGCGGTGCGGTGATCTCGCCCGAGCGCACCTTGCGGTTGAAGTCGTCGATGTGCCGCACCCGCGAGGCCTTCATGTCCTGGTAACGCTGTTCCATCTCCTCCACCAGCCAGGCCAGCGCGGCGGCGGCCTTCTTGGGTTCGGTGATGATCGGCGTGATCAGGTGCGGGATCCCCTCGTACGGGGTGAGTTCGACCATCTTGGGGTCGATGAGGATCATCCGCACGTCCTCCGGGGTGGCCCGGGTGAGCAGCGAGACCAGCATGGAGTTGACGAAGCTCGACTTGCCCGAGCCGGTGGAGCCGGCCACCAGCAGGTGCGGCATCTTGGCCAGGTTGGCCGAGACGAAATCGCCCTCGATGTCCTTGCCGAGTCCGATGACCAGCGGATGCTTGTCCTTGAGCGTCGACGGCGCCTCGAGCACGTCGGCCAGCCGCACCATCTCACGATCGGAGTTGGGCACCTCGATACCCACGGCCGACTTGCCGGGAATCGGGGCGAGGAGCCGCACGTTGTCGGTGGCGACCGCGTAGGCGATGTTGCGCTGGAGTGCGGTGATCTTCTCGACCTTCACGCCCGGGCCGAGTTCGACCTCGTAGCGGGTGACGGTCGGGCCACGGGTGTAGCCGGTCACCATCGCGTCGATCTTGAACTGTTCGAGGACGCCGGTGATGCGGTCGATCATGTCGTCGTTGGCGCGGCTGCCTGCGACCGGCGGTTCGCCTTCGATCAGCAGCGACGTGGGCGGCACGTGGTACGAGTTCTCCGCGTCGGGACGGCGGCCCGGCGCCGGCCGCGGCGCCTCGACAGGCGCGGCGGCGGCAGTGGCGGCCTCGTGCCGGCCCCGTCCGGCAGCGGGTCCGGCCGGGGTCGCGGGAGTATCTTCCCAGCTCGCCGGGTCGGCATCGGCGACGGGTTCGGCAACCGGGCGCGCGGCGGTGCTCCGATCGATCGGTTCGGTGAGATTGTCGGACCCGAGCGGATCGGTCGCGGCACCGGCGAGGTCGGCGTCGCCGAAGTCGGCGGCGGCGAAGTCGTTGGCGGCACCCCGCCGCGTGGTGCGCAGTTCTTCGAACAGGCCCGGGTCGGCGGCAGCGCCGCGCCGGTCGCCGATGATCTCGGTGCGTGCGGTGTCGCGCATCTGCCCGGCGGTGGCACCACGCCGGAACCCACCGCTGTCGCGGCCCGGGGCCGGTGCGTCGTAGGCGCCGTACTGCGACGCCCGGGGCGTGCGGCGGCGCGCCGTCCCGTCGTCGGGCGGATAGTTGTCGTACGGGTCCGGCGAGTAGCCGGTCTCGGGGCGCTCGGCCCGGTAGCCCGCTTCGCCGTCGAGGTCTCGCCGATCCGTCTGGTCGTCGGCATCGCGCCGGTAGCGGTCGGCGCCCTCGATCCGGTCCGTTTCCCACGGGGTCTCGTCGTCCTCGTCCGGATGAGGGTTCCCGCGCAGCCGCAGGCCCAGGTACTCCCCGGTGCCGGCGACGACATCATGAATGGTGCGCTCGCTGAGGATCAGCGCGCCGAACGCCATGATCAGCAGCAGGATCGGCACCGACACCCATGCGGTGACGCCGTTGGTGAGCGGGGTACCGACGACATATCCGATGTAGCCGCCGGCGTTGCACCGGCCGGTGAAGTCGCGTGGCGCGCCCGCGATCAGGTGAACCAGGCCGAGCGCGGGCAGGCCCAGCAGCAGCACCCCGCCGATGTGCCGGGGCTGCTTTCCGGGGTTGGCCGGGCGGCGCATCAGGACCAGCGCGAGCACCACCAGCACCACCGGCGCACCGATCGCGGCGATGCCGACGGCCGACCGCACCGCCGCGTTGATGAGCGCGCCCACCGGACCCGCGGCGCCGAACCACACACCGACGGCGACCAGAAATCCCGCGATGAGGATGGCGAGGGCGGCCCCGTCGCGCTGATGCGACGGGGCGACTCGCTCCTCGTCAGGTTCGAGGTCCAGGTCACCGGGATCGGCGCCGGCATCGAGGTCGTCGGGTTCGAAGCCCGGTGACTCGGGTCGCGCCGTGCCCACGCGGGCCAGGCCCCCGACTCCCCTGGCCAGCAGGGCCCAGCCGTTCCCGACGCCCCGCCCGACCGCCGCGGCGACGGACGGACGGTGGACATCGGTGGTCTGCTCCGTGAGCGGTTTGGATGACTCCGCTCGTGGCCGGGTACTGCGCACCGAACCGCGACCTTTGGCGGCAGAGCGCGGTTTGCTTTCTCCGGCAGCCTTTTTCGCCGTGCTTTTCCGGCG
>WBZQ01000810.1_pt2 | contig 15667 bp, 13 predicted proteins | sample 5204251 | NCBI WGS metagenome assembly WBZQ01 (sample SAMN12412402, study PRJNA552823) | activated sludge metagenome | isolation source: activated sludge from nitrification reactor of wastewater treatment plant... | place: USA: Virginia | collected 2017-09 | reverse complement strand
AGCGCGACATAGGCGCCGGTGATGGCCGCGGTGCGCGTGCCGCCGTCGGCCTGCAGGACGTCACAGTCGATGGAGATGGTGTTCTCCCCCAGCGCTCGCAGGTCGATGCAGGCCCGCAAGGAGCGCCCGATCAGCCGGCTGATCTCCTGGGTGCGCCCGCCGACGCGGCCGCGTACCGATTCGCGGTCCGAACGGGTGTGGGTCGCCGCCGGCAGCATGGCGTACTCGGCGGTCAGCCAGCCCAGGCCGGAACCCTTGCGCCAACGGGGTACGCCGTCGACGACGCTGGCGGTGCACATGACCCGGGTCTGGCCGAACTCGATCAGGACCGAGCCCGCCGGATGCGAGGTGAATCCACGGGTGAGGGTGACCGGACGCAGTTCATCGTCACTGCGGCCGTCTTCGCGACTGGACACCCGCCAACACTAACCGGTGGTTCGGCAGCTACTTACAACCGCGCCCCGCGGGCGGCCCGGGTGGTGGCCGCGATCACGTCGAAGGCCTCATCGGGGACCACCGCGTGCACGGCACCGTCGAATTCGGCCTCGGCCTCGGCGAGCACCGCGTCCCGCGAGGTCCACGGCGGGATGTGGGTCAGCAGCAGCTCCCGCACGCCGACTTTCCGGGCAATCCGGCCGGCTTCGGTACCGGACAGGTGCAGGTCCGGCGGGTTGCCCGGACTGTGCGTCCACGACGCCTCGCAGAGGAAGACGTCGGCGCCGCGGGCCAGCTCGTACACCGCGTCGCAGATGCCGGTGTCGGCGCTGTAGACGAACACCGCCCCGGACGGATCGGTGAACCGCATGCCATACGACGGAGCGGGGTGGGTCATCAACCGCACCTCGACCTGCAGCGCCCCGTACTGGAAGACCTGCCCGTCGTGGAAGGAGTGCAGGTCGAAGATGTCGCGGAAATCGTCGAGCTCGTCGCCGTGCGGCGAGGACGCCGCGGCCAGCCGCGACCAGGTGTCGGGCGGCCCGTGCATCAGGGCCTTGCCGGTCGGCTTGTTCGGGTGGTAGCGCCGCCACACGAACAGTCCGGGCAGGTCCAGGCAGTGGTCGGCGTGCAGGTGCGACAGGAAGATGTTGACGGCACCGGGATCGACGTGGCGTTGCAGGGCGCCGAGAACCCCGCCGCCGAAGTCGATCACCAGCGGCTCGGTGTCGGGAGCGGTCAGCAGGTACCCCGAGGCCGGGGAATCCGGTCCGACGACGCTGCCGGAACAACCGAGCACAGTGATGCGCACCTCATCAGCTTGCCATGCTCCCTGGCCCAATAGCGCAAACTCCGCCGCAATAAAACCCGCGGCGCGGTTCAGTGCGCCCCGGGGACCCGGTGCGCCGGTTCGACGCCGGTGATCGACGGTCCAAGGAACCGGGCCGCCAGCGCCAGGAACGCGTCCGGATCACCGGTCGCCTCGAAGCGCCGGCCCGGCGCGGGCGCTTCGTGCGGACGCAGCAGGTCCGCCTCGGTCAACACCCGCAGCAGGTCCTTGGCCGTCTCCTCGGCGCTGGACACCAGCGTCACCTCGTCGCCGACGACGAGCTGGATCAGCCCGGACAGCAGCGGATAGTGGGTGCAACCCAGCACCAGCGTGTCGACGCCGGCGCGCTGCAGCGGCTCCAGATACCCCTCGGCCAGGCCCAGCACCTGACGTCCGCTGGTGACCCCGCGTTCGACGAAGTCGACGAACCGGGGGCAGGCGACGGCGGTGATCTCGGTGTGCACCGCCGCGGCGAACGCATCCTGGTAGGCACCCGAGGACACCGTGGCGGCGGTCCCGATCACCCCGACGCGGCCGTTTCGGGTGGCGGCGACCGCACGCCGCACCGCGGGCAGGATCACCTCCAGCACGGGGACGTCGTAGCGTTCCCGGGCGTCGCGCAGGCACGCCGCCGACGCGCTGTTGCACGCGATGACCAGGGCTTTGACCCCGCGGTCGACGAGATCGTCCATGATCGCCAGGGCGTGGGCACGGATCTCCGCGATGGTCAGCGGGCCGTACGGCCCGTTGGCGGTGTCCCCGACGTAGATCATCTCCTCGTCGGGCAGCATGTCGATGATGGCGCGGGCCACCGTCAGCCCACCGACGCCCGAGTCGAACACCCCGACCGGGGCGTAGCGGTCCGCGGTCACGGCTGCACCGGGCGTTTCTGCGCGCGGGCCGTGCGTTCGGGCCCGGACAGCAGATACGCCGCGACGACGCCGGCGATCGCGCCGCACAGATGCCCCTGCCAGGAGATGCCGCCGCAGGTGTTGAGGTCGGGAACCACCCCGAGCAGCAGAGAGCCGTAGAGCAGCGCGACCAGCACCCCGACGACGATCTGCCAGGGTTTGCGGACCCACCAGCCGAACACGATGAGAAACGTCAGCCAGCCGAAGATCAGGCCGGAGGCACCGATGTGCACGGAATTCGGGCACGACGGCAGCGCCCCGATCAGCCAGGTACCCAGGCCGCCGAGCAGCCAGATGATGGCCGTCGCGGCCAGGAACCGGCCCATCCCGATGAGCGTCATCAGGAACCCCAGCACCAGCAGCGGGATCGTGTTGGCAAACAAATGGTCCCAACTGCCATGAAGCAGCGGAGCGAACAGGATGCCGGACAGCCCGTCGCGCTGCAGCGGCCGGATGCCGTCGGCGTCCAGCCTCCCGCCGCCGAGTTGGTCGATGAACTCGATGACGTAGAGCACCGCGACGAAGCCGAGGACGGTGGCGCCACCGGTCTGCCACCCGGGCCGCTGCTGCGGCGCGTCGGGAACCGCGGGTGTCTTCGCCATCGGCGCTGCGACCGCCTTTGCTCGTGGGGCTGCGCACTCGTGGGGCAGCGTGAGATTCAGGCTACCGGCGCGGCGTCGGCGCCGAACACCGCCGGCAGCAGATCGGCGTAGCAGGGAACCCCGGCCACGCCGGTCGCCGCGGCGACCCCGACGAGCACCGCGCGGGCCAGCGCGTCGGCGGCGGCGGCCCCGACCGCGGCCAGCAGTCGGGTCTGCGGATCCAGCTGCGGCGGGGTGGCCGGATCCGGTTCCACCTCGATCGCACCGGTGGCCAGCGCGAACACCGTGTCCCCGTCGACCGGGGTGTGCGCCGGCCGGATCGAGTGGGCCAGCCCGTCGTGGGCGGCGATGGCCATCCGGCGGCAGGCGGCGGGCGGGAGAGCGGCGTCGGTGGCGACGACGGCGATGGTCGTGTTGAGCGGCGGATTCGACGAGCGGCGTTTTTCCGCGAGGAAGAGGTCCGACGGGGGCTGCAACGGGTTGTGTTCGGCGTCGCGGGCGGCGTCGGCGGCGATCTGGTCGGCGGGCGGGGTCGCCAACCCCAGCACCCGGGTCAGTTCGGCCATCCACGGCAGCCCGGTAACCGGGTCGACGACGGCTCCGGCGCTGTTGACCACCACGATGGCCCCGACGGTCACCCCGCCGTACTCCGGGCCCAGGCGCACCGACGCGGTGCCCACCCCGCCCTTGAGCACCCCGGACCGGGCGCCCACACCGGCCCCGACGGTGCCGACGGCCACCGTCGTCGCGGCGGCGTCGGCCGCGGCCCGGCCGAAGTCGGCGGTCGGGCGCTGCGCCCAGCCGCCGACGGGCAGGTCGAAGATCACCGCGGCCGGCACGATCGGCACCAGCCCGTTCTCGATGGCCACCCCGCGGCCCCGCTCCTCCAGCCAGCCCATCAGCCCGTCGGCCGCGGCCAGTCCGTAGGCGCTGCCACCGCACAGCGCGACGGCGTCGACGTAGCGCACGCTGTTGGCCGGATCGAGCAGGTCGGTCTCCCGGGTTCCCGGAGCCCCGCCGCGGCAGTCGACCGCGCCGACGGTCCCCGGCGGGGTGAGCACCACCGTCACCCCGCTGGCCCATCCGCTGCCCAGGGTCGCATCGGGATCCAGCCGGTGATGCTGGCCGACCCGGATGCCGGCGACGTCGGTGATGGCGCCCTGCGGCAGCCACCTCGTTTCACCCGGGGTCCTCACGCCGGCTTCCCCATCAGACACAGCACCAACAGCTCCTGCAGTGTGGTCAGCCACTGGTAGACGTCCAGGTGCCCGGCCATCGGGTGGTTCGACGGTAGCCGGGCGGGCCCGTCGGGACCGATCTCCAGGATGGCGCCCAGCGCCAACCGGATGTCGTTGACGGCGGCGATCCACGCCTCGGCGTCATCGGTGGTCAGCTCCAGCCGGCCGCCGTCGCGCGGGCAGGTCTCCAGCATCCGTTGCGCTGCTTCGCGTTTGGCGGTGATGATCTCCGGTTCGTGCAGGATCCGCAGCGCCGTGTTGACGCTCTCCGGGTCCGGGTCGCCCGGCCCGATGGCGGTGGGACGGTAGAAGTCCGGCAGCAACCGGCTCATGGTGGCGTCGGCCGGCGGCGCCGGGTTGCCGGTGCGGATCCCGGTCAGCTCGGCGAGCTCGTCGGGCGGCGCGGCCGCCTCGCGGTCGTCGAGCATCGCCAGCACCGAGGTGGCCAGGTCGTGCAGCAGCGCACCCTCGTGGGGCTCCAGCACCGACCGGAAGCGCACACCGTCGGCGGTCTGCACCCGTTTCCATCTGCGCACGCGGGGCTCAGCGATCCTGCTGCATGCTGGCCCACAGACCGGCCGCGTGCAGCCGGGCGACGTCGGCCTCCATCGATTCGCGCGCCCCGGCCGAGACCACCGCCTTGCCCTCGTGGTGGACCTGCAGCATCAGCTTGGTGGCGTGCGGTTCGGAGTAGCCGAACAGCTTCTGGAACACGTAGGTCACGTAGTTCATCAGGTTCACCGGGTCATCCCAGACGATGGTCACCCAGGGGGCATCCACGGCGTCGACGTGTTCGGCCTCACGCTGATCGGCCGGCTTGGTCGGTGCGGACGCAGCCATGCCGACAGGATAACGCCGATCGCAACAGCCGATTAGTCCAAGTGTGCGTTAGCGTCACAGGATTGCGCCGCGCACATCCCCCGGACGACGCAAATCCGCCGAACGAGGAGTCACCACGGCCGAGGTAGCGGTAGCCGAGCTGCTCGACGCCGCCGTGGCCGCGCTCGGCGGCAGCCGCCGCGACGGCCAGCGGCAGATGGCCGAGGCCGTCGAGCAGGCATTCCGCACCGGCGAGCACCTGGCCGTACAGGCGGGCACCGGCACCGGCAAGTCGCTGGCCTACCTGGTTCCGGCGTTGGCCGCCGCCGCCGACGGCAACGGGCCGGTGGTGGTGTCGACGGCGACCATCGCCCTGCAGCGCCAACTGGTCGACCGCGATCTGCCCCGGCTGACCGAGGCGCTGGCCCCGGTGCTGCCCGACGAGCCGCGGTTCGCGCTGCTCAAGGGCCGCGGCAACTACCTGTGCCTGAACAAACTGGCAACCGGGACGGCCGAACATGAAGAAGACGCCCCACAAGAGGAGCTGTTCTCCCCGGTGGCCGCCGGGGCGCTGGGCCGCGAGGTGATCCGGCTGACCGAGTGGGCATCGGACACCGAGACCGGCGACCGCGACGAGCTGCGGCCCGGTGTCAGCGACCGGGCCTGGGCGCAGGTCAGCGTCTCGGCGCGGGAGTGCCTGGGACCGTCGCGCTGTCCGTATGCCCTCGACTGCTTCTCCGAGCGGGCGCGCGCGGCGGCCGGGCGCGCCGACGTCGTCGTCACCAACCACGCCCTGCTGGCCATCGACGCCATCGCCGACGCGTCGGTACTGCCCGATCACGCCCTGCTGATCGTCGACGAGGCCCACGACCTGGTGGACCGGGTGACCGGGGTGGCCACCGGCGAACTGACCGCCACCACGCTGGGTACCGCCGTGCGCCGGGGCGGGCGCCTCGTCGACGCCGAGATCTCCCAGCGCCTGGACGCCGCAACCGCGACGCTGCTGGCGTTGATGCACGACCTGGAGCCGGGCCGCATCGACATCCTCGACGAGGAGCTCGGCACGGCGCTGACGGTGCTGCGCAACGCCGTCAACGCCGCCCGCTCGTCGATCGACACCGCGCCGTCGGACCCCAAAGCCGCCGCCGCGCGGACCGAGGCCATCGCCGCGCTGGCCGATGTCGGCGACACCGCCGACCGGATCCTGGCGTCATTCGGCCCGGCCATCCCGGACCGTTTCGACGTGGTGTGGCTGGATCGCGACGAGATCCGCGGGAGCACCAGGGTCACGCTGCGCGTCGCACCGCTCAGTGTCGCCGGGCTGCTGCGCTCCCGGCTGTTCGCCGACACCACCACCGTGCTGACCTCCGCGACGCTGACCCTCGGTGGCTCGTTCGACGCGATGGCCCGCGCCTGGGGCCTGGCCGATACCGGGTCCGAGGCGGCACCGCGCTGGCGGGGCCTGGACGTCGGGTCGCCGTTCGACCACGCGAAATCCGGCATCCTCTACATCGCCGCGCAGCTGCCCGCCCCGGGCCGCGGCGGGCCCGACAGCCCCGAGGCCGCCGCCCAGTTCGACGAGATGGCCGAACTGATCGACGCCGCCGGCGGCCGGACGCTGGGCCTGTTCTCCTCCATGCGGGCGGCCCGGGCCGCCGCCGAGGCGATGCGCGAAAGGCTGGACACCGCGGTGCTGTGCCAGGGCGAGGACGCCACCGCGCTGCTGATCGAGAAGTTCGCCGAGGACCCGGAGACGTCGCTGTTCGGCACCCTGTCGCTGTGGCAGGGCGTCGACGTGCCCGGGCCGTCGCTGTCGCTGGTGCTCATCGACCGGATTCCGTTTCCCCGGCCCGACGATCCGCTGCTGACGGCCCGGCAGCGCGCGGTCACCGCCCGCGGCGGCAACGGCTTCATGGCCGTGGCGGCCAGTCACGCCGCGTTGCTGCTCGCCCAGGGGGTCGGCCGGTTGCTGCGGCGCGCGGATGACCGCGGGGTGATCGCCGTGCTGGACTCCCGGCTGGCGACGGCCCGCTACGGCGGTTTTCTGCGCGCGTCGCTGCCGCCGTTCTGGACCACCACCGACGGCGAGCGGGTCCGCGGCGCGCTGCGCCGGCTGCGCGGCGCGCCGGAAACGCCGGGTGGCCAATGAGGACCCCGCCCGGTGCCCGGGAACTATCGTTACCGTTTTCCCGGCGTCGAGAGGGGGCGGCATGCGGCGATCCGTCCTGTGCGCCGCGCTGACCATCGTGCTGTCGGTGTCGGGGTGCACCGAGCGGGTCGACGGGCAGGCCGTCTCGGTGTTCGCCGACCCGTTCAAGGTCGCCGGGATGCCCGCCACCGACGGGCCGACCGGGCTGCGGGAGAACCCCAACCCGCCCACCCGCACGGTGGAGGGCACCGACCACGGCCAGATCGACCTGATCGGTGCGCAATCGGTCAGCGATATCGAGCAGTACTGGGAGTACGCGTTTGCGGACCTGACGACGGGCACCTTCAGCCCGGTCGGCACGGTGTATTCCTGGGACGCCCGGCAGTACGCCGGACAGTTCTGCACCAGTGACACCTACGGATTGGTCAACGCCGGGTTCTGCCGGGTCGACGACAGCATCGGCTGGGACCGAGGGGTGTTGTTCCCCGCGCTGCGCAAGACCTACGGCGATATGGCGATCACCATGGTGCTGGCCCACGAGTACGGCCACGCCGTGCAGAAACAGGCCCAGCTGGTGGGCCGCAGCACGCCGGTACTGGTCGCCGAGCAGCAGGCAGACTGCCTGTCCGGGGCGTACATGCGCTGGGTGGCCGAGGACCGTTCGCCGCGTTTCACGCTGTCCACCGGCGACGGCCTCAACGACCTGCTGCTGACCATGATCTCGTTCCGGGATCCGCTGCTGAGCGAGGCCGACGTGGCCGCCGGCGGTACCGGTGACGAGCACGGCTCGGCGTTCGAGCGGATCTCGGCGTTCCAGTTCGGCTTCACCGACGGCCCCTCGGTGTGCGCCTCCATCGACGCCCAGGAGATCAAGGCCCGCCGCGGCAATCTGCCGCACGAACTACAGCAGAACCAGACCGGCAACTGGCCGGTGACCGAGGAGTCGATCCGGGCGGTCTTCGACGCGATGACCATCCTGTTCCCGCTGGACAAACCGCCCACCATGAGCACCCAGGCGTCCGACGCGGCGACCTGCTCCGATGCCCGGCCGAGCTCGCCGGCGTCGTTCTGCCCGGCCACCAACACCATCTACGTCGACGTGCCCGGGATGCAGAAACTCGGCACCCGCGCCGACGACGTCAGCACGCTGTCCGGTGACAACACCGCCTATTCGGTGCTGATGTCGCGCTACCTGCTGGCGCTGCAACAGCAGCAGGGCCTGTCGCTGGACCGCGCCGAGACCGCGCTGCGCACCGCGTGTCTGACCGGGGTGGCGACCGCCAAGCTCGCCCCCGGCGTCGACACCCCCGGCGGGCACACTCTCAAGCTCGCCGCGGGTGATCTCGACGAGGCGGTGGCGGGTCTGCTGGCCAACGGCCTGGTGGCCAGCGACACCAACGGCGACACCATCGCCGCCGGGTTCTCCCGGATCGCGGCGTTTCGCGCCGGCGCGCTCGGCGACCAGGGGCTGTGCCTGCGCCGCTACCAGTGAGCCGTCGCACTTGCTGCGCCGGGCGCGCCGCCGCGCACTACGGTGGGTTCGGGACGGTATTGGTTGAGCACCCGACGAGAACGGAGCCCCAGGTTGCCCGGTCGCATCGAAATCGATGAGGTTTCCCCGGTCGTGTCCTGCGGCGAGTATCCCGCCAAGGCCGTCGTCGGCGAGGTCGTCGCCGTGCGTGCGACGGTGTGGCGCGAGGGCCACGAGGCCGTCGCCGCCACCCTGGTGGTGCGCTATCACGGTCCGCACTATCCGCAGTTGGTATCCGCCCCCGCCGGGCTGGTGCTGCCGGACGCCCCGGCACCACAGCCGGGCACCGACCGGGTCAAGCCGTTGTCGGTGCCGATGGTCGCGGGCGGGCAGCCGGACACCTTCGAGGCGTTGTTCACCCCCGATGCTGTCGGGCTGTGGACGTTCCGGGTGGACGGCTGGGGTGACCCGGTGACCGGCTGGCGCGCCGCGGTGACCGCCAAGCTGGCGGCCGGCCAGTCCGAGGCTGAACTCGACAACGACCTGCTGGTCGGCGCCACGCTGCTGGACCGGGCGGCGGCCGGGGTTCCGCGCGGCTCCCGCGAACCGCTGCTGGCGGCGGCCACCGCCCTGCGCACTCCCGGTGACCCGTACACCCGCTCGGCGCTGGCATTGTCGGAGCAGGTCGCCGAGTTGCTGCGGCGCCATCCGCTGCGCGAGTTGGTGACCCGCGGCAAACGCTTCGGGGTGTGGGTGGACCGGCCCGCGGCCCGGTTTTCCGCCTGGTACGAGATGTTCCCGCGCTCGACCGGTGGTCGCGACGACGCGGGCAACCCGGTGCACGGTAGTTTCGCCACCGCGGCTGCGGCGCTGGAGCGGGTGGCGCAGATGGGCTTCGACGTGGTGTACCTCCCGCCGATTCACCCGATCGGGAAGGTGCACCGCAAGGGCCGCAACAACTCCGTGACGGCGGTGGCCGACGACGTCGGGTCGCCGTGGGCCATCGGCAGCGACGAGGGCGGTCACGACGCCGTGCATCCGCAGCTGGGCACCATCGACGATTTCGACGACTTCGTGACGACCGCGGCCAGGCTCGGCATGGAGGTGGCCCTGGACCTGGCGCTGCAGTGCGCGCCGGATCACCCCTGGGCCAAGGAGCACCGGCAGTGGTTCACCGAATTGCCCGACGGCACCATCGCCTACGCGGAGAATCCGCCGAAGAAGTACCAGGACATCTACCCGCTGAACTTCGACAACGATCCCGCCGGCCTCTACGGCGAGGTGCTGCGGGTGGTGCTGCACTGGATTTCCCACGGCGTCAAGATCTTTCGGGTCGACAACCCACACACCAAGCCGCCGAACTTCTGGGCCTGGCTGATCGCCGAGGTCAAGGACCGCCATCCCGAGGTGCTGTTCCTGTCCGAGGCGTTCACCCGCCCGGCCCGGCTCTACGGGCTGGCCCGGCTGGGGTTCACCCAGTCCTACAGCTACTTCACCTGGCGTACCGCCAAGTGGGAGATCACCGAGTTCGGTGAGCAGATCGCCGAGCACTCCTATGAGGCCCGGCCGAACCTGTTCGTCAACACCCCCGACATCCTGCATGCGAGCCTGCAGCACGGCGGCCCCGGTATGTTCGCCATCCGGGCGGCGCTGGCCGCCACGCTCAGCCCGCTGTGGGGTGTGTATTCCGGGTTCGAGCTCTACGAATACCAGCCGCTGCGTGAGGACTCCGAGGAGTACCTGGATTCGGAGAAATACGAGCTGCGGCCCCGCGATTTCGCCGCGGCACTGGACCGCGGCCAGTCGCTGGAGCCGTTCATCGCCCGGCTCAACGAGATCCGCCGGCTGCATCCGGCGCTGCACCAGCTGCGCACCATCTGCTTCCACCACGTCGACAACGACGCCCTGCTGGCCTACAGCAAGTTCGATCCGGCCACCGGCGACGCGGTGCTGGTGGTGGTGACGCTCAACGCATTCGGGCCCGAGCAGGGCACACTGAGCCTGAATCTGGCGGCCCTGGGCATGCACCCCTACGACCGGTTCTGGGTGCGCGACGAGGTCACCGGAGCGGAATATCAATGGGGCGAACACAATTTCGTCCGCCTCGACCCGCAACACGCCGTGGCGCACATCGTGAACCTGCCGCACATTCCCGTCGAGACCCGCGACCGGCTCTACCGCGACCGCTAGGAGGATCCGATGAGCCAGATCGATTCCAGTCCGGCCCTGCGCCCCGAGGCGTCGGAGCTGCGCCGCCTGCTCGACGGCACCCACCACGACCCGCACGCCATTCTCGGCGCGCACCCCGAGGGGAGGCGCACCATCATCCGGACGCTGCGCCCGCACGCCACCGCGGTGTCGGCGCTGATCGGCGGCCGGGAGTATCCCCTGACCCACGTGCAGGACGGGCTGTTCGCCGCCGCGGTGGATATCACCGATCTGATCGACTACCGGTTGCAGGTCTGCTATCCGGCCGCCGACGGCGGGACGCACGTACACCTCGTCGCCGACGGTTACCGCTTCCTGCCCACCCTCGGCGAGGTCGATCTGCACCTGTTCTCCGAGGGCCGCCACGAGCGGCTCTGGGAGGTGCTCGGCGCGCACCCGCGCAGCTTCACCACTCCCGACGGCGCCGTCGAGGGCGTCTCATTCGCCGTGTGGGCGCCGAATGCCAAGGGCGTCAGCCTGATCGGCGAGTTCAACGGCTGGAGTGGCAACGACGCGCCGATGCGGACCCTAGGCTCGACCGGGGTGTGGGAGCTGTTCGTCCCCGGCTTCGCCCCCGACGGTCTATACAAGTTTCGGGTGCACGGCGCCGACGGGTCGGTCACCGACCGGGCCGACCCGATGGCGTTCGCCACCGAGGTCCCCCCGCACACCGCGTCGCGGGTCACTCAGAGCCACTACCGGTGGAACGACGAGGACTGGCTGACCGGGCGGGCGAGCCGCAACCCGGTGTTCGAGCCGATGAGCGTCTACGAGGTGCACCTGGGGTCCTGGCGCCCCGGCCTGAGCTACCGCGAGCTGGCCGCGCAGCTGACCGAATACGTTCTGGCCCAGGGGTTCACCCACGTGGAGATGCTGCCGGTCGCCGAGCATCCCTTCGGCGGCTCCTGGGGCTATCAGGTCACCTCGTACTACGCGCCGACGTCGCGGTTCGGCAGTCCCGACGACTTCCGCTTCCTGGTCGACACCCTGCACGGCGCCGGCATCGGGGTGATCATGGACTGGGTGCCCGCGCACTTCCCCAAGGACGCCTGGGCCCTGGGCCGGTTCGACGGCACCCCGCTCTACGAGCACGCCGATCCCCACCGCGGCGAGCAACTCGACTGGGGCACTTATGTTTTCGACTTCGGCCGGCCTGAGGTCCGCAACTTCCTGGTAGCCAACGCACTGTACTGGTGCCAGGAGTTCCACATCGACGGGCTGCGCGTGGATGCCGTCGCGTCGATGCTCTATCTGGACTACTCCCGTCCGGCCGGCGGCTGGACGCCGAATGTGCACGGCGGGCGGGAGAACCTGGAGGCCGTGCAGTTCCTGCAGGAGATGAACGCCACCGTGCACAAGCTCAACGCGGGCGTCGTCACGGTTGCCGAGGAGTCGACGTCCTGGCCCGGCGTCACCCGACCCACCAGCATTGGCGGGCTTGGATTTTCGATGAAGTGGAACATGGGCTGGATGAACGACACGCTCGGCTACATCGGCCGCGACCCGATCCACCGCAGCTTCCACCACAACGAGATCACCTTCTCGATGCTGTACGCGTTCAGTGAGAACTATCTGCTGCCGATCAGTCACGACGAGGTGGTGCACGGCAAGGGCACCCTGTGGAGCCGGATGCCGGGCAACGACCACCAGAAGGCCGCCGGGCTGCGCAGTCTGCTGGCCTATCAGTGGGCCCACCCGGGCAAACAGCTGCTGTTCATGGGCCAGGAGTTCGGCCAGCGCGCCGAATGGTCGGAGGAGCGCGGCCTGGACTGGTTCCAGCTCGCCGAGCACGGCTTCTCCGGTGGCATCGCCCGCTTCGTCCGCGATCTGAACACCGTGTACCGGCAACACCCCGCGCTGTGGTCCCAGGACACCCGCCACGAGGGCTACTCGTGGATCGACGCCAACGACTCGGCGAACAACGTGCTGAGCTTCCTGCGGTTCGGCGCCGACGGTTCGATGATGGCCTGCGTCTTCAACTTCTCCGGCTCCGAGCACGGAGCCTACCGGGTGGGACTGCCGCGGCCGGGCCGCTGGCGCGAGGTGCTCAACTCCGATGCCACCGGCTACAACGGGGCCGGCGCGGGCAACCTGGGCGGTGTGCAGGCCGTCGGGCAACCCTGGCACGGTCGCCCGGCCTCGGCCCCGCTGACCCTGCCCCCGCTCTCGGCCATCTGGCTGACGCCCGAGTAACCCTTAACTAGTAGAGCGCGCTGGCCAGATCCCGGCGGGCCCGGATGACGTCGGGGTCGGCCGGGTCGAACAGCTCGAACAGCTCCAGCAACCGGGCCTTGACCCGGGCGCGATCGTCACCGGCGGTGCGCTTGACCGCGGCGATCAGCCGGGCGAAGGCACCGGCGGCGTCCTGGGACAGCAGCTGCACGTCGGCGGCGGTCAGCGCCGCCTCCAGGTCGCCGGGATCGGCGTCGGCGGTCGCGATGACGTCTGGGTCGGCGGCGCTGGCCCGGATCAGCCAGTCGACCTGGCGGATCGCGGCCTTGGCCTCGGCGTGGTTGGGATCGGCATCCAGGATCGCCTGGTAGGACGCGCGGGCGGCCAGGAACTCCCCGGCGTCGAGCTGGTCACGGGCGGCGGCCACCGCCGGGTCCACCTGCTCGGGCTCGGCGCCCGCGGCTCCGGGCAGCTTGCCCGCGGTGGCCTCCAGCAGCGCGTCCACCCACTTGCGCAGTTCGGCGACGGGCTGGGTGCCCTGGAAGCTGGCGATCGGCTGACCGCCGGCCAGCGCGACGACGGTGGGGATGGCCTGCACCCCGAAGGCCTGCGCCACCCGCGGGGTGGTGTCGACGTTGACCAGCGCCAGCGACCACCGGCCGCCGTCGGCGGTGACCAGCGCGCCGAGGGCCTCGGCCAGGGCGATCGCCGCGTCGCTGCGCGGCGACCACAGCAGCACCACCACCGGCACCTGGTTGGACCGGACCAGCACGTCCGGCTCGAAGTTGGCCTCGGTGACCGCGACGGCGGCACCCAGGCCGGCGGCGGTGTCCTCACCGGTCTGCGGCGCGGGCGGCTGCGTCGCGCGCTGCTTGAGGCCGGACAGGTCGACGGCACCGGCCATGGAGGCGGCCATCGCGGGTCGGGAGGGACGGGGTCGGGTCACGTGCCCAAGTCTGTCACGCCGCCGCGGGGCCCGGCCACACCACAGCCGGGCCTCCCTCGGACTGCGTCAGCGGCGAACGATCAGGGCGTCGCCCTGACCACCGGCACCGCACAGCGCCGCCACGGCGTACTTGCCACCGACGCGCTTGAGCTCCAACGCGGCGTGCAGCACGATGCGGGCGCCGGACACCCCGATCGGGTGCCCCATCGCGATGGCGCCGCCGTTGGGGTTGACCTTTGCCGGATCCACGCCCAGCTCCCGGGTGGAGGCCAGCGACACCGCGGCGAACGCCTCGTTGATCTCCACCACGTCGAGCTGGTCGACGGTGATGCCCTCGCGGGCGATGGCCTTTTTGATGGCATTGGCCGGCTGGGACTGCAGGGTCGAGTCCGGACCGGCGACCACCCCGTGGGCACCGATCTCGCACAGCCACTCCAGGCCCAGTTCCTCGGCCTTGGCCTTGCTCATCACGACGACCGCGCACGCGCCGTCGGAGATCTGCGACGCCGACCCGGCGGTGATGGTGCCGTCGGAGCGGAAGGCCGGACGCAGCTGCCCCAGCGACTCGGCGGTGGTGTCCGCGCGGATGCCCTCGTCCTCGGCGAACACGATCGGATCCCCCTTGCGCTGCGGGATCTCGACCGATACCACCTCTTCGGCGAACACGCCGTCCTTCCAGGCGGCCGCGGCCTTGCGGTGGGATTCGGCGGCGAACTCGTCCTGCTCGGCGCGGGTGAACTTGTCCTCGTCGTTGCGCTGTTCGGTCAGCGCACCCATCGGCTGGTCGGTGAAAACGTCGTGCAAGCCGTCGTAGGCCAGGTGGTCGCGGACCACGACGTCGCCGTACTTGTAGCCGGCGCGGGAATTCAGCAGCAGATGCGGCGCCTTGGTCATGGACTCCTGGCCACCGGCGACGACGACCTCGAACTCACCGGCGCGGATCAGCTGGTCGGCCAGTGCGATCGCGTCGATGCCGGACAGGCACATCTTGTTGATGCTCAGCGAGGGCACGTCCCAGGGGATACCCCCGGCGACGGCGGCCTGGCGCGCCGGCATCTGCCCGGCGCCGGCACAGAGCACCTGGCCCATGATCACGTAGTCCACCAGCGACGGGGCAACGCCGGCCTTCTCCAGGGCGGCCTTGATCGCGATCCCGCCGAGGTCCGAGCCGGAGAAATCCTTCAGCGAGCCGGAGAACTTCCCGATCGGGGTACGGGCACCAGCAACAATCACCGACGTCGTCATCGACAAATCCTCCACAGCCTGGGTTCCGGGGCCGACCCGGAACCGACCCGGCCCGCGTCGCAATATCGGCCCTCAGGTTACCGTTAGGCCATGAGCACCGATCAGGTTGATGCACGTTCGGCCCTGACCTCCGACCTGGTGACGGCGATCGACCACGCCGGCATCGCCGTGCCGGACCTGGACGCCGCCAAGGCCTTCTACGTCGAGCAGCTCGGCATGGAGGTGCTGCACGAGGAGGTCAACGAGGAGCAGGGCGTGATCGAGGCCATGCTCGGCGTGCGCGGCACCCCGGCCGACAGCACCCAGATCCAACTGCTGGCGCCGCTGAACGAGTCATCGACCATCGCCAAGTTCATCGACCGCAACGGCCCGGGCCTACAGCAGCTGTGCGTACGCACCAGCGACGTCGACGCCCTGTCGGATCGGCTGCGCGCCGCCGGAATTCGGCTGGTGTATGAAACGTCCCGACGCGGCACGGCGGGCGCCCGGATCAACTTCATCCACCCCAAGGACGCCGGCGGGGTGCTGATGGAGCTGACCCAGCCCGCGGGCTAGTCAGAGACTCCCGTTCGGTCCCAGCTTCCCCTCGGCTCCACCGGCACTCGCCCCGCTCGCGCCACCTCCGCCGCGCCTCGCTGAACC
>WBZQ01001577.1_pt1 | contig 15669 bp, 19 predicted proteins | sample 5204251 | NCBI WGS metagenome assembly WBZQ01 (sample SAMN12412402, study PRJNA552823) | activated sludge metagenome | isolation source: activated sludge from nitrification reactor of wastewater treatment plant... | place: USA: Virginia | collected 2017-09 | reverse complement strand
CCGAACCACCCGTTTTGGTCACGGGCGGTCCCGGCTTCGCTTCGGCTCCGCCGGCACTCGCTGCGCTCGCGCCACCTCCGCCTGCGCTCGCCGAACCACCCGTTTTGGCGCCCGGCGGGTGCTGTGCGCTAGAGTCATGCCTCGGTCCGCGCGCGCCGCGGATGGCCAATCCCCTGTAGCTCAACTGGCAGAGCTCCCGACTGTTAATCGGGCGGTTGATGGTTCGAGTCCATCCGGGGGAGCAACACCGAATTCCGCGCTCTCGGCGATGTTTCCTCTGGCCTGTTGCACATTCGGCGCTCTACGCTGACCGGATGAGGATTCCACGGCTGATCGCCGTTCTGCTCGCGATTCTCGGACTGACCCTGACCGGCTGCGGGTGGAGCCCGTCGGGCCCCGAGGCAAAACCCGCGGACTCCTGCACCGAGGCGGACAGCCCGACGACGGCCACCGTGTCGGCGGCGATCGCCGGGGTGGCCGCACCCCAGGGGATGACCTGGCAGGAGACCGGGCGTGGTCACACCGGCAACTGCCGGCTGTACTGGGTGCAGATCTCCGTCGAGCACGCCACCGGTTCGTCGCCGTCGCAGGTGCTGTTCTTCGACCGCAACACCCCACTGGGCCCGGCGACCCCGGAGCCCAAGCCGTACCTGACCGTCCGTGAGACCGGCGCCGAAACCGTGACGCTGCAGTACCAGTGGCTCAAGGGCGACGAGCCGAACTGCTGCCCGACCGGTATCGGCAGCGTCCGGTTCGGCATCGGCAACGACGGCAAGCTGGCCGCGCTGGACCCAATCCCCAACCAGTGACCCGGCTACCGGTTGTCGCCGGCGGCCAGTAGCCGACCGAGAATCTCCACCGCGGAACCCAGCGTCTGGCGTTCGTCGTCGTCGAGGTCGGCCAGCAGCGGGTCGATGACGGCGGCGCGGTCGGCGCGCACCCGGGCCAGCGTCGCCACACCGGCCTCGGTGATGGTGATGCGCACCGCGCGGGCGTCCACGGGATCGGTGGTCCGGGTGACCAGGCCGGCGTCTTCGAGCCGGCGCACCTGGGTGGTCATGGTGGGTTGAGAGCAGTGATCCAGCGTCGCCAGGTCGGAGATGCGAGCCGAACCGCAGCCCTCGATGGTCGACAGCAGCCGGGCCTGGGCCCAGGGCAGCGGTAGCCGGGTGCGTTGGGTGGCCAGCCGGTTGAGCTGGGTGACCACCGTCAGCAGCGCCGAGCCCAGCTCGGTTTTCGGTGCGCCGGACGTCATACCACCAATTTACATAGCATTACTATATACATCAACCATATCTCGTGCCCCGCGAAGGGCCGTCCGGTCATGCGCCGGTCACCTGGCAGAATTGGGCGGTGACTGCAGACAGCCCGCCGGCCGCACGCCGACCGTCGCGCTCCCTGCAGCCGACCGAAACCGCGCACGCCGCCGTCACCGCGGCACTGACCGCCGCCTGCGCGGTCATCGCGGTGGTCGTTCCGTTCGCCCAGGGGGCATCACTGCTGGGCATGGTCCCGATGGGACTGCTGGCCTACCGGTACCGGCTCCGGGTGCTGCTGGCCGCCGCGGTTGCCGGCTCGGCCATTGCCTTCCTGGTCGCCGGCGTCGGCGGCCTGATGACGGTGGTCAACTGCGCCTACATCGGCGGGCTGGCCGGGGTCGTCAAGCGCAAGGGCCGGGGCACCCCGACCGTGCTCGCCGCATCGTTCGTCGCGGGCGTGGCGTTCGGGACGTTCGTCGTCGCCGCCCTGGCGGTGCTGTCCCGGCTGCGAGAACTGATCTTCGAAACCGTGCGCGCCAACGCCGAGGGCACCGCGCGGTTCCTGGAGGCCATGGCCGACGGTGTCCAGCGGCTGGATCTGCCCAACGGCCAGCAGAGCGCCGACATCATCCGCGGACCTGCCGAGCCGCTGCGCAACCTGGTCGACGACGCCCTGCGGTACTGGCCGCTGCTGATCGGCGGCTACTCCGTCGTCATCATTATGGGAGTCACCATGTTCGGCTGGTGGATCCTGTCGAGGGTACTGGAGCGGCTGCGCGGCATCCCCGATGTGCACAAACTGGAAACACCCCCGCCCGGTGCGCCCGGCCCGGTCCCGGTCCGTCTCGACGACGTCTCGTTCCGCTATCCCGGCGCCGACCACGACGCACTGGCCCCGGTCAGCCTGGAGATAGAGCCAGGCGAGAACGTCGCGGTGACCGGCGCCAACGGCTCCGGCAAGACCACGCTGATGCTGATCCTGGCCGGCCGCGAACCGACGTCGGGCACCATCGTGCGCCCCGGCGCGGTGGGGCTCGGTGAGCCCGGCGGCACCGCCGTGGTGCTGCAGCATCCGGAAACCCAGGTACTCGGCACCCGCGTCGCCGACGACGTGGTGTGGGGACTGCCGCCGCAGCGCCGCGTCGACGTCGACGGCCTGCTCACCGAGGTGGGGCTGGCCGGGTTCGGCGAGCGCGACACCGGCGGCCTGTCCGGCGGCGAACTGCAGCGGCTGGCGTTCGCCGGCGCGCTGGCGCGCGACCCGCATCTGCTCATCGCCGACGAGGTCACCTCGATGATCGACCAGGCCGGACGCGATGCGCTGACCTCGATGATGTCCGGGCTGACCGAGCGCCACGACATGAGCGTCGTGCAGATCACCCACTACGCGGGCGAGGCGCAGACCGCCGACCGGATCGTCAACCTGTCCGAGTCGCTGGACAACACGACCATGGTGGAGACCTCCGCGGTGCCGTCGGCGGCGGCCCCCGAGAGCCTGGGCGAGGTCGTCATCGAATGCGACGGCATCACCCACCGGTACAACGCCGCCACCCCGTGGGCCAAGACCGCGCTGCGCGACGTCAGCTTCACCGTCCACGCCGGTGACGGGGTTCTGGTGCACGGCGGCAACGGGTCGGGCAAGTCGACGCTGGCCTGGATCATGGCCGGGCTGGTGACGCCGACGATCGGCGAATGCCGGGTGGCCGGCCGTCCCGCGAGCAGCCAGCACGGCGAGGTCGCGGTCGCCTTCCAGGCGGCCCGGCTGCAGCTGCTGCGGCCCCGGGTGGATCTGGAGGTCGCCTCCGCGGCCGGCTTCTCCCCGGACGACCGGGCGCGCGTCGCCGAGGCGCTGCGCACCGTGGGCCTGGACGCCTCGCTGGCCCGGCGGCGCATCGACCAACTCTCCGGCGGCCAGATGCGCCGGGTGGTGCTGGCCGGGCTGCTGGCCCGGCGGCCGCGGGTACTGATCCTCGACGAACCGCTCGCCGGTGTCGACGCGCCCAATCAGCGAAAGCTGGTGCGGCTGCTGGAAGATCTGCGCCGCGACACCGGGCTGACCGTCGTCGTCATCTCGCACGACTTCGTCGGGCTGGAGGGCCTGTGCCCCCGGATCCTGCACCTGTCCGGCGGTGTGCTGGAGCCCGCGGCCTCGGCGGAGGGAGTGTCATGACCCGCGAAGAACCCGCGACGAAACAACCGCGGCCGGTGGTGCTGCTGCACCCGGTCCCGGGTGACTCGGTCATCCACCGGCTGTGGGCCGGCACCAAGCTGTTGACGGTATTCGTGTTGTCGGCGCTGCTCACCTTCTATCCGGGCTGGGTGGGCATCGGTGCGGTGGCGGCGGTGGTCGTCCTCGCCGCGGCGCTGGCCCGCATCCCGTTCGGGGTGCTGCCCTCGGTACCCAAGGTGCTGTGGCTGCTGATCGCCTTCGGCGCGTTCACCGCGGCGCTCAGTGGCGGTGAACCCATCGTGCAGCTCTTCGACACCAATGTGGCCCTCGGCGGGTTGTTGACGTTCACCCGGGTGACCACGCTGGCCGTGGTGCTGCTGGGCTTGTCGATGATGGTGTCGTGGACCACCAATGTCGCCGAAATCGCGCCCGCCCTGGCCACATTGGGCCGGCCGCTGAAATTCCTGCGCATCCCGGTCGACGAGTGGGCGGTGGCGATCGCGCTGGCGCTGCGCTCCTTCCCGATGCTGATCGAGGAGTTCCGGGTGCTCTACGCCGCCCGCAAGCTGCGGCCCCGGATGGTGCTGCCGATGCGCCGGATGCGGTGGCGGCGTTTCCTGTTCGAGCTGGTCGACATGCTGGTCGCGGCGATCACCGCCGCGCTGCGCCGCGCCGACGAGATGGGCGATGCGATCACCGCCCGCGGCGGCATGGGCCAGATCTCGGCAAGCACCGCCCGGCCCGGCCGCAGCGACGCGGTGGCGCTGGCGATCGTGGCGCTGGTCTGCGTCGCGGTTATCGCGCTGTAGCCGCCTGCGCTCGGGCCAGCGCGGTATCCACCGGCAGCCGGCCGAGAAACATCTCGTCGAAAAACGGCTTGATGGCGGCCAATCCGGCCGCCACTCCCGCCCCGGCGGGCACCTCGGCGTGCGGGCCGGCCAGCACATCGAAGAACGGCGCGACGTCGACGCCGCGCCCGGCCCAGTACTGCAGGTAACCGTGCTGGGCGGACCGCACCGCCGGTATGGCCACCCCGTCGGCCCCCAGATACGCGTTGGCCTCGGCGCTGCCGAGCCAGGCCAGCAGCCGTCGTACCTGCTCGGGATGGGCAGTCGCGGCGTTGCCGGCGGCGACGATGCCGTTGGTGACGCTGACCCGGCCTTGCGGGCCGGCGGGCATCGGGGCGATACCCCAACCGAAGTCGGCCGACCCGGCGATCATCGCCAGGTTGTAGGTCCCGGACTGGAACAGCGCCATCTTCCCGGCCAGGAACTGATTCCGGGAGAAATCGCCGTTGTTGTTGGTGGCCGACGCGGGAGGGGCGACCCGGTCGGTATTGATCAGTGCGACCAGATAGCCGAACGCCGTGCGCCCGGCCGGACTGTCGAAGGTGAACGCATCGTCGGTGACGAAGCGCCCGCCCGCCGACCCCAGGTAGTTCAGGTTGATCGCCTGCAGGTCGTTGGCCGCGTTGTAGCCCCAGGTCCGGGTGCGCCCGGCATCGAAGTTGGGATCGGCGGCACTGCGGCCCACGGTATCGACGGTCAGCCGGGTCAGCAGCGGTCGCAGGGTGTCGGCGTCGGTGCCCCAGCGCAGGTCGGCGAGATCGTCGGGACCCACGCCGGCGGCGGCCAGCAGATCGCGGTTGTAGTACAGCGCGATGCCGGCGTCGGTGAGCTGCGGTACCCCCCACAGCGTGCCGCCGCGGGTGAACTGTCCGATGACGCTGGGCTCCCAGTCCGGGTCGGCCTCGATCGGCAGCAGCCGCCCGCTGTCGGCATACGGCGCCAGATAGCTGCTGTTGAGCCAGAACACGTCATCGGCGCTGTGGCCGGCGACGTCGGCGCGCAGCGAGTCGAAATACCCGGCGTAGGCGACCGTGTCGATGCGGACCTCGATGTCGGGATTGGCGGTGGTGAACGCATCCAGCGACTTGCGGTAGGCCGCACCGATCTGCGGATCCCAGAGCCGCAGCGTCAACACCGTGCGGTCCGACGGACCGGCTTCGCGGCCCAGCAGCACCGCCGCCGACAGCAGCAGCACCAACACCAGTCCCATCACCAGCGCCGCGTACGTCGAAAACCGCAGCCTCATTTCAGGCCCGTCAGCACAATGGATTTCACGATGTGACGCTGAAACACCACGAACAGCACCAGCAACGGGAGCATCGCGACGGTGGTGGCCGCCATCACCAGCGGCCACTGTGCGTTGTACTGCGACTGCAGGCCCGCGGTGGCCACCGTCAGCACCCGCCACTTGCCGCCGCTGGTGATCACCAGCGGCCACATGAACGAATTCCATTGCGACACCACGGTGATCAACGTCAACGTCACCAGCACCGGGCGACTCGCCGGGATGATCACGTGCACCAGCACGTCGAGGGTGTTGGCTCCGTCGAGCCGGGCCGCGCGCTCCAGATCCCGCGGGATACCGCGAAAATGCTCCCGCAGCAGGAAGATCGCATACGGCGAACCGAAGACGAACGGCAGCACCAAGGCCCAGAAGGTGTTCCGCAGCCCCAGCGACGCCATCATCAGATACAGCGGCACCACGGTCACCGTGGCCGGCACCATCAACGTCGCCAGGTACACCCAGAACAGCGCGTCCCGGCCGGGAAAACTCAACCGCGCGAACGCATACGCCGCCGCCACCGACGACGTCAACTGACCCACCAGGATCACCGCCGTCATCAGCGCGGTGACCACCGACGCCCGGCCGAACCCCGCACCCGAGAGCGCCGCGTAATTCTGCACCGTCGGTGGTGCGGGCAGCGCCAGGCCGGCCGAGGTGGCGAACTGACTCGCCGACGTCAACGACGTCACCAGACCCAGCGCGAACGGCACCAGGGTGATGACGGCCGCGATCGCCAACAGCAGATACACGCCACCGCGGCGCAGCGCCCGGGACTCAGTGCAGTTCATAGCTGATCCGCCGACGGAAATAGAGCTGCTGGACGACGGTGACGCCGACCAACAACACGAACAACACGATGGCCATCACCGCGGCCCGCCCGATCGCGGCGTTGCCGAACGCCTCGGCGTAGATGCGGTGCGCGACCAGGTCGGTGCGCCCGGCCGGCCCACCGCCGGTCAGCGCGTACACGGTGTCGAAGATCTGCGCGGCGCCGATCACCCCGGTCACGGCGACGAAGAACAGGGTGGGGCGCAGCATCGGCAGGGTGATCCGCCAGAACCGCTGCCAGGACGTGGCACCGTCGATCCGGGCGGCGTCGTGCACCGCGGGCGGAATCGACAGCATCCCGGCCAGGAAGAACAACGCCACATAACCGACGTTGGTCCACACCGTCACCGCCGAGACCACCGGCAACGCCAACCCCGGGTCGGTCAACCACTCGACGTGACGGCCCAGCACCGTCGCCACCGCGCCGTCGGTCGGCGCCAGGATCCACCGCCACAGCACGGCGATGGCCAGCGGCGCGCAGATCCACGGCAGCACGTACACCGTGCGGAAGAAACCGCTGCCGGGCAGGTCGCGGGCCAGCAGCGCCGCCAGCGCCATCCCCAGCACGATCTGCACCGGCACCACCAGGGCGATGAATGCCAGGGTGACCAGCAGGGAATTCCCGAACGACGCATCGGTCAGCACCGAACGCCAATTGTCGGTCCCCACATAGCCGATCGGCCCCAGCAGGTCCCAACTGCGGAAACTCAGCCAGATCACCACCAACATCGGCAGCAGCAGGAACACCAGCACCCCGAACAGGCTCGGCGCCAACAGCGCATAGCCGAGCGTGGTGTCGCGCCGCCGGGACATGAGGCCATTAAACCGCGCGGATGTCCGGCACAGGGCGCGGCCGGGCCGCTACGGTGGCTCAACGTGAACGCCGTCGACGCCGAGTTCCTGGCGCTGCCCCGGGTGGAACTGGCCGGTGCCGCCCTGTCGGCGGCGGTGGCCGCCGGGGCCAGCTACGCCGACCTGCGGGTGCACCGCATCAGCACCGAGATCATCCAGTTGCGCGACGGCGAATTGGAGAGCTCGGTGCTCACCCGCGAACTGGGCCTGGCGGTCCGGGTGATCGTCGCGGGCACCTGGGGCTTCGCCTCACACGCCGAGTTGAGCGTCGATGTCGCCGCCGCCACCGCCCGGCGCGCGGTCGAGGTCGCCAACACCCTGGCCGCGCTCAACGCCGAAGCCATCGAGCTGGCCGACGAACCCGTCTATGCCGGTGTGCAGTGGGTGTCGAGTTACGGCATCGACCCGTTTGTGATACCCACCGGTGACAAGATCGCGGTGCTCGGCGAGTACTCGGAGCGACTGCTGGCCGCCGACGGCGTCGACCATGTCTCGGCCGGGCTCAACGCGGTCAAGGAGCAGGTCTTCTACGCCGACACGTTCGGCTCGTCGATCACCCAGCAGCGGGTGCGGGTGATGCCGACGCTGGAGGCCGTCGCCGTCGACGCCGCCGCCGGGCACTTCGAATCGATGCGCACCCTGGCCCCGCCGATGGGCCGCGGCTGGGAGGCACTCGCCGGCGACGACGTCTGGGACTGGAGTACCGAACTTGCCCGGCTGCCCGAGTACCTCGCCGAGAAGACCAAGGCGCCCTCGGTCACCCCCGGTCCCACCGACCTGGTCATCGACCCCACCAACCTGTGGCTGACCATCCACGAATCCATCGGGCACGCAACCGAATACGACCGGGCCATCGGCTACGAGGCGGCCTACGCCGGCACCTCGTTCGCCACCCCGGGCAAGCTGGGCACCCTGCGCTACGGGTCGGAGGTGATGAACATTACCGCCGACCGCACGGTCGAGCACGGCCTGGCCACCATCGGTTTCGACGACGAGGGGGTGGCCGCCCAGTCCTGGGACCTGGTGCGCGACGGCATCTTCGTCGGCTACCAACTGGACCGCGTCTTCGCACGCAAGCTGTTTCACGGCTCCGCCGTGACGCGCTCCAACGGCTGCTCCTACGCCGACTCGCCGCACCACGTGCCGATCCAGCGGATGGCCAACGTGTCGCTGGCCCCGGCCCCCGAGGATATCTCCACCGACGACCTCATCTCCCGGGTGGACGACGGCATCTACATCGTCGGCGACAAATCCTGGTCAATCGACATGCAGCGGTACAACTTCCAGTTCACCGGGCAGCGCTTCTACCGGATCCGCGACGGGCGGCTGGCCGGTCAGGTGCGCGACGTCGCCTACCAGGCGACGACGACGGACTTCTGGAACGCGATGGAGGCCGTCGGCGGGCCCGGCAGCTGGCGCCTCGGCGGCGCGTTCAACTGCGGCAAGGCGCAACCCGGCCAGGTCGCCGCCGTCAGCCACGGCTGCCCGTCGGCGCTGTTCCGCGGCATCAACGTGCTCAACACCGTCACCGAGGCGGGCCACCGATGATCCCCGCGCATCAGGTCGTCGAACGGGCGCTGGCCGCGGCCGTCGCCGACGAGACCATCGTGCTGGTCACCGACACCGCGACCGCCGCACTGCGCTGGGCCGGGAACACCATGACCACCAACGGCGTGTCCACCTCGCGGCGGCTCACGGTCATTTCCATCGTGCGCGACGGCCGGGTGGCCCGGGTGGGCTCGCTGTCGACCGCCCAGGTCGATCCCGACGACATCCCCGCGCTGGTGGGGGCCTCGGCCGCGGCGGCCCGCGGTGCACCGCCGTCACGGGATGCCTTTCCATTGCTCGGCGCCGGCACCACCCCGCCGGATTGGGAGACTCCCGCCCCCGGGACCGGGGTCGACGCCTTCGGCTCGGTCGCCGCCGATCTGGCCCGCGGCTTCACCGGGCCCAACATGCTCTACGGGTTCGCCCATCATGTCGTCGAGACCACTTGGCTGGCCACCTCGACCGGGGTGCGCCGGCGCCATACCCAGCCGACCGGGTCGGTGGAGATCAACGCCAAACGGGACGGGGGCAGTGCCTGGGCCGGTGTCTCCACCCCGTGGTTCGTCGACGTACCGACCGAAGGGATGCTGGCCGAGCTGTCGATGCGGCTGGACTGGGCGCGGCGGCGCGTCGAGTTGCCGGCCGGGCGGTACGAGACGATCATGCCGCCGTCGACCGTCGCCGACATGATGATCTACCTGGGCTGGACGATGGACGGCCGCGGCGCGCAGGAGGGCCGGACCGCACTGGCCGCCCCCGGCGGCGGCACCAGGGTGGGGGAACGGCTCGGCGATCTGGGGTTGACCCTGTATTCCGATCCGGATGCCCCCGGTCTGGACTGCGCCCCGTTCGTCGCGGCCGCCAGCTCGTCGGACACCACGTCGGTGTTCGACAACGGACTGGATGTCGCGCGGGTCGACTGGATCCGCGACGGGCGCATCAACGCGCTGGCCTACCCGCGCGCCGCTGCCGCGGAATTCGATGCGCCGGTCGCCGTCGGCGCCTCGAACCTGTTGATGACCGGCGGTGACGGCGATCTGGCCGGTATGGTCGCCGCCACCGAGCGGGGTCTGCTGCTGACCACGCTCTGGTACATCCGCGAGGTCGACCCCACCACGCTGCTGCTGACCGGGCTGACCCGCGACGGGGTGTACCTGATCTCCGACGGCGAGGTGACCGCCGCGGTGAACAACTTCCGGTTCAACGAATCGCCGCTGGATCTGCTGCGCCGCGCCACCGAGGCCGGCCGCACCGAGACGACGCTGCCGCGAGAGTGGGGCGACTGGTTCAACCGAGCCGCGATGCCGTCGCTGCGCATCCCGGATTTCCACATGTCCTCGGTCAGCCAGGCTCAGTAGAGCAGGCGATACGCGCGCGTCGATGGCCGATACTGGCAGGGTGCTGACAGATCTGAATCGCCTGGTGGCCATCTCGCCGCCCGCGCACTCGGCGACCAACGCCGCCCGGGTCGCCGAGGGCACCGAGAACTACCGGATCGGCCCCGACGGGTTGCCGATCTACGGCTGAGCAGGCGCGCAATACCCGGTATTCGGCGCCGGACGGGATACGGTTGGCCAATGTCGGATGCCGGTTACGGGGATTTCGAATTCGAGCGGAAGTTCTTCGTCGACGGGCTGCCCGCGGTGGCGGCCTCGGACCCGGCCCCAGGACTGATCGTGCAGGCCTACCTGTTCGGCGTCGACGGCTATGCCGTCCGCATCCGGGTGCAGGGCTCGGCGCCGGCCACGGTGGATGCGCCGGTGCCGGCGTTGCTCGACGCACTCGGTGACGACGCGGTGGGCACCATGACGGCGAAGGGACCCGCCGTCGGGGGCACCCGCTACGAGGCCGAGCGGGAACTGGACGCACAGGTCGCTTCTCAGATTGTCCGCCGCGCCGATGACGTCGTGGTCAAGGTTCGGTACTCGGTGTGGCTGGGCGAGGACGGTTGGGTGCTGGATCGGTTCCTCGGTGGCAATGCGCCGCTGGTGCTGGCCGAAGTGGAGCGCGGCGGGCCGGTGATCGATCTGGCGATCCCCGACTTCTGCATCACCGAGGTGTCCGAGGACGACCGGTTCCGCAACGAATACCTGGCAAAGCATGCCTTCGGTGCCTGGGCGGGGCAGTACCGGCGCGACCTCGACCGCCGCGGCCCGGCGTTCATCGGTCATCTGGGCAGCAACCGGTTCGCCGGGAGCTGAGCCGAGCATCGATCAGGCCGGGTCCGGGGAGTCGACGACGGTCAGCCCGCATTCCCGGGCGCGCGCGGCGAGGGTCCGATCGAAGGTTGCGACGGCGGCCCGGGATGTCTCTGCGGCATGGAGCACGCAGCAGTCCGGCAGCTTCAGGCCGGTTGCGGCCCGGATCGCTCCGAGCCGCTGGGCTGCTTCGGCGGGTAGCTCCAGTGTCCGGATGCCCAGGCGGCGGATCAGCTCGGTGAGCCGGTCGGAGCGTCCTGCCCGGGCGGCGCCGACGTAGAGCTCCGCGAGTGTCACCACGCTGGAAGCGAACTCCTCGGCTGCGTTCGCCGTGAGCAGGCGGGATGCCCGCCGGTGGTGGAGGTCGGTGGACTCGAAATGGCCGATCAAGACGCTGGCGTCGAGAACGATCATTCGGGCCAGTCGCGGCGGAGCTCGTCGAGGTAGCCGGGTCCGAAGACCCCGGTCAGTGCTCCGCTGGTTTCGGTGATCGCGTCCTGACGGCGGTGGTGGTCCTCGGAGTCCATCCGCGCCAGTGCGTCGCCGCCGGTGAGGATGAGGCGGCGCAGCAGCAGGCCGGGCTTGGCCGCGAGTTCCGGCCATCGGCGTCGGGCGATTCCGAGGGCCTCGGCGATGTCCTCGGTTTCGGTGACGGCGTGGCGCCGGTGACTGGTCGGCACCCGCGAAGTGTAACACTTCGATTCTAGGTGTCACACATGGCTGTCGGATCACCCAGGGCGGTGCCGGCTGCGGCGGCATGCGAACATGGGTCCCGCGCAAAACGCTGGGGGCGATAGCTCAGTCGGTCAGAGCCGCGGACTCATAATCCGCTGGTCCCGGGTTCGAGCCCCGGTCGCCCCACTGAACCGCCCCGCTGAAGAGCTCCACCGAACACGCACCGCCCTGGTGCTGGCGTACACGCGTGTCCCAAAACCCCGGGCAGCGTCCCTCTCGCCGCTAGCATCGGCTCCCATGCGGGATGTGGACCGGCGCGCGATACTGCTCGGCGCGGGGGCTCTGGTCGGCCTGGCGGGCTGGACCACCCGCACCGCGCCAACGGCCCGCGCCGACCCCGATGAACCGGTGGATCTGAACCTGTTGCGGCGCACCTTCACGCTGGCCGAGCAGGCGCGCAGCATCGGGGGAGCGCCTTATGGCGCTCTCGTGGCCGACGTCGACGGCAACGTCGTCGCCGAACAGGGCAACACGTCGTCGCTGTCCGGGGGAGACCCGATCCAGCACGCCGAGCTGGTCGCGACGTCGTCGGCCTGGCGGACCCTGGGTTACGACGGCATGGCCGTGGCGACGCTGTACGCCAGCACCGAACCGTGCACCATGTGCTCCGGCGCCGCCTATTGGACCGGGATCGGGCGCGTGGTCTACGGGCTTCCCGTCGCCCGGCTGCTCGAATTCACCGGGGACACACCCGATCACGCGTCGTTCGCGCTACCGTCGCGCGAAGTTCTGACGCACGGGGCGCGCCCGGTGACGGTCGTCGGGCCGTTTCTGGAAGATGAGGCCGCACAAGCGCATCGGGGTTACTGGCGCTGATCAGCGTTGGCTGCGACTGCAATTCGGTTCGGCGGGCTTGGTCGGCCAGGCGCACACATCCAGGTAGGTGGTGGTGTTGAACCCGCCGCCGTCGAACACCCCGTACGCCCCGCCGTGGGTTCCGGTGTAGGTGGCGCCGCCGCCGCCGGAGCCCACGGAGGTGATGATCGTGGTGACCTGCCAGCCCTTATCCTGCAGCGCCTTCTTGTAGGCCGCCATCACCTCCGCCGGTGCGCCGTCGGCCTGGAAGTGCAGATGGATACCGCCGTCGGCGATGCCGTCGGGCCCCTTGGTCACCGTCGCCTGCGCCGGAGTGGGCACCAGCGCGGGCAGGTCAGCCGCGGCGACGGCGGAGGCCGGTGTCGGCGAGCCCGTGGCCGAGGAGGCCGTCCCCGGGTTCGACGACCCGCCGCACGCGGTGGTCAACAGACCGGCGGCGAGCACCGTCGCGGCCAGTGCTCGTGATCCCGGTTTCATGCTGCTCAGAATCCCACGTGCCGCGCCAACCCACATACGATTCCGTCCCGCAATCTGGGCGTGGCCTTCCCGCTCACCGGCCAGTACACCCACTACTCGCTGACCAAGGATGGCAAGCCCAGCTACGTCACCGACTCCGCCGCCAGCGGCTCGGCCTGGGCCACCGGCACCAAGACCTACAACGGCGCGATCTCGGTGGACATCGCCGGCCACGACCAGAAGACACTGCTGCAACTGGCAAAGGAGGCGGGCAAGGCCACCGGCGACATCTCCACCGCCGAAGTCCAGGACGCCACCCCGGCCGTGCAGGTCGCCAAGGCCGGTGACCACCAGGGCACGACGCTCGAGGTGCAGGCCAAGGAACGCGGTTTCCACATCGTGCGCACCGCCGATGAACTGGCTGCGACCACCGCGGCGAGCCAGGACGCGCCGCTGCTGGGCCTGTTCGCCGACGGCAACATGCCGATCACGCGCACAGCAGCCAGGTCGTCGAGTCGATGACGGCCCAGGACGTGCAGGCGGCCGCCGACGAGGCCAAGGTGTCGTGGCCGATCGCCCGGGACGCCATCTACCCGGGGCTGACCCGGGTGTTGCGCGGCAAGGACGGCGCACCGCTGACCGTCTCCTACGGAACCTCGGACAACCTGGACGTGCTGGACCAGGGTCACACCGGATCCCAGCTGCGGATCGCCGGCTACGGTCCGGGCGCGGCCAATGTCGTCGGTCTGAGCGATCAGACCGACCTGTTCTCACCATTGTGCGGGCACTGGGGCTATCAGAGCGCTGATCCCCGGGCCGCGTCCCCGGGCCGCTGCCGGCCGAGCTTCGCAACGCGGCATTTGCTCCCACGGCCGCCGTGCGCAAGAGTGAGCCGGTGACACCCGCCAGTGCCGAAACGCCCCCGGAACCGTCCCCGGCCGAGCAGTCTCCGGCCGAGCAGTCCCAGCCCGAGCAGGCCTCGCCCCAGCCGGACACCGAGAACTCGCCGAAGAAGGCCGGCCCGCGGATGCCCGCGGCGGTGCAGACCGCGCTCGGGCCCATCACCCGCACCGGCCGGTTCTACGCCGGCGCCTGGCGCCACTACCTGGGCGGCGCGGCCACAGAGTCCGGACTGCCGGTCGCGCGCCCGACGGTGGCGCTGCTGGGCCAGGCGCTGCGCGACGAGATCGTGCTCACCGGGCTGCGCACCACCCGCCCGCTGAGCCGCCCGAAGGCATTCCAGCGGATCGATCGGGAAGTCCACGCCGCGCTGGACTTCTACGGCGAACGGGGATTCCTGGATAACCCCGAGGCGTTCTTCGCCGCACCACCGGAGCTCGAAGTCGCCGAGGTTGAGATCCACAAGGTCAAAGGCCGCGGCCGATCCTATTCGCGGTTTGAGTTCGAAAGCGGCTACCACCCCGATCCCGACGAGCCGGGGGCCCAGCGGTGGGCGTCCTACGCCGCCAACGCGCAGGTGTACGGCCTGCTGCTGCGGCACAATGAACCCCGCCCCTGGCTGGTATGTGTGCACGGCGCCGAAATGGGTCGCGCCGGTATCGACCTGGCGCTGTTTCGGGCGCGGCATCTGCACGAGGACTTCGGCCTGAACGTCATTCTTCCGGTCATGCCGCTGCACGGCCCGCGGGCGCGAGATCTGCCCCGCGGCAAGGCGATTCCGGGCGAAGAGGTCCTCGACGACGTGCATTTCGCGGCCCAGGCCGTCTGGGATGTGCGCCGGGTGCTGTCCTGGATCCGCAGGCAGGAACCGGCCGCGCCGATCGGGCTCAACGCCATCTCCCTCGGTGGCTATGTGTCCTCGCTGGTAGCCAGCCTCGACCCCCACCTCACCTGCGCGATCCTCGGGGTACCCGTCGCCGACCTGATCAGTCTGCTCGGCCGGCACTCGGGTTTCGCCCCCGGCGACCCGCGCTATCAGACCCTGCAGGACGCCGCACCGCTGGCCGCCATGGTGACACCGCTGTCGCTGGAACCGAAGGTGCCACCGAAGGGCCGGTTCATCTACGGCGGCGTCGCCGACCGGGTCGTGCATCCCCGGGACCAGGTGGTCAAGCTCTGGGAACACTGGGGTAAACCCGAAATCGTCTGGTACCGCGGTGGCCATGCCGGGTTCTTCACCGCCCGGCCGGTACGGAAATTCGTCGACGCGGCGCTGGTGCAGTCGGGGCTGGTGGGGACCCGCTGATCCCCGATCGCAACAATGTTGCGGCGTTGGCTTTTTCGGATCGTCTGGGCTTCGCGCTCGATCAGCACGCCGTCCTAGCGCCGACAACCGGATCGTGGCGACCACAAGAATACAAAAAGAAGAGGGCTGGTGCATTCCGCACCAGCCCTCTTCTGAAGTTTGCGTCTTGCTCAGATGGCCGAAACGCCTACGGCCTGCGGGCCTTTGGCGCCCTGCTCGACCTCGAACTGAACCCGAGCGTTCTCTTCGAGCGTGCGGAATCCGCTGCCCTGGATCTCGGAGTAGTGGACGAAAACGTCAGCCGCGCCGCCGTCCGGAGCGATGAAGCCGAAGCCCTTTTCGCCGTTGAACCATTTCACAGTACCCTGTGCCATTGAATGTACTTCTCTCATTTCAAAACGCGACAACCAAAATGCGCGCGTACCCACCCTAACACGGAATTCGCCAGAAAAACTCGGCGAAGTTCGA
>WBZQ01001576.1_pt1 | contig 15677 bp, 15 predicted proteins | sample 5204251 | NCBI WGS metagenome assembly WBZQ01 (sample SAMN12412402, study PRJNA552823) | activated sludge metagenome | isolation source: activated sludge from nitrification reactor of wastewater treatment plant... | place: USA: Virginia | collected 2017-09 | reverse complement strand
GTGGTCCAGGTCGCCCAGCTTCTGGTGACCGGCTGGGCGCTGTGGTTCGGATGGTTCGCGATCCGCCTGACACTGCGCACCGGGCCGCTGCTGGCACTGTATTTCGTGCTGATCGAGCAGGCGATCGGGATCGCGTTCACGATCGCGGGGGCGAGTTTCGCGCCGAAATAGCATCCAGTTTTGGGGGGAAGGACAATGACCAGAGTCAACACCAGGCGCGTCCTGACCGCCGGGCTGCTGCTGGCGCTGGCCGGCTGCACCGCGGGCAAGGTGAAGGTCGGCGAAGACGCCATCGCCGGACTGAAACCCGACGCGACCGTGACGATGCACGAGGTGCAGGTGGCGTATCTGGCCAGCGGCGGCGGTGGCTCCGGCACGCTGCATTACCGCGGGCGCGACTATCCCTTCACCGTCGCGGGCCTCGGCGTCGGCGGGATCGGCGCCTCCACCCTGACCGCGGAGGGTGAGGTGTACAAGATGCCATCCGTGGAAACCTTCGCCGGCGCCTACGCGCAGGGGCGCTACGGGTTCGCGATCGGCACCGCCAGCGGCGGGGAGTTGTGGTTGCAGAACGACGCCGGCGTGATCATGAAGCTTCGGACAAAGCGGGAAGGGCTGATGCTGTCGCTGGGCGGCGACGCGGTGGTGATTTCCTTCAAGCGATAGGATCGGGATCGACCCGACCATCGGACGACATTCCCCCCGGCGGGCTTTACGCCCCGCCACCTTTGGGGCGACGCTGCGCCCATCAATGCGGGAGCGAGCGCCATGACCTATGAATGCATCCTGTCGGAAACCGTCGACGGCGTTGGGATCATCACGCTGAACCGGCCGGAAAAGCTGAACGCGATGAACCGTCGCCTGGGTCAGGAACTGCACCAGGAGATCAAGCGTATGGAAGGCGATGACGGCGTCGGCTGCATCGTGCTGACCGGCGCGGGGGACCGCGCCTTCTCGGCTGGCGGCGACATCCAGGAACAATTGTCCGACGACGCGAAATACTCCCAGGCGGAACTGGACGCCATGCGCAACGAACGCCAGAGCTACGATATCGCCGCCTGTACCAAGCCAACCATCGGCATGATGAACGGCCTCGCCTATGGCGGTGCGGCGGTGCTGTCGTCGTCATTGGACATGCGCATCGGCTGCGAGGGCACGAAATTCCGGTTTCTCGCCGCCGCCTATGGCCGGATCAACAGCACCTGGACCCTGCCCAACCAGGTCGGCTGGCCGATGGCGAAGGAATTGCTGTTCTCGGCCCGCGTCGTGGAAGCCGAGGAAGCCTATCGCATCGGCCTGCTGAACCACCTGGTGCCGCGCGCGCAACTCCGCGCCAAGACGCTGGAGATCGGCCGGATGATCGCGGCCAATCATCGTGGCTCGGTCATGGGCATCAAGGCGCTGATGCTGCGCCAGAAGGGCGAAAGCCAGGAATCGCAATGGGCGATCGAGCAGGAATTCACCAAGACCGTGCTGCGCGGGGCGCAGGCCAAGGACGCGTTCCCGGACTTCATCGCCCGCAAGGGGCTGAAGCCGGCGTAGCGTGACCCTTGCCTAACGCCCGCCATGACCGCATGAGGACTCCCGACAGGGACAAGGAGGATCGACATGACTGCTCCGTCGGGGGCTGACCTCTCGGGTCAGGTGATCATCGTCACCGGCGCGAGCCGTGGCATAGGCGCCGCCGCCGCGCTGGCGCTGGGCAAGGCCGGCGCGACACTGCTGCTGACCGCGCGTGACGGCGCGCTGGCCGGCGATGTCGCGCAATCCGTCATCGCGGCGGGCGGACGGGCGACGGCGCGCGCGTGTGACGTTTCGGATTATGCGGCGGTGGAGCGGTTGGTCGGCGAAGCGACCGGGCGATTTGGCCGCATCGACGCGTTGATCAACAACGCGGGCGTGATCGATCCCATCAGCCGCCTGGAAGACAGCGACCCCGCCGCCTGGGCGCGCAATATCGAAATCAACCTGGTCGGCGCCTACAACGCGATCCGCGCCGTGATGGGGCCAATGATCCAGGCCGGGGGCGGGCGAATCGTGAACGTATCCTCGGGCGCTGCGATCCGCCCGCTGGAAGGGTGGAGCGCCTATTGCACCGGCAAGGCCGGGCTGCACATGCTGACCCGCGCACTGCACCTGGAAACCTCCGAAAAGGGCATCCGAGTCTTCGGTTTCCAACCCGGTACGACCGATACCGACATGCAGGTATTGATCCGCGCGTCGAAGATGAACCCGATCAGCCAGATCCCCCGGGAAAACCTGACACCGGTGGCGCATCCCGCCGCTGCCATCGTCTATCTGTGCACGCCGGCCGCCGACGACCTGGCGGGGCAGGAATTCGGCCTGCGCGACGATCCGTTTCGGGCGCGCCTCAATCTGGAGAATGCATGATGACCGAGGGTCCGCTGTCCGGCGTGAAGGTGATCGAGGTTGGGCAGGCGCTGGCCGGCCCGCTGGCGGGGGCGATCCTGGCCGATATGGGCGCCGAGGTGATCAAGGTGGAAAAGCCCGATGGCGGCGACGACGCCCGCCTGTGGGGGCCTCCGTTCCACGGACCGGACTCCGTCAGCTTCCACAGCAACAATCGTGGCAAGAAGTCGATCACGCTGGACATCAAGAAGGCCGAGGACGTCGACGCGCTGAAGGCGCTGGCGCAGCAGGCTGACATCCTGATCCAGAACCTGCGGCCAGGCATCGTCGATGATTTCGGCATCGGTCCCGACGCCATGCTGAAGGTCAATCCGCGGCTGATCTACTGCTCGATCTGGGCGTTTGGCTATACGGGGCCCTACAAGCTGGCGCCGGGATTTGATCCCCTGCTGCAATGTTTTGGCGCCGTTGTGACCCTGACCGGACGGCCGGATGATCCGCCGACCTTCTGCGCGCCGGCGATCAACGACACCGCGACCGGCATGTGGTGCGTGATCGGGGCACTGGCGGCGCTGAAACAGCGCGACCGCACCGGCAAGGGCTGCGTCGTCGACGCGTCCCTGTTCGAAAGTGCCGTGGCCTGGGTGCAGGGACCGCTGAACAACTACCACGTCACCAACCGTGTGCCGCAGCGGCACGGGGCGGCCAGCGCGACGCTGGCGCCGTATCAGATCTTCGAAACCGCCGATCGCCCGATCTGCATCGTCGCGGGCAACGACCGGCTGTTCGTGAAACTGGCACGCGCGATGGGCCACCCGGAATGGTGCGACGATCCGCGCATGTCGGATGGACGCAAGCGTTCGGCCAATCGCGACGTGGTGGTCGCTTCGATGCAGCCGGTGCTGCTGACGAAGACGCGGCAGGAATGGATGGGCATCATCGGAGAGGCCGGTGTTCCCTGCGCGCCGGTGAACAACATCGCCGAACTGTCGGAATCCGAACAGTTGCACGCGATGGACATGCTGCGCACGCTGCCAGGTACCGATCTGAAGGTGGTCGGCCTGCCGATCAGCTTCGACCGCCAGCGGCCCCATCCTCGCTCCGACTCCCCCAAACTCGGCGAGCACAACAAGGACGTTCTCGGCCGATTGTAGGGCGTGGCGCGCGTCGCGCCCGCCCCCTCGTCATGGCGGCCGCAGGGCCGCCATCCACGAATTTTGTAGTTCAGAACGAGGAGAAGATCATGTACGGCGCGCCGCAAGGGCCGCCGCACCGATCGACGTCATCGACACCCGGCGTCACACCGGCGAGATCCGCTCCCATGTCAGTTCCCGGTGCTCGGTCACGCCATTGATCTCACGCGGCGGCGGGATCAGCACCATCAGGTCACCGTCGAAACGAACGCCACGCGGCTGTTGGGTGCCGATGCGGGATGGGTCGGGCGCTGTATCGACGGTTGTCACGAGTTTTGTCCCATCGAAGGTAATAAACCCGCTATAACCACCATATTCCCGCTTTTGCCCCGCTGGAACATCCGCTCGGCCGTCCACCATCATGACCGACATCCGGCCGTCATCGGTGATGACGATCCGGCCGATTCCCTTGCCGTCATAAGGCGGTGCCAACGCATTGCCGTTCTGGTCCTTGGAAACCACGCGCACGCAGCGCCATGTACCCACCAAATTCCTCATTGTCCGTTCCTCCTGTTGTTGATTACCGGCCGTGAAACTGGGCCGTTCTGCGTTGCAGGCGGGCCAGCATGCCTTCCTGCGCATCCTCGCTGCGAATGGCGGCCCGCACCAGCTCGTCTACATCCTCGTGCGGGATCGTGTCGCGATAGTCCAGTTGCCGCACCGTCATCGCCTTCATCGCCTTCAGCGACAAGGGGGCGTTGGCGGCCAGACGCGCGACGATCTTTGCCGCCTCGGCTTCCAAGGCGTCAACCGGCACGCAGCGCGCGATCAGCCCAAGATCGTACAATCGGCGCGCGGGCAATGGGTCGCCGAGCAGAAGCATTTCGCGGGTAGTTACGGGGCCGAGAATTTCCATGAGCTTCTTGGCAAGGAACCAGTTGGGCGCAAGGCCCACCTGCGCAAGCGACATGCCGAACCGCGCTTGGTCGCTGGCAATGACCAGGTCGCAATGCAGCGCCAGTTCGTTGCCCCCCGCGATCGCGTCGCCCTGCACGACGGCCACGACCGGCAGCGGGCACAATTCGATCGCGCGCAGCAGTGCCTCGATGCCGCTCGCCTCACCGCCGCCCATGGTCTTGCGTCGTTCCGCCATGTCCAGGCCCGAGCAGAAGCCGCCGCCCTTGCCGCGGATCACGACGACGCGATCGTCGGGCATGACGGGCTCGCGCATCGCCGCGGTCATCGCATCCAGCATCGCGGGGGTCAGCGCGTTGCGCTTTTCCGGACGATTCATCCAGACCGTCCGCACGGGACCATCCCGTTCGACCAACACCGTGCTCATGCCATCCATCGCGCGTTCTCCGCCCCCGTTTGCGTCACTCTGGACAGCTTCGTAATCTTTTGCGGCGGATGCAAATTCCTGCGTCCAGAAGATGGGATGGAAACATGAGCAGGCTGGATGGCAAGGTCGCCCTTATTTCCGGCGCCGCGCGCGGCATCGGCGGGGAAACCGCGCGTCTGATGGCGCAGGCGGGCGCCAAGGTCGTGATCGGCGACGTCCTGGACGAACGCGGCCGGCAGACGGTGGCCGAGATCAACGCGGCCGGCGGTCAGGCGGAATACGTCCATCTTGACGTGACCAAGGAGGATGACTGGACCGCCGCGGTCAACACCGCGAGCGGCAAGTTCGGCAAGCTCGACATCCTGGTGAACAATGCCGGCGTCTTCATCGGCAAGGGGATCGAGGAGATCACCATGGCCGATTGGGACAAGCTGGTCGCGGTGAACATGACCGGCGTGTTCCTGGGCACCAAGATGTGTGCCCCGGCGCTGCGCGAAGCGGCGAAGAACAGCGAGCATGGCAGCGCCATCGTCAACCTGGCATCCATCGCCGGCGTGGTCGGATCGCAGCTTGATCCGCTGTATTCGATGACGAAGGGCGGCGTGACGCTTTTCACCAAGTCGACGGCGCTGGAGTTCGGGCGCAAGGGCTATCGCATCCGCTGCAACTCGATCCATCCGGGCGTGATCCAGACGGATATGGGCGAAAGCACGTTCGTCGCGCGGGCGCAACGGACCGGCAGCAACGATACGGAAGCCGCCAAGCGCACAGTGCTGGCGACCGTGCCCTGGGGGCGGCTGGGCGTGCCGTCCGACATCGCCAAGGGGATCGTGTTCCTGGCATCCGACGATGCGGGCTACATGAACGGCGCGGGCCTGATCGTCGATGGCGGCGTGACCGCGCAGTAGTGTCTGCATGATCGTCGGCACCGCGTGCCGCGGGCTAATCGTCGACGCGGCGGGCCGCGGGTTAGTCATCGGCACCGCGGGCCATATCGATCACGGCAAGACCAGCCTGGTCCGCGCGCTGACCGGCATCGACACCGACCGCCTGCCCGAGGAGAAGGCGCGCGGCATCACGCTCGACCTTGGTTTTGCGTACGTGCCCCTGGACACCGGGGGCACGCTGGGCTTCGTGGATGTGCCGGGCCATGAGCGGCTGGTCCACACCATGATCGCCGGCGCGACCAGCATCGGCATGGCCCTGCTGGTCGTCGCCGCCGATGACGGGGTGATGCCGCAGACAAGCGAACACCTGCATGTCTTGTCCTTGCTGGGTATCAACCGCGGCGCCGTCGCGCTGACCAAGACCGACCTGGTGGACGCGGATCGGGTCCTGGACGTCGCCCTGGCCGTGGACGAGCTGCTGGCCGGCTCGAGTCTGGCGGGGGCGGAGGTGTTTCCCGTCTCCAGCCAGACCGGCGACGGCATCGACGCTTTGCTGTCGGCGTTGCTGGCGGCGGCGGCCGCGCATCAGGCTGCCCCGGATGACGGGCAGCGCTTCCGCTTGTCGGTCGATCGGTGCTTCAGCCTGGCCGGCGCGGGCACCGTCGTGACCGGGTCGGTCGCGTCCGGCGTCGTGCGCACCGGGGACAGCGTGGTCGTCCTGCCATCCGGCCAGCGCGCCCGGGTGCGGGGCATTCACGCGGCGAACCAGGTTGTGACGCAGGCGATGGCTGGGGATCGCTGCGCCCTGAACCTCGCCGGCCCCGGCCTGCGCAAGGACGCGATCGGCCGCGGCGACTGGGTGGTCGATCCCGATGGCGCCCGAACCACGCGCCGTTGCGATGTGCGGCTGACCCTGCTGGACGATCGGGTCAGAAGCGGCGCGTCCGTCCTGGTCCATCACGGCGCCGGACAGGCCGCGGGACGGCTGATACGGCTGGACGGGCAGGGCGCCTCGGCCCTGGTGCAACTGACGCTGGACCGGGACCTGCCGATGCGCGTCGGTGACCGGGTCGTGCTGCGCGATGTCGGCGCGAGCCGCACGATCGCCGGTGGACGCGTGCTGGATCCGGATCCACCAGTGCGCCATCGGCGCCGGCCGGACCGCCTGGCCGATCTGCATGCGCTGGAATCCGACCAGCCGTGGTCGGACTGGCTGACCGCGATGCGCCTCGTCGAACGGGACGCGGCCATTGGGCGCTTCGGTCTGGCCACGATACCGGCTGGCACGATCCAAGTGGGCGATTGCGTGGCAACCGAGGCGGGACTCGCGGCGCTGACGGACGCGGTCACCCAGGTCGTGGCCCGGTTCCACGCCGACCAGCCCACGCTGCCGGGCATGACAGCCGAGACAGTGCGACTGGCGCTGCCACGCCGCCTGCCGCGGCCAGTGATCGCCGAACTGCTGCCCTATCTGGCCGGACGGGGCGTGATCGCGGCCGAGGGGCATCTGGTCCGCCTGCCGACCCATCGCGGCGCCCTGGCGGGGCCGGAGGCCCGCTGGTGGGATCAGGTACGACCGAAGCTGGAACACGCCGGCAACCGCCCACCGCTGCTGCGGGAACTGGCAACAACGATCGACGCCCCGGACGTTGCCCTGCGCCGAAGCTGCAAGGGCTTCGCTCGTCTGGGACTGCTGGTGGAGATGGCACCCGACCGCTTCTTCCTGAGGGACACCGCCGCTGGTCTGGCGGGCACGGCGCATGCGCTGTCGCGCGAAACGGATGGCGGCTGGTTTACCGCCTCGCAATTCCGCGACCGCGCCGGCTGCGGGCGGCAACTGGCGATCCAGGTACTGGACTACCTGGACCGCCGCGGCGTGACCGTGCGGCGCGGCGACCTGCGGCGGGCAGGGAAGAACTTCGGACCATAGGCGGCGCAAGCCGGGAACGGCGGCGGCGATCCTGCCCCCGCCGCACCGCGTCTGACCATCTTTCTGGTATGGATCGGACCAGTATGACCGGCGTGTGTCCTTCCGCCCTTTTTCCTGGGTCACGCGACTGCTATATCGCTGGGCGACCGGGTATGGCATCGCCAGCCCGGCGTCGCCGTTTGCCTCCGCCACGACAGGAACCCATCAGTGAAAGCCACGGTTACGGTCATGTTGAAGCCCGGGGTGCTCGACCCGCAGGGCAAGGCCATCGCGCATGCGCTGGGCACGCTGGGCTTCGTTGGCGTGATGGATGTGCGCGCGGGCAAGGTGATCGAACTGGAACTGGCGGAGACCGACCCTGCCAAGGCCCGCGCGCAGGCCGAGGACATGGCTCGCAAGCTGCTGGCCAACACGGTGATCGAAAGCTTCAAGGTGTCAGTGGATGGTTGACCCCGGCGCCCCGGCCCTGGTTCGCGCTGCCCTTTGCCACGCTGGCCTGGTCGCATGAAGGCCGGCATCGTCCTGTTCCCCGGGATCAACCGCGAACGCGACATGGCGATCGCGCTGGAAACCTCGGGCATGAAACCCCGGATGATCTGGCACAAGGACACCGATCTGGGCGATCTCGACCTGGTCGTGATCCCGGGTGGATTTTCCTTTGGCGACTATCTGCGCTGCGGGGCCATGGCGGCCCAATCCCCCATCATGGCGGCGGTGCGCGCCCATGCCGAACGTGGCGGCTATATCCTGGGTGTCTGCAACGGGTTCCAGATCCTGACCGAAACCGGCTTGCTGCCCGGCGCGCTGCTGCGCAATGCCTCCTTGCGGTTCCTGTCGATGGACTGCCATTTGCGGGTGGAGCGCACGGACACCGTCTTCACCAGCCGCTACCGGCAGGGTCAGACCTTCCGCGCCGTGATGGCGCATGGCGATGGCAATTATTTCGCCGACAGCGGCACGCTTGATCGCCTGGAAGCCGACGGCCGCGTCGCCTTCCGCTACGCCACCGCGGGGGGCGAGGTGACGCAAGAGGTGAACCTGAATGGCAGCGCCCGCTCGATCGCCGGCATCCTGTCGGAAAACCGGCGCATCCTGGGCATGATGCCGCACCCCGAGGACATGGTGAACGCGCTGATGGGTGGCACCGACGGCAAACCCCTGTTCGACGCGCTGGCCGCCGTCTGATGGACAAGCCCATGGAACGCGACGTCAACCAGGACCTCGCCCAGGAATTCGGCCTCAAGGCGGATGAATACGCCAAGGTGCTCGAAATCATGGGCCGCACGCCCACGCTGACCGAGCTTGGCATCTTCAGCGTCATGTGGAGCGAGCACTGCTCCTACAAATCCTCCCGTGTTTGGCTGCGCCAATTGCCCACCAAGGCGCCCTGGGTCATCCATGGGCCGGGGGAAAATGCCGGCGTCGTCGATATCGGCGACGGGCTCGCCGCCATCTTCAAGATGGAAAGCCACAACCACCCGAGCTTCATCGAACCCTATCAGGGCGCGGCGACCGGCGTGGGCGGCATCCTGCGCGACGTGTTCACCATGGGCGCCCGCCCGATCGCCAATCTGAACGCGCTGCGCTTCGGCAACCCGAACAACCCGCGCACCCGCCGCATCGTCGACGGTGTCGTGCGGGGCATCGGCGGCTATGGCAATTGCGTCGGCGTGCCGACGGTGGGCGGGGAGGTAAACTTCCACCCCGCCTATGACGGCAATCCCCTGGTCAACGCCATGACCGTCGGCATCGCGCGTCAGGATCGCATCTTCCTGTCCGCCGCCGCGGGCGTGGGCAACCCGGTCGTCTATGTCGGCTCCAAGACCGGGCGCGACGGCATCCACGGCGCCACCATGGCCAGCGCCGAATTCGGCGCCGATTCCGAGGAAAAGCGCCCAACCGTGCAGGTCGGCGACCCGTTCACCGAAAAGCTGTTGATCGAGGCCTGCCTGGAGCTGATGGAAACCGACGCTATCGTCGCCATCCAGGACATGGGCGCGGCTGGCCTGACATCGTCCTCGGTGGAAATGGCCGGCAAGGGCAGCGTCGGCATCGAACTCAACCTCGATCAGGTTCCGGCGCGCGAAACCGGCATGACCGCCTATGAGTTCATGCTGTCGGAAAGCCAGGAACGCATGCTGATGATCCTGCGCCCCGACCGCCAGGACATGGCGCGCAAGATTTTCGAGAAATGGGACCTCGACTTCGCCGTGATCGGCCATCTGACCGATACCGGACGGATCACCATCCGCCACCAGGGCCGGGTGGAAGCCGATATTCCGTTGGCGCCGCTGAATGACGAGGCGCCTTTGTATCACCGCCCGACGGTGGAATCGCCCAAGGCTGAAAAGCTCAATCCCGCGCGGATCGAGGATCGGGTCGGCCTGACCGCCGCGTTGAAGACCCTGATCGCCTGCCCTGACCTGTGTTCCCGTGCCTGGATCTGGGACCAGTACGACTCGACGGTGGGTGGCCAGACGGTGAAGCGGCCCGGCGCCGCCGATGCCGCCATCGTGAAGCTGGACGGGCTGAAACGCGCCATCGCCATCACCACCGACTGCACCCCGCGCTACTGCGCGGCCGATCCGGAAGACTGGCGCAACCTGACGGCAACCGGCGCCCGCCCGCTCGCGATCACCGACAACATGAATTTCGGCAATCCGGAAAAGCCGGAAATCATGGGGCAGTTCGCCGCCGCCATCCGCGGCATGGCGCAGGCGTGTGAGGCGCTGGACTTCCCGGTCGTGTCGGGGAACGTGAGCCTTTACAACGAGACAGAGGGCAGGGCGATCCTGCCCACGCCGGCCATCGGCGGCCTCGGCGTGCTGGATGATGCCGTAAAGGCCGTCGGCCTTGCGCTGTCCCCCTGGCTCGACATCGTTCTGATCGGCACCACCACCGGCTGGCTCGGCCAGTCGCTGTGGTTGCGGGAGATCGCGGGGCGCGAAGACGGCGCACCGCCCGCGGTCAATCTGCAGGCTGAACGCGCCAACGGCGATTTCGTCCGCGCGCAGATTCTGGCCGGCCATGTCCGCGCCTGCCACGACGTCTCCGATGGCGGCATCCTGGTCGCGGTCGCGGAAATGGCGATCGCCGGCGGCGTCGGCGTGCGCGTGATGACGCATCCGCGCGACATTCCTGGCCACGCCTACTGGTTCGGGGAAGACCAGGGCCGCTATCTGCTGGCGGTGCCCGATTCGGCCGCGGTCATCCGGGCCGCCGACAAGGCTGGGGTTCCCGCGATCCGAATAGCCGTGTCCGGCGGTCAGGATTTGACACTTCCCGACGGTGGTACAATATCAGTCTCGGCGCTGAGAGAGGCGCATGCGCGCTTCTTCCCGTCCTGGATGGCGGGACCCGGCTGAGGCGGGATCGGACAACCACGGGCGGGAGGGCTGGATCGCATGCCGATGGCGGCGAATGAGATCGAAGCGTTGATCAAGGCGGCCCTGCCGGATGCGCGGGTGACGATCGAGGATCTGGCGGGTGATGGCGATCATTACGCCGCCAACATCGTATCGGAACAGTTCCGCGGCCTGTCGCGCGTGCGTCAGCACCAGATCGTGTATGCCGCCTTGCGCGGCCGAATGGGCGGGGCGCTGCACGCGCTCGCCCTGCAAACCTCTGTCCCCGACTGATTAGTTACAGGAGTAACCGACATGGCGAACCCGGTCCACGAACGTATCCAGGGCGACATCGATCGCAACGACGTGATGCTGTACATGAAGGGGACGCCGCTGTTCCCGCAATGCGGCTTCTCGGCGCGGGTGGTGCAGATCCTGTCGCACATGGGCGTGCCGTTTGAATCGGCGAATGTGCTGGAAGACATGGAATTGCGCGACGGGATCAAGGATTTCTCGAACTGGCCGACGATCCCGCGGCTTTACGTCAAGGGTGAGTTCGTTGGCGGCTGCGACATCGTGACCGAGATGTTCCAGTCGGGCGAACTGGAAACGATGCTGACCGAGAAGGGCGTCTCTCAGAAGACGGGCGCCTGATACCGGGCGCTGTTGGGATCGACCGGTACTGACGCCGTCCGTCATGGTGCGCGCAGGCGCACCATCCACGAATGCTTGCCATACCAGCCCGTAAGTCGTGGATCGTGGCCCTCCGGCCACGATGACGGGATGGCGCGGCAGTCGAGCCAACCGCAACGACGCCCTGTATCAGTTGGGCAGCCGCGCGAGCAAGGCCTGTGCCTGTTGCTTGTCCGGGAACGCTGCATCCGCCGTCAGGGCGGCTTCCAGATTGCGCCGCGCGGACGCCGGATCACCGGCCCGCACCTCCGCCACCGCCAGTCGATAGAGACGCTGGGGTTCGCCGGGCGCCAGATCGCGTGCGCGCCGCAACGGGCCGAGCGCGGATTTCGCATCGCCTGACTGCAGCAAGGCCCAGCCGAGAGTATCGGCCACCGCCGCCTGCTCCGGCAACAGTTCCGAGGCCTTGCGTGCCAGCGGGATCGCCTCCTTGGCCTGCTTCAGTTCCGTCATGACCGACGCGGCGTTGTTCAGCAGGATCGGGTTGTTCGGCTGCTGCGACAACAGATCCCGATACAACGCCAGCGCCTTCTCCCACCGCTTGCCCTGCTCATAAAGCTCGGCCAGCAGCATTCTCGCGCTGGCGTTCCGCGGTTCCAATGAGACGATGCTTTCCGCTGTATTGATCGCCTCATCAGTCTTGCCGAGGCGCATTTCCGCCAGGCTGACGGTGCGCAGGATGCGGGTGTCGCGCGGTGCCAGGTTCACCGCACGCGTCAGCGGCTGCAACGCCTCATCGTAGCGGCCGCGTTGCGCCATCAGCGCGCCCAGCTTCCACCAGGTCGAAGCGTCGCCGGAGAACCGGACCGTCGCGTCGCGGAATGCCTGCTCGGCGTCGTCCATCCGGCCGGCGAATTGCAACGCGGTGGCGAGCGCAAAGAAATCAAAGGGTTTCGCCTGCGGGCGGGCGGCGAGTTCCTTGAAGACGTCAAGCCCGATGCCGGGATGAGCGCCCAGGGTCTGCATGCTGGCCAGGGTGCGGCGGATGATCAGCGCACTCGGGTCAAGCTCCTGCGCCTGGAGCATCGCTTCCTGCGCCTCCTCGGGTCGCGACAACGCGACCAATGTCAGGGAGCGCTGGTACTGCACCGCCGCGGAGCGTGGGTAGGCCTTGGCGGCGGCGTTCAAGGTTGCCAGTGACTTCTCGAACTCGCCGTGCGTGCGTTCCAGGACCCCAACGGTAGTCGCGATCCCCTCGTCATTGGGGGCCAGCGCGCGCGCCGCCATGATCAGTTCCAGCGCGGTCTTGGTGTCACCCACGCCGCCCTCGGCGATCGCGCGATGTTGCAGGGCGCGGGGATCCCGTGACCGCGCATCGACCACCGGCCGCAGCAGCTCCGCCGCCGCCGCGAACTGCGCCCGTTCGTTCAGCAGTCCCGCCAGGTCGACGCGTGTCGCGGTATCATCCGGGGGACCCAGGCCGCGACGCAGTTCCTCGATCGCGCCGTCGACATTGTTCGTCTCGGCGTAGACATAGCCGAGTTGGCGGCGCGCCAGCCGTGAGTTTGGATCGAGGGTGACGGCCTGTTGCAGAATCCGGCGGGCTTCCTCCAGCCGATTGTCCAGAAGATAGATCGATCCCAGGCGCACCAGGGGCGTGATCGATGTCGGATCGGCCCGGATGGCGCGCCGCAGTGCCGCGATGGCGCCGTTCGTATCGCGCTTGGCGTGCAGCGCGGCGCCGATCAGGTCCTGTGCCGCGGCCTGGTCCTTGGGCAGGTCGAGCTTTCCCATGACGGCTTCGGCTTCGCGGATCACAACGTCGTAGCGCTGGTCGCGCAAGGCGGCGCGTGCGGGGTCCAGCAGCGGCGATGTCGCCTGTCCGAACCGAAGCCGGTTCAACTCGTCGAGGATCGTCGAGCTGCCGGTCGAGGGTGATTGCATGGTGGCCGCCAACCCGGACCCGGATAGGGCCAGGACCGCGGCCAGGGCAGCGATGATCGGGGTGGACCGGTGGGACGGCATTGCTGTTGCTCTATGTTTGCCTGTCAGCACCACGGCAGGGTAGGCGCCCAGCAGACGTCCTGTCACGGCATTTCACGCCGTCGGCCAGGTGGTTCTTGGCTGGGCTGATCGGCATCGGTGGTGTTGGTCGCGTGGCCGCGTCGTGCGCGGCTGGTGCGACCGGACGGCGGCGATGGCTGATTGGATGGGAAGGCCTGGCGGAAAGGGCAGACCGAAAACGAAAATGGCGACCGTGGTGACACGGCCGCCATCATTCCGGGGATCAGAAGTCCCTGATCAGCGACGGCGGCGACGGATCGCGCCCAGGCCGAGGAGGCCGACGCCCATCATGGCGAGGGTCGCCGGTTCCGGCGCCGCGACCGTGAAGGTATCGATTTCCTGCGCGACGATCGCGCCATCGACCATCGCATTGATGGTGACGGTGCAGGTGCCATCGCTGACGCCCGTGAAGGACAGGCTACCGAAGAAGTTCCGATCGACCGAACGGTCGAAGGCGCCGGAGCCAATCGTTCCGAGACCACCGACGCTGACGCAGGAGCCAGAGGACGGGTCGAGCGCCAATTCGACCAGGGAGTAGCTATCGAAGGCGGTGTTGATCGCCGCCAGGATGTCGGCAACGAGCGTGCCACCGAAGCTGGTGCGATAGGCGCCAGACACGCCGGCGGCATAGATCGAGCTTCCACCGCTGAACTGGCCATCCGCGTTCATCGAACCGACGTCGATCGACTGGACGTTCACGCCATCACCGTTGAGCGCCGCGGCGGTCGTCGCGACGGTGGTTGTCCCATCCGGTGTCGGGGGGCTGCCAGGAGGCGCATCAGCATGCGAACTCGCGTCACCAGCGATGATGATGATCTTTTCGGCGCCCGCGCGCCAACCGGTCGCGGCGCCTGACGCGGTCTTCAGCGCGAACAAACCCTGTTCCGGTGTGTCGCCACCGCCGCCAGCCGCCCATGCGCCGATGCCTGTCGTGGCAGCCGCACCACCATCAGCCGCGATGGCCGCATTCAGGCGGTACGCGCCGCCGCCAACGGGCAGCCCGTCACCGAGATCACGAAACTCCGCCGCGCCGAAGCCGTAGCTGCCGGGGGTAGCGGTGATCGAGCTGATGATGGACGCGAAATTCGTCTGCACCGTGCTGATGGTGCCACCCATGCTGCCGGTGGTGTCGGCCATGAACAGGATGTCGCCGCGGCGCACGCCGGGGCCGGACTCGACCACGACCGTCTTCCGCAGATCGGTGCTTTCGCCGATGCCAAGCGTCGCGCTGAATGTGGTGGGAGAGATGGAGTCCGCCCGGGCAGCGCCCGCCGACAAGATCACCGCGGTCCCTGCCAATGCCCCCAAAAGAATATTTCGCATGCCACTGTTTCCTTATCAGTCCCCGATTGGAGGGTGCGGCACGCAATTCGCGTGCCAATTCGGAAAGAGTCTTGTAACCAATGCAGTAGGCATTTGCTTAAATTTGTAACCAACGGATGTGTAAACTATTCCGACAGCCAGCCGGCACAGCGCAAGGGTTTCCAACTGCCCGGCTGTGGCAAGCGGCTGGTGCTGTCACCAAACACATGGGTTGGGGAAACCCCGGGCACGGGCGGGCTGGTAGCAAAACCACGCTGACTCCTGCCCGCTCGGCCGGCAACGGTGGTTGCACGCACGCGTGGAGCGTTAAATTTCTCCGCACGATCGGGTTGGTCAATCGGTTGGCGTGTAAAATTTTCCGACGTCTCCGCGCTTCGATGTCTGTTCGCGATCGTGATGACGCGTCCGCGCCGCAATCCCGAGGCCCTGCGATCCGAATAACCGTGTCCGGCGGTCAGGATTTGACAGGTCCCGACGGCGGTACAATATCGGTCTCAATGCCGAAAGAGAGGCGCATGCGCGCTTCTTCCCGTCCTGGATGGCGGGACCCGGCTGAGGCGGGATCGGACAACCACGGGCGGGAGGGCTGGATCGCATGCCGATGGCGGCGAATGAGATCGAGGCGTTGATCAAGGCGGCCCTGCCGGATGC
>WBZQ01001575.1_pt1 | contig 15677 bp, 13 predicted proteins | sample 5204251 | NCBI WGS metagenome assembly WBZQ01 (sample SAMN12412402, study PRJNA552823) | activated sludge metagenome | isolation source: activated sludge from nitrification reactor of wastewater treatment plant... | place: USA: Virginia | collected 2017-09 | reverse complement strand
TGGCGGAGAGAGAGGGATTCGAACCCTCGATAAGCTTTTTGTGCCTATACTCCCTTAGCAGGGGAGCGCCTTCGACCACTCGGCCATCTCTCCGTATTTCTTAGAAACGCGTAAACTGCTTATTGCACAACTTGATCAAGTTCAAACGCTTTATGGAGGACTCTAACTGCTAGCTCCATATATTTCTCATCGACCACGACCGAAATTTTAATTTCGGAAGTGGAGATCATTTGAATGTTGATGCCTTCTTCAGCAAGTACTCGAAACATTCTACTCGCAATTCCAGCATGAGAGCGCATTCCTACACCTACGACCGAAACTTTAGCTATTCTATCACCACCAATCACATCTCGTGCGCCAATATGAGGCAAGATACTATTTTTAAGGATTGCCATTGCATTGGCTAATTCATTACGATGAACAGTAAATGAAAAATCTGTTGTGCCATCATGTCCAACATTCTGGATAATCATATCGACATCAATATTGGCATCGGCAATCGGTCCCAAGATCTGGTACGCAATGCCTGGGTGATCCGGCACACCTAAGACTGTTATTTTTGCTTCATCACGATTAAATGCAATTCCTGAAATAACAGCTTGTTCCATATTATTATCTTCCTCAAACGTGATTAGCGTCCCTTCACCTTCTTCTTCAAAACTCGACAACACCCTCAGCTTAACACGATACTTACCCGCAAATTCTACTGAGCGGATTTGCAACACTTTTGAGCCCAAACTTGCCATTTCCAGCATTTCTTCAAAGGTGATCGTTGTCAATTTCCTGGCTTCAGGCACAATGCGTGGATCGGTAGTATAGATTCCATCTACATCCGTGTAAATTTGGCATTCATCCGCCTTAAGTGCTGCCGCAAGCGCAACCCCGGTCGTATCCGATCCCCCTCTACCGAGGGTGGTAATGTTATTGGCTTCATCTACCCCTTGGAAACCAGCCACCACGACAACAGAGCCTGCATTGAGATCAGCACGGATTTTCTCTTCGTCAATCTTCAAAATACGCGCTTTAGTATGGGCGCTATCGGTAAGGATTCTCACCTGCCCACCCGTATAGCTCTTCGCTTTGATATTGAGCGCCATCAGCGCCATGGAAAGCAGTGCAACGGTCACTTGCTCCCCTGTCGAAACCATGACATCCAGTTCTCTCGGGTTAGGGTTACTTTGAATTTCCTTGGCTAGGGCAATTAAACGATTTGTCTCACCACTCATCGCAGAAACGACTACGACAACTTGGTGTCCTTGGGAATGGTATTTGGCAACCCGCTGTGCAACATGCTTAATGCGCTCCGTGCTGCCTACCGACGTGCCCCCATATTTTTGAACAATTAACGCCACTTAAAAATACCGATCAGAATTTTGAATAACAAAAATGTTTTAGCTTTAATACCGTCGACTCATTAACTCAGCGATTTTACACATTTCTTGAAAAGAAGACTATGCTCATTTTACGATTGAATTACACAAGGCAACTAACGATAAACTTGCTTAAGACGAGCCGTTTTGATGCAACCACTGCACAAGCTCAAGGAGCTGCGCTTTAATTTCATTTTCCGTTCTACCTAAATCGAGAAGTAGGCGCAATATAGTTGTTCAACACGACCTGCGAGTTGGGATGCGTCGTCTCCAAACTCCGGATAAATCCAATCACTGCACGGCGCATCAACGGCTCCGCCTCACCATATAAGGTGGCTCTAGACTACAGATCTTATCTGCTAGTCTAGAGCCTTAAAAAATCACTGGAACCGCAAATTACTCGATTAAACATACCATCAAATGTAAACATTTCATTCTGATTGACCAAGTTAGATCCATGCAACTATCTGATTTAGCTAAATTACACATTTTTTTCTTGTTTCTTATGTGCATAAAAATCTTATAATGATCTTAATTAATCGATAGCTACGCTTAACCGTATCCCTGCTGGAATGAGGAGATTGAACATGGTAACTGCAAAAAAACCAACTGAAACGGCGGTCGTCAGAAAATTAACGCGCCCACGTCGCGCTGCATCAGGCGATGTAGCCCCTGATAATAGCGATAAAAGCTTTGAAGATTTCGCTGTCAAGGAAGGAATTGCGGCAGCGCAAGCATCCAAGGCGGTTGCGGTTAAAGATATCATCGCGCATCTTTCGGGAAAAAATACCGGGGCGTTACCCCAATCTCTGCAAGCCATCTTCGATGGCGCCTCACATGATGATGCGTTAGCGTTACGCAAGGCTTTGCTAGAGTTACATGGGGATGCCGCAACGAAAGGCCGCAGAAATGCCGATGATGAACTCGCAGATGATTGGCGAGATGGCGGTTATCCCTATAAGAATCTCCTTTCTAGAAAATCCTATGAGAAGCAGAAATATCATCTGCAAGTTGAACTGCTCAAGCTACAGGCGTGGGTTAAAGAAACCGGGCAGCGCGTTATTATTCTCTTTGAGGGGCGTGATGCTGCGGGAAAAGGAGGGACAATTAAACGCTTCATGGAACACCTCAATCCGCGGGGCGCGCGCGTGGTTGCATTGGAAAAACCCAGTGAAGTAGAACAAGGGCAATGGTATTTCCAACGCTATATTTCGCATTTACCCACCGCCGGGGAAATCGTTCTGTTTGATCGCTCTTGGTATAACCGTGCAGGGGTAGAGCGTGTCATGAAGTTTTGCACTAACGATGAGTATTTAGAATTCATGCGGCAAGCACCTGATTTTGAGCGTAATCTTGTGCGAAGTGGCATCCACCTCGTTAAATTTTGGTTCTCGGTAAGTCGGGAGGAACAACGGCGTCGATTCAAGGAACGTGAAATGCACCCCCTCAAGCAATGGAAGCTCAGTTCAATCGATGTAGCGTCGCTCGACAAATGGGATGATTATACGAAAGCGAAAGAAGCCATGTTTTTTCATACGGATACCGCTGATTCACCCTGGACAGTCATCAAATCCGACTGCAAGAAGCGAGCGCGTTTGAACGCGATGCGCTATGTATTACACAAACTTCCGTATTCAAATAAGAAACTCGACGCGATCGGTCCACTCGATCCACTGATTGTGGGTCGGGCTCATATCGTCTATGAGCGCGGTGAGAAAAATAACGGTATTGCGTTATTGTGATAGATATCCAGCTACGCTCAGGTAGCTGGAGTAGGCAGACTATTTAATTATTTATCTGCACCTGCATTGATTTCGTCACATTTATCCATATAAGCTTGCCGTGCTACTTCATCACCACGGAAATTAGATAACGCAACTTCCAGGCCTCTTCCTGAACAATTCGCTGGACTTGGTGTCGGTGGGCCGCTGCACCCCGCTAATGCGATATTCAAACCAATCACACCCAAAAATAAAATTCCTGATTTAAACTTCATTATTATTTCCTCCCAATGAGATACACAACACAATCTGATGACTTAATCAGATTATGCCTACTTTTGTCGATCACGCGGATCTAACATTAGAATTCTACCTGAATCTGCTTGATTACAGCAGTAGGCATAAAAAATAAGTTTTGGCTAGCGGATAAATCAGCCGTCCATATTCCTGCAAAAATAAGTAGCAGCGACCATATTTTGTAATGCTGGTTTAACTTCTTCCCAACTGCGCGTCTTTAATCCACAGTCTGGATTAACCCATAACCGCGCTTTGGGAATCCGCTGCACTGCATTTTGCAATAAAGCTACAATCGAATCGACTGACGGTATATTCGGCGAATGGATATCATAAACGCCAGGCCCAATCTCGTTCGGATACTGAAAATCTCTAAACGCTTCGAGTAACTCCATGTTGGACCGAGATGTTTCAATGGTAATAACATCTGCGTCCATACCCGCAATTGCTTGCATGATATCGTTGAATTCCGAGTAGCACATGTGCGTATGAATTTGAGTTTCGTCTTTGACGCCATTTGCAGTTATCCGAAAAGCGCGAATCGCCCAATCTAGATAGCTATTCCATTGTTTCTTGCGGAGGGGTAACCCTTCACGCAATGCTGCTTCATCGATTTGTATCATTTGAATGCCTGATTGCTCCAGCGCTAATACTTCATCGCGTATCGCTAACGCCAATTGTAAGCAGGTGTCAGCCCTTGGCTGATCATCGCGCACAAACGACCAGTTCAGCATCGTGACAGGACCGGTTAGCATGCCTTTAACAGGTTTTTTTGTTAATGACTGCGCGTACTTAATCCAATCTACCGTTATATTTTTTGAGCGCGATACATCACCAAAAATAATCGGTGGTTTAACGCAACGTGAGCCATAAGACTGTACCCAACCAAACTCTGTGAATGCAAATCCATTCAATTGCTCACCAAAGTATTCAACCATGTCGTTGCGCTCCGGTTCGCCATGAACTAACACATCCAGCCCAAGCGCCTCTTGTTCTTGGATACAGCAGTCAATTTCGCGTTGCATCGCTTGAACATAGGATTGGTCAGATATTTTCCCAGCCTTGAAATCTTGCCGAATTCTCCGAATCGATTGGGTTTGCGGGAAAGAGCCAATCGTTGTCGTTGGAAACAAGGGTAACTGGAATCTGTTTTGCTGCATCACTGCTCTCTGCTGATACGGTGATTGGCGCATGCCCATGGCGTCGTTAGCGGAGTGCATACGCGCTTTAACCGAAGTTTGATTAACACGGACAGATTGCTGACGGGCTGTAATTGCCAACTTATTTTTCTGTAACTCACCTGCCACAGCACTTCTACCCTGGTTTAGGGCTACCGCTAATAGATTTAATTCTTCCAGTTTCTGTACTGCAAATGATAGCCACGATCGAATTTCATCGTCTAATTTTTGCTCATGTTCCAGATTAACAGGCACATGAAGTAATGAACAGGACGGCGCAAGCCATAAACGGTCTTGTAAACGATCAGCAATAGGTTCCAGAAAATCTAATGTATCCAGTAAATCAGTTTTCCAGATATTGCGTCCATTAATGATGCCTAATGAGAGGATTTTATGGCTAGGCAACCAATCAACAAATTTGGCAACTTCGTCTTGAGCGGACAAAGCGTCCAAATGCAAGCCATCGACCGGTAACTCACAGGCAAGCTGTAAATTATCTTGCAGTTGGCCAAAATAAGTTGCGAGCAGCAGCTTAAGCGGGGTTGCACGTAATTGAAAGTAGGTTTTTCTGAGGGCATGTTTCCATGAATCTGGCAACTCCATCACGAGCAGCGGTTCATCGATTTGTACCCAAGTAATCCCTGATTGATGAAGCCGTTGAAATAATTGTGCGTAGACCTCGATCAAATCATCGAGCAAGTTTAACTTGTCACTATCATCTTTAGACTTCCCAAGCCACAAGTATGTAACAGGCCCTAGAATGACCGGTTTGATTTGTGTAAATTGCTTGCCTGCTTGCTGAATTTGTTCGAGTAATCGATGGGCATTCAAGCAGAACCGCGTAGCATGATTAAACTCTGGCACGATGTAGTGGTAGTTTGTATCAAACCATTTCGTCATCTCGGCTGCGTGGATACAAGATGATGCCCCAATATCCGCATTTGAACGTCCTCGAGCTACCCGGAAATAATAATCTAGCTCGTTACCGGCCAACGACTGCGCTCGTTCAGGGATATTACCCACCATAAAACTCGCATCCAATACATGATCGTATAATGAAAAATCGCCAACGGGCATCCAATTGATTTTGGATTGATATTGCCAATGCTGACTTCTCAATTCCGCTGCGATTTCCAGCAACGCTGATTCACTGATCCTGTTACTCCAGTACTGTTCTAAGGCAAATTTCAATTCACGCTTACCACCAATACGTGGGAATCCCAGATTATGTGTTGTAATCATCTTTTATCACTCAAAGTAAAGAATAAAGTTAAGTCACTTATTCTAGGAGTGATAATCTATGAAAAATAATGATATATTTTATAGATTCAATTAGTTTAACTCATGATAGAGCATAGCCATTTAACCATTATCGAAGCGCTGCATACGCATGGAACGCTTACGGAAGCCGCCAATACACTTTGCCTAAGTCAATCCGCCTTATCACATCAGATTGGCTATCTGGAAAAAAAATTGGGGGTAGCGCTATGGAAACGCGAAGGGCGCAATTTAAGACTGACCCAGGCGGGAATGCTATTGCTAGAAGTCGCTCAGCAAATCTTACCCGTGTTGGCACAAGCAGAAAAAAAATTGACTGCGTACCGAGAGGGTCGGCAGGGTATTTTACGGATTGGTGTGGAATGTTATCCGTGCTTCGAATGGCTCACGGGTATCATTGGTGCATTTATGCAATCATTGCCCGATATTGATGTCGATATCATTCAAAAATTTCAATTCACAGGCTTGGAGGGCTTACAAAATTATCATATCGATGTACTCATCACGCCCGACCTGATCAAGAAGGAGAATATTACCTACGAAACGTTGACTGAGTATCAACTGGTTTTGGTTGTTTCTATTGATCACCCATTGGCTGGAATTGAGAAGCTAACACCCGAACAATTATCCAATGAGGTTTTGTTGACATTCCCCGTACCGCAGGAACGACTAGATATCTTGACGTATTTTCTAGCGCCAGCACACAGCGTACCGAAAATGCTAAAACCCATTGAATCACTGGAAATCATGCTGCAAATGACCGCATTAGGACGTGGTGTATGCGTGCTACCCGAGTGGCTTGCTGATATTAAAATGCGATCTCATCGCCTTAAGAAAATCACAATCGGAAATTCTGGGCTCAATCAGAAATTATATCTGGCGTTACGGGAATCCGATCAAACTATTCCCTATATTCGGAAATTCATTGAGATTGGTCGGCAATCGGCTCATCACCGCTAAACTAAAAAGGTAAAACAAAATCCAATGAGAATAGAATTTGGTCTTTATGTCCAGCAAAAGGGCGATAAGTATCTGCATGATATGCGGCAACTCGATCGTATCTGATATTAGGCCGCACCACCAATTTTCTAATCGCATCCCATTTTAACTGTAAGGATCTTGCGGCTTTCCAGCTTAACCCTACGGTAACATCATAATAATCAGCCGGTGTAATGGTAACTGCACTTAAACTTCCCGCATAACTTTTGGCGGTACCATCAACGATATTAGTCGCTGCCGCAATTCTAAAAGGGGATGGATTTCGGAAACCATCTTCGTCACGGTACCATTCTCCCCTTATCCCAACCGATAAATTTTCTGATAAGTCATAGTATAGATGCGCAACTGCACTCATCCAGTCTGCATCACGCACCACGTTAGTATATTTTAAATTGTTCAATAACACCCCCCCTGCATGCCCGAGCACATGGTGTAATACTAATAGTGCTTTAGCACCTAATTTTTGTTTAAATACCACATTGTAGAAAGCCCATACCTCATTAGATCTAGAGGAGGTATTGCCATAAGTCCCCGAAAAATGGAATGAAGTTGCATGATTGTCGCTCGTCCAAGTGAAACCAGCTAGACCGCTCCAATTTCCTAATTCTTTGTCCCAACCGCCATCCCAACCACCATTAGCGCTGCCTGTGAGCGCGCCACCCAGAATGGACCAGTTTGGATTGATTGTGTAATTGGATAATAACCCGGTATGGGTAAACGGTTCGCCCACGTTAAGCGTATAAGCACGCGTATAGAAAAAATTATCTGGTGCTGGAACCGTTTCAAAACCTGTTGGTGTATAAAAATGACCTAGTTTGATATTGACACCATTTCCAACAGGTACAAGGGCTTCGAGATAAGCTTGGGGAAGGGCAATTCCATAAGTCTTGGTTGATGCACAACATAGATCTAGATCCCAGTTACTTCTTTTAAGCGCTTCTCCTGAATTAACATCAAAGGTTGGCACGCCAAACGCCTGAGTAAAAATAGCATCGGTACCAAACATAAAATCAAATCGCCCGCCGAAATGCCATGCTTTCCCTTCCGAAGGCACGGAACGCTGTAAAAATAGATTAAATTGATTAAGCTGAAATCGGTTAGCCTGATCAGCAAAAATAACGGGGCCGTTATAACCACCTGACTGGCTTGGATTAAAAGTTGCACCGCCATGTATCCATCCGCCTACTTCAATTCTGTTACTTCTCAGAAAAGATTTCAGATTATCTGCTTGTGATATAAGTGGATAGCCAGCAATAAAAAAAATTGATAATAATGATATAACCTTAAGCCAACGTTCCCACTTCATATCATTCAAGCAAGAAAAATAAATACTCGAGAAACTTGAATCTCTCGTATTAGCGCTATTAAAAAAAAGATTTTATACATGCGAAAGCGCCCTTCCTCGGTAAAGGAAGGGCGCTTTGTTTTTAGTTAATTAAGTTTCGTGTACTTAATGAACTGTGCGCGTCACATTGCTGTTATCAACATTTGCACTTTTGATACTATCATTTTGCTCACTCGCCATTTTTCTGTGGAGTTCAGCAGCTTTAAGATTTTCAGTAATGACTTCTTCGTAATATTCAATATTAGCTGTCTCGTGCGATTGAAAATCCTGACCTTGCCTTCCATAATAATAACTATGTACTTCGTAGTCTTCGAGATTTTGTTTATGTTCAGCAAGCTTCAATTCAGCTTCTTTCACAATATTCTCGTGATAAGTAACCAATGTTTCATGACTCGCATTAGTAAGATCTGTTTCAGCAAAAGCAGAAGCACTTAATACATATCCAACAACTAAAACTAAGAGATTAATTACTTTCATTGCTGCATCCCCCGTGAGGTTAATAAAATTTTTCCATTGGTGTTATCGTAATTCAATGAAGGCTAGTTAGTATATTGGGGAAAATTTGATTTTTATCTAAGGGTTTCCCTTAGATAGCAGAAATGAATTGTAGCCAATAGGCAACCTGGAAATATTAACGCAAAGGCTCCTATCATTGATTGGTGATTAGATTTTTGTGCCAATGACTTTATTGTATTAGGATATGGCCTAATAGATTTTTTATTAGCGCGATGGGAACTCATTTCCGCAAACTAGACAATCAGATACCAACATAGCACTATCTTCTTACCTAACGAGGAGCATTCTATGGATCAAGGTAACCTATCTTTTTTTAACCAACTGTTTATTGCCAGTATTATTTTGTTGCTAGCTGCTTGCACTACGATGCAATCTATATCTTCCACAAGCGAACCGCAAGAACCAAAAATTGGTTTTCCAGCAAAAATTTCACTTGTCTCATTGGCTAAAGAATTTGGCACTATTGATGAAACGTTTAAAGTTGAAAACAATGAGTGTGTGGTGATTGATAAAGAAAAACCTGAGAATTCAGCAAGCTTATTCAATAAGCTTACTGACAAACTGATCAAAGAGGGGGCTGTAAATCGCGCCGATTTAGATGAACAACAAATCAAAGAAGCGTTTAATCTTGTTAAATCAGGAGAATTTAAGAATGATTTAAATGATACACGAGATTCTTTGATAAAAAATATTAGGGTTTTTCAGCAAAGTTTAAGAACAAAGATAAAAGAGACTGTCACTAATCCCCAATCTTCTTTTGATTTGATCCGCCATTCCCCAGAATATCTGCAGATCAATCCCAGTAATAATGCGCAATGCGAACAAGGGATTAAAGCACTACTCACGCATCAAAATTATGACAACCTAGGTACTTGTGCGCCAGGTGCGGTCGGAAAGATTATTGATAAACTAAAAACGGATAAAACAACTTCAGCAATAATCGAAACCGCACATATCTTTACTAACAAAAATAATCGATCCAGCAGACTTGCTATCATCGCCTATGCAAGAATGCATGGCATCAAACTGACCGAAGATGATTTGGATAAACTAGATCAGTTTCTAGACACGACGAATGAATCTGATCTGTCTCCGTTGATCAAAGTGGGTATCGATAAGCTTGCCGAAAAGTACGGAGGCAAAGATATTCAAGCGTTCATCCGCAAAAAAGATCAGGAATGTAGTCTCAATTGATCTGTAAGTAGGCAAGGCATCAATAAGCAATGCCATGACTTATTTTCTGCCATGTTTTGAGGATCTGCTCGCACTCATCACGTAAAAATTCACTCACAATCTCAACTTGACTATGGCCTTCGCGTTTCATGTACTCATTGCTCAAATCGAGCTCATTGAAACCTAATGTCTTGACATCTGCAATACGCGTTCCAAATACGATCGTATGAATTCTAGCCCAATGAATAGCACTGAAACACATAGGGCAAGGCTCAGTTGTGGAATAGATTACACAATCATTAAGATGATGTTGATTAAGCGCTCGCGCAGCTTGACGAATCGCATTGATTTCTGCATGGCAAGTGGGATCGTGCTCACGTAACACAGTACTATGTGCCACGGCAATCACTTCGTTACCCTTTACGATACACGCTCCAAATGGTCCTCCTTCCGCTAATCCCATGAAGCGCTGAGCGTTATCGATAGCAAACCGCATCCATATCGCTTGAGGTACAACGATTCGATCCATTTCATCACACCATTACAAAATTATTTTAGGAAAAACCCTAACGTAACGATCACATAAAATCAAGATTTGCGCTGATCAGTCTTGAATTGCACTATCTCTACCGCGCTTCTCGTCAATACCGATCAAGGATAGTAACCCAACCACAAAGAAACATGTCGTTACCAACAGTGCCGTGCGATGGTTTCCCTGCGTAACATAGGTGATCAACCCATAGCACAATGGGCCAATCACTGCCGCCAGTTTAGTTGCTAATCCCCATAAACCAAAATATTCCCCCGCTCTTGCAGGAGGAGAAAATAATCCAATAATGGCACGCCCAGCACTTTGGCTTGATCCTAATGCGATACCCACTAAATTGGCAACTACCCAGAACATCATGCGGTCATGTGTAAAATAGGCCAGCAACAATGCGCAGATCCAGATAACTAAGGTCATCGATAACGTTCGCAACGAACCAAGTCGATCCTGAATTTGCCCAAAGACAAATGCGCCCAGCGCAGCACTGATATTAACGATTAGAATGAGTTGGATATTATCTTCTGTCGTAAAACCCATCGCTTCTTGCGCATAAACAGCGGCCAGCACGATGACCGTGTTAATTCCACAGGTATAAATTGTCAAGGCAATGAGAAATTGAAATAAATCCCGATGAAAACGCGCGTGCTGCCATGTCGTGTGTAGGCGTTGGTAAGCAATCGAGCAATAATTGATAGCAGCTCGCTCACAAGGTTGGACACGTTCGCGCAACCAGATGAAAGTAGGTAAGCTCCCCACGACGAACATCGCTGCCACAATCAGCAATGTCAGTGGCACGGCATCGGCCATTTCTGCCCCCTGCGCCGCAGTGTTTAAGGTAACCCATAGACACAACACCAAAGTCAGTAAGCCACCGAGATAACCAATTGTCCATCCAAACGCTGAAATTCGACCCATTTTATCTGGCGTTGCAATCTCAGGAAGAAAGGCAGCAATAAGATTCTCGCCCGTAAAAAAACAAATACTCGCTAATATTACTAAAGCCATTGCGTAACTTACATCACCGGGACCTGCGGTTGTTAGCAACGCGGTAAAGCCTACACAGCCGCTTGCGGAAATCATTAGAAAGCGTTTTTTCCAAGCACGATCGTCTGCGATCGCCCCGATAATGGGGGCGGTCAATAAAACAACACCATTGGCAATTGCTGTAGTAATGGTCCACCACAGCGTCGCAGTTCCAGAAGAATAAGCTTGTGCAATCACACCAACGAAATAAGCATTGAATATCGCGGTTAATACAACGGTGGTATAACCAGAATTGGCAAAATCAAATAGTGCCCAAGCAAAAATTTCGTGTCGGTGTACCGGTGCTTGGATTAATTTGGACATCGTTCGATTTATCTTCTAGGCCATTGAATTTATAATTTAAAGTAATACGATAAGCCAAATATTGAACTGAGCATCACTTACCGAGTGTTACTGCAAATAAAACTTACACACTTTAACTGCTTAAATAATACGATTGTTAGTGACGCGGTGATGCGAGTGACGCAATGCTGAGAAGAACCCCAGCCTAACCAAGATTAAGGTGATTGTTTCGCGAGTGTCTCAATGGCAGTGAGTAACTGATCACGAAATTGTTCACAAGGAATCAATGCTAAGAACGGTGCGCGCGCTGTTTCACAATCAGGATCCATCGGACCATAATCCACGCGTAGCTTACCCCTTTTTTCAGTATTCAGATAATACATATCTCGGTGCTTGGTATCTTTGGGTAAGGCAATATAGAACACATCACTTTCTTCATCGACTTCGGGTACTGTTAGTGTTTCATATTCTTCGATTTGTAAATCTTGATAGAGATTTCGTTTTTTGATCAACTCAACCACTAACCGATAATTCTCATTCATCCCAAAATAAATAGGATCTTGTCGCAAATCTTCCATCGTAACCGGAAAATTGGGATTGGATTCTTTGATGTTATCGAAATGAGTTCTGAAAATCGCTTCCTGTGAAGGAATCAATGCGATCAATTTTCGTTGTATCGGTGGAGGGTTAAGGGATATCGTGCCTTCAATACAGCGTTGATACATCTCAGCACGAGCAGCGATATATTGTCTTCTGCCTTCATATTCTTTGCCCTCAAGGAAATAAATCGTACTGCAACCAGTTAATCCGATCAGTATCAGAATAATGACCCACACCCTTTTTTTCATAAGAATCTTCACCTTATTTCAGTACTGCTTCTATCTTCCATATATCCCGCAACATCGCAATACCATGAGCTCCCTGTTCAATCGCGAAAGGTAAATCTGCTTGTATCATGCCACCCAATGCATAAACCGGAAGGGGATAATCCCGAATCATACTTGAAAATTTTCTCCAGCCTAATGTAATCGCATCGGGATGACTCTTTGTCGGTAATACTGGACCCAACACCACAAAATCTAATTCAAGTTGTTCAGCGTGATAAAGCTCTTCGATGTTGTGACAAGAAGCCCCGCACCAAGCCAGATCGGGTCGGACAGACATCTCCATTAATTGGCTAGAAGTTAAATGCACACCACTGGCTCCAACCGCGTTCGCTAGCGCTATATCCTCATTTATCAAAATCTTCATTTGATACGGGTGAGTACGCTTAAAAATCGCATCGATAAATTGTTTTAGCTGTGTCTTATTCATCGATTTCTCGCGAACCTGCAGTAGTCTTAAGCCTTGTTGTGCTGCGAGTTCAATTTTTTGCAGCATGGTTGATTCGCCCAATTCAGCGGCTTGAGTAATTCCATAAACAGAGGGTAAGGATAGGCTACGAATAATCGGCTGATTAGCAGGAAGCAACGGTGCAACAATAACCTTGTCAGGCGTTTGCCAGGACAATTGCTGATTCTCACGACCAATAAGCTCACCATGCCAAGTAAACACGCGGTAGAAATGCAGTCTTACTGTTGCATGCTGGTAAGCATAAATTTTTGTTATCCAAGGGCTTGCCTGCTCAATTTGAATTCCCAGCTCTTCGTGCAGTTCGCGTGCGAGCGCTTGTAAAACAGATTCATCTTTCTCAATTTTTCCGCCAGGAAACTCCCAATAACCTGAATAGGGTTTTCCCGCTGGTCGGCTGGTCAGCAAAAAATGCCCATCGGGTCGAACTAACACAGCAGCAGCAACTTCAATCATTTACTCAAAATTATGAGGGTTGACGAGTCTTGCGGCGTAGTGACTGTGCTAATTTTCGTTTGCCAGACCAATCACGCGCAAACTGCCAGGCAATACGCCCGCTTCTTCCGCCTCTTGCTAATGCCCAACGCAATGCCTCTAACCTAACGGCATCATTCATACGCTGAATACCGTAATGCGCTAGCCAATAGCGAACGATGTCGAGATATTGCGTCTGATCAAAAGGATAAAAAGAAAGCCATAAACCAAACCGTTCTGATAGCGAAATTTTTTCTTCTACGGACTCACTCGGATGAATATCACCATCGATGTGACGTGTATCCAAATTATCTTTCATCGATTCTGGCATCAAATGGCGTCGATTTGAGGTCGCGTAAACCAAGATATTTTCCGATGCACGAGCAATCGAACCATCTAAAATCGCTTTGAGTGCTTTATAGCCTGGCTCATGCATTTCAAACGATAAATCATCACAATATAGAATAAAACGCTCGGGTCTTTGATAAATTTGCTCAGTAATATCGGGCAAGTCGATTAGATCTTGCTTTTCTACCTCGATTAAGCGTAACCCTTTATCCGCATATTGATGGAGTAATGCTTTTACTAAGGAAGATTTTCCTGTACCGCGTGCACCCGTCAGTAACACATTGTTAGCAGGATAGCCCAAGACGAACTGGTAGGTATTCTGAACAATTAATTGCTTTTGTTCATCGATACCCTGCAATGCATCAAGCTGAATTTGATGAGGGTGTGTTACCGGTTGCAGATAGCCATTATGACCTTGTTTGCGCCAGCGAAAAGCTGTCGCTGCGTCAAAATTTGTCATATCCTGCTGATTAGGCAGCAATGCTTCAACGCGTACCAGCAAATCATTGAGCCGATCAAAAACCAAATCGAATTGTGACATCATCAATCAACTGCGATAGTCAGCATTAATCTTGACGTAGTCGTAAGAAAAATCGCAGGTCCATACCGTTGCTGTCATGGTGCCTCGATTTAAAACGACCCGTACCGTGATTTCAGCTTGTTTCATCACCCGCTGTCCTGCCTCTTCTTGATAACTTTGGGCTCTACCACCCTGTTCTGCCACCAATACATCATCCAGATAGAGCTGCACTAAATCTACATCTAAATCGATGATTCCTGAGTTACCAATTGCAGCCAAGATACGACCCAGATTAGGGTCAGAAGCGAAAAAAGCCGTCTTAACTAACGGTGAATGTGCGATGGCATATGCGACCCGTGAACACTCTTCTCGGTTCTTTCCTTTTTCCACACAAACCGTAATAAATTTGGTTGCGCCCTCGCCATCACGCACGATCATTTGTGCTAATTCTCTTGCCACGGCCGTTATCGCTGTTTGAAGCTTCAGATAATCTTGGCTTTCTAGTTGAGTAATCTCTGAGTGCTCAGCCCGTCCCGTCGCCATTAGTATCAGTGCATCATTGGTAGAAGTATCACCATCGACTGTGATACAGTTGAATGAGTGATCCGCTACATGACGAACCATCTGTTGCAGGGTAGCCTTGGCAACGCAAGCATCAGTGCCAATATAGCCAAGCATGGTTGCCATATTGGGATGGATCATACCCGAGCCTTTTGCAATTCCGGTTATGGTCACTGTTTTTCCTTGAATTTCAATTTGGTGCGACACGCCTTTGGGAACGATATCGGTTGTCATGATCGCTTGCGCAGCCTTAAACCAATGATCTGGGTTAACGTCTGCTAATGCCTGCGGCAAATGAGTCACAATCTTCTCGACCGGAAGCGGTTCCATAATTACACCGGTAGAGAAGGGTAGAATCTGCGCTACATGACAATTTAAAAGCTTGGCTAGATGCTGACATGTCGCACGGGCATCTGCGATGCCCCGCTCTCCAGTGCCTGCATTAGCATTCCCTGTATTGATAACCAAAGCACGAATTGAAGAGGCTTGGGTTAAATTATCCTTGGCTACAATCACTGGTGCAGCACAAAACCGATTTTGCGTAAAAACACCTGCTACATTGACGTTTTCATCTAACACGATGGTCAATAAGTCTTTACGATTTGGGCGCTTAATCCCCGCTTCCGCAATTCCAAGGGATATTCCAGCAATAGGGAGTAATTGCTCAGAAAGTAGTG
>WBZQ01000535.1_pt2 | contig 15684 bp, 17 predicted proteins | sample 5204251 | NCBI WGS metagenome assembly WBZQ01 (sample SAMN12412402, study PRJNA552823) | activated sludge metagenome | isolation source: activated sludge from nitrification reactor of wastewater treatment plant... | place: USA: Virginia | collected 2017-09 | reverse complement strand
CAAAGCTTTACTGGAATCCTCCGCGAATTATTTTCAAATTAAACACAAATTTTCTGCTCACGGCATTACGGCTGAGCATGTATCCGTAGATGTTCCTGTTATGGTCGCACGTAAAGACAAAATTGTGACTACTTTTACTGCCGGCATTGCATCATTATTTAAAAAGAATAAGGTTAAATCGATACATGGCAGAGGGACATTATTAAAACGTGAGGAATCGACGGATGAGTGGCAAATAAAAATTAACGATAATGGTAATACTGAAACTGTTCGGGCAACGCATGTTATTGTAGCGACTGGATCAGTACCGCGATCATTATCTCTCGCACCGATTGATAATAATTTGATTTTGGATAATGCTGGTGCCCTGGCTTTAACTGAAGTGCCTCAGCGGTTAGGAGTTATTGGTGCAGGTGTAATTGGGCTTGAAATGGGTAGTGTATGGCGCAGGCTGGGGGCGGAAGTTACCATTCTTGAAGCAATGCCAGGATTTCTCATGGCGGCTGATGAGCAAGTTGCTAAAGAAGCAAAAAGTATTTTTTCTAAAGAGCTTGGTTTGCAGATTAGCACTGGTATTAATATTGCCTCGGTCAAAGTTTCCAGTAACAGTGTTATTGTGAGTTATAGTGATGCTAATAATCAGGAACAAGTTTTGGAAGTCGACAAGCTAATTGTCGCTATTGGTAGAACTCCAAATACCGCCGGGATAGGGGTAGATGAAAATGGCTTGCAGTTGGATGAGCGCGGTTTTGTCGTTGTTGATCAGCATTGCCGTACTAATTTGAACAATGTTTATGCGATTGGTGATGTTGTGCGTGGTCCAATGTTAGCACATAAGGCATCTGAAGAAGGGGTGGCTGTGGCTGAAATGATTGAGCGTATTCAAAAAGGCCAAGCGAGTGAAAATGAGGCAATCGATTTTAATACGATACCTTGGGTTATTTACACTGCACCTGAAATTGCTTGGGTTGGAAAAAATGAGCAAGAATTGAGAGCCGCTGGTATTGCATATAAATCGGGGCAATTTCCGTTTATAGCAAATGGCCGTGCGCGTGCAATTGGCGAAACAACTGGTTTTGTGAAAGTATTAGCTGATGAAAAAACCGACCGTGTGCTTGGTGTGCATATGGTCGGTCCACATGTTTCAGAACTTATCTCAGAAGCAGTTATGGCCATGAAGTTTTCAGCCAGCAGTCAAGATATTGCTTGTATTGTTCACGCGCATCCGTCGCTATCAGAGGTATTTCATGAGGCTGCTCTTGGTGTGGATAAGCGTACCCTGCATCTATGAAACGGGTTTGACATTATTTGTAATACTTATTCACTTCTCTTGAAGGCTAGAATTATTATGATATTTCAACTCTAAAAGCAATGGCTTTTATCAGGATCGACACTGCAGGACCAATGTAAGTGACTAATTCCAGCCGACTTATTTACTAAATAATCTGCTCTGAGTTGCTTGTTTTGTTCTATTGTTAAAGCAACCGTTTCCGGTACAAAACGCTCTTCGCTCCAAAATCTAATTCTGCAGAATTCATTGCCATTGCGACACAACCTATTGATAGCAGAGCTATATACTGTTTTGTCAGTATATACATTATGATCAATAAGTACCATATGAACAAATTTTCCAGATGTCCCCATCTCAAGTGAGCGAACAAGCTGCCAACCGTTTCCACTTTCCAATTGTAAGGGAGAATTTGCAGGGGATTCGTCGTGCTCGTGGTGCTCTCCTTCGTGAGAGAAACTGTCAAACGAAATAGTAAGTATTAAAAATATAAAAATACTAAGTGAAAATTTATTCATACGCTCTCCTTGATAACTGCTAATTTATTGTTTATAAATAGATAATTTATTCCAGCAAGAGTGTTCTTATACTGGATAATCCTTGCAGCGGGGCAGTATACTTGAAATTTAAATTGTGAACATTATTGAAAACCTATTTTCTACTAACAATTCATAAAGCAATCAATTAGATCAAAGAGAAAGCAGTAATTAGTCAAATTGATAATCCTGTAATATTAGTGATCTTACGTTTCTTTAATGAAATAAAAATAGACAAAACAGAAGTATCTTACTTCATGCTCATTTATGAGCGTAATTTTATTGTTGCGGAAAGTAAAGTATAAAATTTTATATCTCTCATTTAAAAATAGAAGAGTAAAAATGTGCCTTTATTGTGAACAAACTTGCAATCGAAATGAAATCCTGTCACTTTGTTCTGACAGGCGCTTATTCCTGCATTTGCAGCATCAACTATAATTATAGGTATGTTTTTATGTGGTATCGCATTATCTGATGAAGGTGTCGCTACAAAAGTTATGTGCGCACTTCCATCTAAATCAGAGAATGTATTAACACCCGATCAAGCACTGAAGAGACTGATGCGAGTTAACGAACGTTATGTGACGGGAAATCCAAGCCATAGGATTTTCATGATATTCAATCTGCGTTAATTGTTGAACACAATCCATAAGCTACAATATTGGGTTGTTCTGATTCACGTGTGAGCCCGGAGCATTGCTTTGACGAAGCGCGTGGTGGTGATACTTTTTGTTGCACGTGACGCTGGTAAAGCAGCCATTAATGCAGTAGATGAACATAAAGATTCTTCTAGATACATTCAGCTCTTGGCCAATGTAATAGCTCCTGCAGTTAAAGCCGTTAGTGATACATTCAGTAATCGCCTAATGAATGTCACACGAATGAATGTCATTATGACTGTTGAAAGATTAAGGGATAAAACCCCAGTGTTAGATTTTTATCACGATCAAAAGAGAATTCGAATTGAATTGTAGGAGACGTGTATTATCGGGAAACTGGAAAAGCGAAACTTGCCGCTCAATTCTTTATTTTTATTATACTATTGTAATTTTTACATATTGTGTTGATATTTTGCATCAATAATTATGGACATCTAATACCATAATAGTCATGTTTTTGTAATTTCTCTTAAGTTCTGCATTCATGCTACAGAAATATCTGCTGTTATAGGCCTTTTCATACGCTATAATCTTACGTTTTATTCCAATAATTGACCAAAATTATGTTACAAGGGATTAACTTAGCATGTGTTCGCGGTGATCGTGAACTTTTTAAGGATGTTAGTTTTTCTCTTGAAACTGGTAGCTTAATGCAGGTACGAGGTCCAAATGGCAGTGGTAAAACGAGTCTGTTACGCATGCTTTGTGGATTATCGAGTCCTGCTGCTGGCGAAATTCGTTGGCACGGTGAAGCTATCCATCCTTTGAATGAAAATTATTTTTCCGCCATGACGTATATCGGTCATTTAAGTGGTACTAAGGACGATTTGACAGTAATAGAGAATTTAAGAATTTCAAGTGCGCTCTCAGGATATGAGATTAGTGAGAATCAAGCGAGTGAAGCACTTGAGAATCTTGGTTTAGGTGGCAGAGAGCAGTTATCGGTGAAGGTTTTATCTCAAGGACAGCGACGTAGAGTTGGGCTGGCTCGCTTGCTAACTTGCAAAACTTCGTTATGGATTCTTGATGAACCTCTGGTTGCGTTGGACGCAATGGCTGTCAAGTTTATTCAAGGTTTATTAGAACGTCACTTGCAACAAGATGGTATGGTAGTAATGACAACACATCAAGAAATTGATATTGGGGCTGCATCTATTGTGCAACTCCAATTGGCGTGATAGTTATGTGGATCATTAAGCGTGATTTACTGTTAGCTATACGCCGCCAATCCGATGTTCTAACCACTCTATTTTTTTTCGTCATCGTAGTGAGTCTTTTTCCACTGAGCGTGGGTCCCGAGATGAATATGTTACGTGCAATGGCACCCGGTGTGGTTTGGGTGGCTGCATTGCTGGCTTCGATGTTGTCTTTGAACAGAATGTTTTCTAACGATTACATAGATGGCACGTTAGAACAAATGTTGCTATCACCCCAATCGTTATCGCTATTGGTTCTCGGAAAAGCTTTTGCCCATTGGCTGGTGACAGGTATTCCGCTAGTGATAATGGCTCCGATATTAGGCATTCAATACGATTTGCCAGCTGAAGCTTTGCTAGTGCTAACAATCACTCTGCTGCTGGGAACACCGGTATTAAGCTTAATCGGCGCGATTGGTGCAGCACTGACTTTGGGGTTACGAGGTGGAAGTGTGCTGGTTTCATTATTGGTATTACCGTTATATATTCCGGTACTTATTTTTGGTGCCGGTGCGGTTGAGGCGAATATGGCAGGAATTGGATTTGATGCACACCTGTCGCTATTGGGTGCATTCCTACTGGCATCTTTGGCTCTTGCTCCTTGGGCTACGGCCTCATCTCTACGAGTTTCGTTGGAGTAAGTGAGTGCGCTTTAAGAGAGGCACGTTTATAACTATTTGTATTGTATTGTGGAAATCGGTTTTGTGATGATCCTTAGGATTTAGAATTTGTAAATAGAAGGCATTTTTTTTGTGTTTTTAGTATAGAATTGACGGAATAAAAATATAAGTCATTCAGTCTCAGATATAGAAGAACTAACATTTAATTAAAATAACTATAACATTTGATATGACGATCAATTGGTTTAAGTATTCCTCTCCTGCAAGCTTTTACTCATTAGCCGGAAAAATGATTCCAATATTTACAATTGCCGCGGTGGTATCATTAGTGGCCGGTCTTTATGTTGGTTTCTTTGTGGCACCCACGGATTTCCAGCAAGGCGAAGCTTATCGAATAATATTTATTCATGTACCTGCTGCATGGATGTCAATGTTTCTTTATGTTGTAATGGCTTTCTGGGCCGGTATTGGCTTGGCATTTAACACGAGATTGTCTTCAATGTTTGCTACAGCAATAGCGCCGACAGGTGCTATGTTTACTTTCATTGCACTCTGGACAGGTGCATTATGGGGAAAGCCGATGTGGGGAACATGGTGGGTATGGGATGCAAGACTGACTTCCGAATTAATTCTATTATTTCTATATATAGGATTTATGTCTTTACAGGCGGCTATTGATGATCCGCGTCGTGCTGACAAAGCAGGTGCAATTATTGCTCTCGTTGGTGTAGTGAATATTCCAATTATTTATTTCTCAGTGCAATGGTGGAATACCTTGCATCAGGGTGCGTCGGTTAGTATTAATCAAGCTCCATCTATGGCATCGACCATGTTGCTAGGCATGATGATTATGGTGTTTTCGAGCTGGATGTACTCCATTGCAATTATACTAAAACGTACGCGTGTGATCATAATTGAACGCGAAAGTCATACGGCATGGGTAGCAGAATTACAGAAAAAGGAATTCATACGATGAATTGGTCGAGTATCTCGGATTTTTTTTCAATGGGAGGCTATGGGCTTTATGTTTGGGGTTCGTATGTGGTGACACTAATTTGTATAGTTGCTGAAATTTGGCTAATTTCAAATCGCCGCCGAACTTTAGAAAAGCAATATAGTCTCATTCGTAACATTAATATAAGAAGAGATAAAAATGAAACCCCGTCATAAAAAACTTGCATTCATTGTTGCAGGAATTACTGTATTAGGTATTGCTTCAATGCTGGTCCTTAACGCTTTTCAAAGTAACTTGGTTTTTTTCTTTAGTCCATCTCAAGTAGTTGCAAAAGAAGCACCTATTGGGAAAAGCTTTAGGATTGGAGGGTTGGTTGCAGAAGGTAGCGTTAAGCGTGAAGACGGTTCTACAACAGTACATTTTGCTGTGACTGATACAGCGGAAACTATCCCGGTTGTATATACCGGTATCTTGCCTGATTTATTTCGCGAAGGTAAGGGGATTGTCGCACAAGGAAAAATATCGAGTGCTGGTGTTTTTGAAGCTGATGAAGTACTAGCCAAACACGATGAAAATTACATGCCGCCTGAAGCTGCAGAAGCTTTAGAAAAAGCTGCCAAAGCACAAAAAGCGTCATTAATACAATAAACCCGAAGATATTAATGATCTGAGGGATTCATTTTTAATCCGTAATAATTTTCAATTAATAAAATCATGATTCCTGAAATTGGTAATTTTGCATTGATACTAGCTCTGCTTTTAGCTACTGTACAAGGAACACTGCCCATTATCGGAGCAACTCGCGGTATCCCAGCTTGGATTGCACTCGCAAGGCCAGTAGTTCAAGGACAATTTGTATTTGTGCTGATAGCTTTCTCATGTTTAGCTTATTCTTTTGTAAGTAGCGATTTTTCAGTTTTGAACGTTGCCAAAAATTCAAATACCGAATTACCGTTTCAATACAGACTAGCAGCTACTTGGGGTTCGCATGAAGGTTCGCTATTACTGTGGGTATTGATGCTTGCAGGATGGTCTGTAGCAGTCAGTGTTTTCAGTAAACAATTACCGGATGATATTGTGGCGCGTGTACTCGGAGTTCTGGGAGTTGTCAGTATTGGTTTCTACTTATTTATGCTAATTACTTCTAATCCATTCGACCGATTATTACCCGCCGCAGCTGAAGGCAGCGATTTAAATCCACTCTTGCAGGACGCAGGTATGGTAGTTCATCCTCCGATGCTTTATATGGGGTATGTCGGATTTTCAATTGCCTTTGCTTTTGCAATCGCAGCATTGATGAGTGGTAAACTTGATGCAACGTGGGCGCGCTGGTCTCGTCCTTGGACGATTGTCGCGTGGGTTTTCTTGACATTCGGAATCATGCTTGGCAGCTGGTGGGCGTATTATGAACTAGGTTGGGGTGGATGGTGGTTCTGGGATCCTGTCGAAAATGCTTCATTTATGCCATGGCTGGTGGGTACCGCTTTAGTCCATTCATTAGCAGTTACTGAAAAACGGGGAAGTTTCAAAAGTTGGACCGTTTTATTAGCAATATGCGCATTTGCATTGAGCTTGCTGGGAACCTTCCTTGTCCGGTCTGGTGTGCTAACCTCTGTTCATGCTTTTGCCACAGATCCCGCTCGCGGTATATTTATTCTGATTTTTCTAGTAGTTGTTATCAGTTGTTCATTAGTATTATTTGCATGGCGTGCACCTAAAGTTGGATTGGGTGGAAAATTTGATTTGGTTTCGCGCGAATCTATGTTATTGGCCAATAATATATTATTGTTAGTTGCAGCGGCAAGTGTACTGCTGGGAACTTTATATCCGTTGATTATTGACGCTTTGGGTTTAGGAAAACTATCAGTAGGACCTCCCTACTTTGAAGCCGTTTTTGTTCCTGTAATGACACCAGCAATTTTTCTAATCGGCGTTGGACCTATTTCTCGATGGAAGCAAATGAGTTTGCCAGCGTTGGCTGTTCGTTTACGCTGGGCATTTGCTGTAAGTGTTCTTTCTGCATTGATTGCGCCATATTTCATGGGTGAATGGAAGCCGATGATCAGTTTTGGATTGTTGCTGGCTTTCTGGATCATAGTATGCATAGTGGTTAGTGTGAAACATCGCCTGAATACCAGTGGAGAAGGTAGTTTTTTGACAAAGCTGATAAAGCAATCAAGAAGCTACTATGGTATGCACTTAGCGCATTTAGGTGTGGCGGTATTCATTATTGGGGTAACACTTGTAAATGGTTATGAGACCGAGAAAGACGTACGCATGGAAATCGGCAGCAAGGTAGCTGTTGGTGGCTATACATTCCAATTCAATGGAACCAGTGATGTCGTTGGGCCGAATTACAAAGCGGTTCGCGGCGATATTGGGGTTTTCAAAGATGACCAATTTGTACGCAACTTGTATCCGGAAAAACGTACTTACAATGCTTCAGGTATGGCAATGACAGAAGCGGCGATCGACACAGGACTGTTGCGTGATCTCTACGTCGCATTAGGTGAGCCGTTAACAAACGGTGCATGGGTAGTACGTGCATATCATAAGCCATTTGTTGATTGGATTTGGCTGGGATGTTTATTGATGGCTATCGGTGGTATCACATCTGTGACCGATCGTCGCTATCGTTTGAAGATCAGCAAAAAGAAATCAGTAGTATCTGCGGAGGTTGGTATAGCGCAGCAACCTAAACAAATTCCTGCGGTAACGACTACTTCACCTGCAGTATCTAAGATTGACTTAGCGACAGAGACAACTAAGGTATGATGCGCTATCTCATTCCTCTATTTGCATTTATGGTGTTGGCGGCATTTCTGCTAGTCGGATTGACGTTAAATCCCCGGCAGGTACCTTCGCCGTTGATCAATAAGCCAGCACCCAAATTTCAACTCGATCAATTGCATGAACCAGACAAAAATATGTCGTCAGACGACAATCTAGGCAAGGTTTGGATACTGAATGTATGGGCATCATGGTGCGTTGCATGTCGTGACGAACACCCACTTTTGGTGCAATTGGCGAAATCAGGGATTGTACCGATTTATGGTCTCAACTATAAAGATGAACGCAGTACTGCATTGCAGTGGCTTAAACGATATGGTGATCCCTATGCCATTAGCATTGTTGATATTGATGGCAAAGTTGGAATCGATTATGGCGTTTACGGTGTACCAGAAACTTATGTCATTGATAAGAAAGGTATCATTAGGCACAAACAAATTGGGCCGGTTACAGTGGATTCATTGGAAAAAACTATTATCCCCCTGATCAAAGAATTGCAGCAGCAAGTATAGTATTAGAATTTTTCTAGAATAAAGGCCAGCCTTGTCATGATATATCCATTAAATGGAGTAATAAAAGTAACGAAGTTGGTGTTTTTATTACTGTTATTGATTCCGTTAGCAGGATGGGCAAAAGAAGCAATACCCGTTGCCGAAGATCCTGAAGTTGAAAAAAGAATGTTAGCATTGACGATGGATTTGCGTTGTTTGGTTTGTCAGAATGAACCCATTTCGGATTCCCGTGCGGAATTTTCAAATGACATTCGGCGTGAAATTCGGGAGCAAATCAAGGCCGATAAAACAGATGAAGAGATTGTTCAATTTTTGGTTGATCGATACGGAGATTTCATTCTTTATAATCCTCCAATGAAACCAACAACCATCCTGTTATGGTTTGGTCCAATTTTATTATTTGTCATTGCACTCGGAGCACTGATTGTTCATTTAAGGCGTCGCCGCGTTCAAGTTGGAGAGATCTCACTTTCACCAGAACAGCTTGCACAAGCGGAAGCATTACTGGACGAAGAAAAAAAAGGTAAAAAAGTATGACAGCTTTTTGGGTTATTTCTGGTATTTTCATTGTAGTAGCATTGTTGTTTGTCATTCCTACGCTACTACGTAATAAAGATAATCAACTGGCAAACCTTGAACACGATGCCGTCAATATTACGGTATATCGTGATCAAATCGCCGAACTCGATAGAGATCTGGAAAACGATATTTTAAGTCAGGAACAGTACAACAAAAGTAAGCAAGAGTTACAGCAACGCATGTTGCAAGATGTGAGCGGGCACGAGCAATTAACACTTCAGAAAAATAAAAAAATTCAGAATATTACATTAGCCGCGATTCTGACATTGGGATTTCCGCTTGTTGCAATTTTTTTGTATTTAAACATTGGTGATACCCGTGGATTATTACCACAAGCGCAGCTAGCCAGTGTTACACAAATGAATCGCAGTGGTGACAGTGGTGAAGATATGAGTGGTCATGATTTTTCCGCAGCGCTCGAAAATCTCATTGCAAGGTTGAGCAGTAACCCCGAAGACGTTGAAGGTTGGCTTATGTTAGCACGTACTTATACAGCTATGGAACGCTTTACCGAAGCCAGTAATACTTATGCCAAACTTGTCGAATTAGTACCCAATAATCCACAAATACTTAGCGATTATGCACGTGCACTTGGACTCAAGAATCAAGGAACACTTGCTGGAAAACCAACGGAATTACTCTACGATGCACTAAAGATTGACCCAGAATTTCCACCGGCACTGGCACTTGCTGGTCATGCGGAGTTTGAGCAGGAAAATTATACGGCAGCATCTGCTCACTGGGAAAAATTGTTGACAACTATTCCTGTCGATTCACCTTTAGCAAAGTCTGTTAAAGATAGTATAGCTGAAGCTAAATTATTGGCACATGGCGCAGGCAAAGCGCAGGCGGCTGAGCAACCAGTAGTTCATACTGCATCTGCTGCTAAAAATGATTCAACGGATGCACCAGACCACCAAGCTGTAGTTTCGGAAACCAAAGTAGCTCAAACAAGTTCTGATACTTCGGCTAATTCATTATCAGTTTCTGGCCGCGTAGCCCTAAAACCTGAATTGGCGTCTGTAGCATCATCCAGTGACACTTTATTCATTTATGCGCGTGCTAAAACTGGACCAAAAGTGCCGTTGGCAATTTTACGCTTGAGGGTAAGCGACCTGCCGGCAACATTCACATTGACTGATGATATGGCAATGATGCCAACGATGAAAATGTCAAATTTTCCGGAAATTGTAATTGAAGCCAGAATTTCTAAGTCCGGTCAAGCTGTTCCCGCAAGCGGAGATTTGCAAGGATTTAGTGCGCCGGTGAAATTAGGACTCACTGACATTTCAATTATCATTGATCGGAAAATTCCTTAATTAAAGTCATGGTAAAACTTGAGCAACCGATAGAAAACTTTATATTGCCAGCAACCGGAGGGAGCAATTTTTCTTTAGCAGATTACTCGGGTAAAACAGTAATTGTTTATTTCTATCCCAAAGATGATACGCCGGGCTGTACTACGGAAGGTCAAGATTTTCGTGATCATTGGTCAGCATTTTTGAATAAAAATTGCATTATCGTTGGCGTTTCGCGTGATTCGCTCAATTCACATGAGAAATTTAAAGAAAAAATGCAATTTCCGTTTGATTTGCTTAGTGACATAGACGAAAAAGTTTGTAATTTATTTGATGTATTGAAAATGAAGAATATGTACGGCAAGCAGGTCCGCGGAATCGAACGCAGTACATTCGTCATCGATGGGCAAGGAATCCTGCGGAAAGAATGGCGTAGTGTAAAAGTACCGGGCCATGTCCAAGAAGTTCTGGATTTTGTTTCTACAATATAGCAAATATTAGAACAGCTGGTCCTTTAGATCTCTTGTATCTCTAGGTGCTTGGTCAATGTAAGTTGGAGTTTCTACAAGCGGTGGGAGATGTTCACTGAAGAAATATTCAGTTAGAGTTCCAGAGGATTCTCTAAACCCTGATGATGGATTAATTTTTGTTGCAAGAATCCCATTAGGAGCTTTGTACTCTGCTATAGGGATGCCTTTTAAAACTACACTCATATAATCTATCCAAATTGGTAATGCAACACGTCCCCCGGTTTCGTTATTTCCAAGCGACTTAGGTTCATCATATCCTGTCCACGTAATTGTTACTAAGTCTTTTTGGAAGCCACAGAACCATGCATCGACGAAATTACTCGTAGTTCCTGTTTTGCCCGCCAGATCTGTTCTCCCCAACTGCTTAGCTTTAATGGCTGTGCCATAATTGATAACATCTTGCATCATGCTTGTCATAATGAAAGCATTCCGTGGATCTATTACCCGTTTGGCGCCATTCGACACCGCTAAAGGCTGGAATTGTTCAAGTACATTACCTTTTTCATCCTCGATACTCTTTATAAAATAAGGTGAAACACGAAAACCACCGTTTGCAAAAATGGCGTATCCTGCAGCCATTTGCATGGGTGTAACTGAACCTGAGCCTAGCACCATAGGTAAATAAGGTGGATGCCGATTGGCATCAAAACCAAAGCGAGTAATATAATCTTGTCCGTATTGAATACCAATAGCCTGTAATATGCGAATAGATACAAGATTTTTTGATTTAGCTAGAGCAGTGCGCATGCGCATTGGTCCTTCAAATTTGCCATCAAAGTTTTTAGGTTCCCATAGCTGACTACCTGTTTGTGTGGCGCTAAATGTCAGTGGTGCATCATTAATTATTGTTGCTGGAGTAAAGCCTTTTTCTAAAGCTGCAGAATAAATAAACGGTTTAAAACTGGAACCAGGCTGTCGCCATGCTTGTGTAACATGATTGAATTGATTTTTATAAAAATCGAAACCGCCAATTAAAGCACGAATGGCTCCATCATTGGGATCTAGTGAAACAAGAGAGCCTTCAACCTCTGGGAGTTGAACAATGTGCCAGACATTTTTATTATTTTTTTGTATACGAATTAATGCACCAGGTATTATGTATTTTTTTTCCGCCTCTTTCTTATTGCTTAAGAATTTTTGCGCAAACTTGAGGCCCTCACCAGTGATCTCAACGATTTCTCCACCTTTGCGGTAAACTTGGACTGTATTGGACTTAACGGCTAATACGATTGCTGGATGAATATCCCCACTGTCGTTAATTTCATCCAATGCATCATCAATCGTTTTTTCTTGATTAGCACTGAACTTAAGTAAGTCTATATGAGCTTCTGCGCCTCGATAGCCGCGGCGTCTATCATATTCAATTACATTTTTCCTTAGCGCCTGATAAGCAGCTATTTGATCAAGTTGGCGAATCGTTGTGTGAACTTTGATTCCTTTACTGTAAGCGTCTTCCTGATAACGATCATAGATGACCTGACGCACCATTTCAGCGATATATTCGGCGGGCATTGCAAAAACAAGTGACTGTCTTTTGATGGGAACAGGTTGCTTTTCTAATTCACTCAATTCATTACTGGAGATATGATTTAAGACGCGTAATCGTCCGAGTACATAAAGCTGTCGACTTTTTGCACGCTTAAAATTGCTGATGGGATTATAGCTGGATGGTGCTTTAGGCAGTCCTGCCAGCATAGCCGCTTCAGCCATGTTAATTTCCTGTAGTGATTTTCCAAAGTATGTTTGTGCTGCAGCGGCAAAACCATAGCTACGCTGTCCAAGGTATATTTGGTTGACATAAAGCTCTAAGATTTTGTCTTTACTCAGGTTATGCTCAATTTTGAAAGCGAGCAAAGCTTCACTGAATTTTCGAGTAAGCGTTTTTTCTCTTGATAAAAAAAAGTTTCGTGCCACTTGCATGGTGATGGTACTTGCACCCTGTCGCACACTTCCCGCCGAAAAATTTGAATAAGCAGCCCTCAATACACCTAGATAATCGACGCCACCATGCTCATAGAAGCGATCATCTTCAGCCGCAAGAATTGCTTGTTTAAGATGCTTGGGCACTTCGGAAATTGTCACAACATTTCTGCGCTCCGCTCCAAATTCTCCGATTAAAAGACCTTCGTCACTATATATTCGTAACGGTATTTTGGGGCGATAGTCGGTTAGTGTATCCAGAGAGGGTAGATTTGAATATATGACCAATGCTGCAAACCCAACTAATAAGACGACAATTAAGCCCAATGCAGACAGGGCAGCAAACAAGTAATACAACCAACGAGCTAACATGAATATGGGATTAATTAAATGATGAAGGTATTAATTTACAATTATAAGGGCAATATACATCCCTTTTCTAAGGATAAGAATTTGTTAAATCTGGCAGAATCAACAGCATCATCTGAGCATATTTTGAGAATTAAGAAAATATTGAGTAGTTTACATATTTTTTTTACAGATTGGGTAATTTATAAACTACGAATATCACTCTGACGAGCTAATGTTTAAGAGTAATTTTGAGATCAATCTAGACTTTTTAAGGATAAAATCCCCTCGATTAATAGGAGTGGATATTAGTTCTTCGTCTGTAAAAATGGTTGAATTATCGAGGAGTGGAAGAGGAAATCAAACCTATCGTATTGACCGCTATGTCATTGAACCAATGCCTGCTGATGCGATGCTTGACGGCGGGATTGTAAATTTAGAAGCAGTAAGTGAATGTTTGCAACGCGGATGGAAGCGTATGGGAACACGCCTAAAGAATGTGGCGCTTGCATTACCTGTGACGGATGTTATTACTAAAAAGATTATTGTACCGGCAGGACAACGTGAAGATGACCTCGCTTTCCAAGTCGAAACCGAGGCCAGTCAGTATATTCCTTTCCCTCTCGATGAAATTGATCTTGATTTCCAGGTAGTCAAACCTGTTCAAGATAGCCAGGAAGAAGTCGAAGTTCTTATTGCTGCATCGCGCAAAGAAAAAGTGGAAGATCGAGTAGCCGCAGCTTTATCTGCCGGCCTCAAAGCGATTGTTATGGATATTGAATCGTATGCAGCGCAAGCCGCATTTGAATTAACCCTGGGGCAGCTACCCGAAAATAGTAAGGATCAAGTAATCGCTCTGGTTGACATTGGTGCAACCGTTATGAAAATTAATGTATTTCACAATGGCGAGCCGGTATATACAAGAGACCAACCATTCGGGGGAAATCAGCTAACACAGGAGATCAGTAATCAGTTTAATCTTTCTACGGAGGAATCTGAGGCTGCCAAACGAAATGGCAATTTACCTGATAATTATAAATCAGATGTTTTGCAACCTTTTTGCGAAACATTGGCAATCGAAGTCATGCGCGCTATCCAGTTTTTTTATACTTCAACACAATATACTGAAGTGAATTATATTTTTATAGCGGGCGGGTGCGCAGTGATTCCAGGCTTAAGCGATATTATCGCATCGCGTACGCAGGTGAGCACGTTTGTCGTTAATCCATTTGCAAATATGGAATTATCGAGCCGCATTACCTCTAGACAACTCAATGTTGATGCATCGTCTCTTTTAATTGCTTGCGGTTTGGCATTGCGCAGTTTTGATCCATCATGATACGCATTAATCTGTTACCGCATCGTGAACTTAAGCGCAAGGCGCAGCAACAACAAATTGCGATATTTGGAGGCGTAGTGGGTTGTTTAGGTATTGCTGTTGTATGGGGGATTAATTCGATGATTGCAGGAGAAACAGAATACCAAAATGGTCGCAATCAGTATTTAAATGATCAAATTGCTATCCTGGATAAAGAAATTGCGGAAATTAAAGATATTAAAACACGAACCAACGAGCTATTGGCTCGGAAACAAATCGTCGAATCATTGCAGAACAGTCGATCAGAAGTCGTTCATTTGTTGGATCAGTTGGTAAGATTGCTGCCAGATGGAGTTTATCTGCAAAGTGTGAAACAGGTCGATGATGATATTAATTTGATTGGTTTTGCGCAATCCAATGCATGGGTTTCAACATTGATGCGTAACCTTGAATCCTCTCCCTATCTCGAATCGGCTTTATTAATAGAAATTAAGGCGACTACTGTCAATAATGCGCGCCAAAATGAATTTAATATGAAAGTAAAGCTTACGCAAACACCTACTGAGGATTTATAGAATTTCGCATTTAAATTATTTTGATAATCTTTTGTAAGAATATATTGCAATGAATCTACTCAATGAGTTACGTCAGCTTGACATCAATAGTGCGGGTAATTGGCCAGTTGCATTCAAAGTGTGCGCATTGATTATTCTATTTATTGCCATTGTAATTACAGGTTACTTTTTTGTCTGGGAAGAGCAATTGAAAACATTGGAAAATGCTCAAAGTCAAGAAGAAACATTAAAAACAACTTATCAAGTAAAAAAAAGAAGTGCTGTTAATTTGCCCGTGTTACGGCAGCAGCTCGTAGAAATCGAAAACTCTTTGAGTGCGTTGTTGAGGCAGTTACCCGATAAATCTGAAATGGAAGCGTTATTAATCGATATCAATCAGGCAGGGTTGGGTCGTGGATTGCAATTTGAGTTATTTAAACCAGCTGCAAACGAAACTATCAATGCGTTCTATGCTGAACTTCCAATTGCAATTCGTGTAATTGGTAATTACCACGATATTGGTGCATTTGCCAGTGATGTTGCACAATTACCACGGATAGTAACTTTGAACAATATCAGCC
>WBZQ01001088.1_pt2 | contig 15691 bp, 13 predicted proteins | sample 5204251 | NCBI WGS metagenome assembly WBZQ01 (sample SAMN12412402, study PRJNA552823) | activated sludge metagenome | isolation source: activated sludge from nitrification reactor of wastewater treatment plant... | place: USA: Virginia | collected 2017-09 | reverse complement strand
CAAAATCGGTCAGCGCCACCGACCACATCCCCCCGAACACGGTGTAGCCCAGCACCACCGCAATGCCAAGGGCCATGCCGGTTTCCACCGAGATCGCTTCTGAGGACATGAGGTTGAACACCAGCCCCAGCGCCGTCACCTGCGCAGCCACCCAACCCAGATAAGAAATCATGATCACGGCCGAGCTGAAGATCTCCACCCCCTTGCCGTAACGCTGACGATAAAAATCACCAATGGTGATGAGGTTCATGCGGTAGAGCTTGGCCGCAAAAAACATGCCCACAAAGATCAAACAAAACGCCGCACCGAATGGGTCTTCCACAGTGGCCTGCATGCCACCGGCAATAAATTTGGACGGAATGCCCAACACCGTTTCGGAACCGAACCAAGTGGCAAACGTGGTGGTGATCACCATGATCAGCGGCAGCGAGCGCCCCGCCACGGCATAGTCGGCCGTACTTTTAACGCGCGTGGCCGCATACAGACCAATGCCAATTGAGGCCAGTAGGTACAAAACAATGAAGGCGGGCAGAGACATGGCGTAACGTGAAATGCAGGAAGTGGCTTTCCTTTTTGCCTTCACCTTCAAGGCGGGAAGGAAAGCAAAAACATCCCCAACTGGAAAAAGGGGGCCAGGGAAGAAAAAAGGCGCGTGAGCGTAAACCTTTTCACCGCCCTGGCAGCGGCAGCCCAAAAAACACCCACGCCATCATCAACATCGATAGGCCCAGCAGGCTCACGCCCAGGGCCAGCCAGCGGTTGCGCCGGGCGCTCTCTAGTCGCAATTGTTTGAGCTCAGCGCGCAGCCGCGCATCACGAGCCGGCAAACCCACCAGGGCTTGGTGCACCAACCGCGGCACCTGAGGCAGCCACTCCACCCACTGCGTTGCTTCGCTGCGCAGCCGCTGTTCCAAGCCCTCCAACCCCATCTGGCGCTGCATGTGGCGCTCTAGAAAAGGCATGGCGGTAGCCCATAAGTCCAGCTCCGGGTCCAACTGCCGCCCCAGCCCTTCAATGTTGAACAACGTTTTTTGCAGCAACACCAGTTGCGGTTGGATTTCAACGTTAAAGCGCCGACTCGCCGCAAACAGACGCAGCAACACCTGCGAAAAACTGATGTCCTTGAGCGGCCGATCAAAGATGGGCTCACACACTGCGCGGATGGCCCCTTCGAGCTCATCGACGCGCGTGGCCGCAGGCACCCAACCACTTTCTAGATGCAACTGTGCTACCCGGCGGTAATCACGCCGAAAAAACGCCAGAAAGTTTTGCGCCAGATAGTTCTTATCGCCTTCGGTGAGCGTGCCCACAATGCCAAAGTCCAGCGCAATCCAACGCCCTTTGTCAGCACCCGTATCGCCCACAAAAATATTGCCCGGGTGCATGTCGGCATGAAAAAAACCATCGCGCAACGCCTGCGTGAAAAACACTTCTACGGCGGTGGCCGACAGTTTGCGAATGTCGATGCCCGCTGCGCGCAGGCGATCGACCTGACTGACGGGGATGCCCGACATGCGCTCCATCACGATGACGTTGGGTGCGCAGTAATCCCAAATCATTTCGGGGATGCGCAGCAGTGATGAATCTTGAAAATTGCGGCGCAACTGTGAAGCGTTGGCCGCCTCGCGCGTCAGATCCAGCTCGTCGTGCAAATACTTATCGAATTCAGCCACCACGGCGCGCGGACGCAGGCGACGGCCATCGGCCCAGACCCGCTCCATCAGCGCAGCGCCCACCTCCATCAGCGCTAGATCGCGCTCGATGATTTGCAGCATGCCCGGGCGCAGCACCTTGACGGCCACCTCACGACCCACATACGGGTCGCCCTTTAACGTCGCAAAGTGCACCTGCGCAATGGACGCGCTAGCAATGGGCGTGTGATCAAACGTGGCAAACACCTCATCGAGCTTGCGGCCTAGCCCACGCTCAATCTCGTGCACAGCCAACACCGAGTCGAAAGCAGGCACCTGATCTTGCAAGCGCGCCAGCTCGCCAGCCATGTCATCGGGCAACACATCGCGCCGCGTTGACAGCATCTGGCCAAACTTCACAAAAAGTGGCCCCAACGCCTCCAGCGCGCGCCGTAGTCGCACCGCACGTGGCTCATCAAAACGTCGCCCCATGACCACCGGCCACAGCAGCGCCCGCAACCAGCGTCGCTCAATGCGCGCCAGCACCATCTCCCCCAGTCCAAAGCGATAGACCGTCGCAATGATCTTGAGTAAACGCAGCAGACGCATCAGTGTTTCTTGCTCTGACGCGCGCCGGGCGCCTCTGCTGCAACAATCTCAGCGCTCAGTTGCTCGACGTGAGCCTGAACGCGCGCCGTGGCGTCGCGCAGCGCATTGACAGCCTGCACAAAATCATCCACATCCTGCTTGGAAGCAAGAATGGGCTCTTCTGCCACCAGATAGTCCGCCGTGGCGGTGGACAGGCGCTTGCCCATGTCGGACAACTGCGCAAACGCCGCTCGCACCAGCCCCACCACTCGCACCGCTGCCGCATCACCCATCCACGGCGCCAGATCCTCCTCGGGTTCAGGCTTGAGGTTTTGCAAAACAAAGCCGAGCGCCTGCGCAAATTCAGCATCACCCTGCAACTTGACGTTGCGCAGCAGCGCCTTGGTGTCTACCCATAAAAATGGCAACGCAGTGGTGTCAGCCGTCAACGTCACGTCGGGGTGGGGGTGGGGGTGGGTAGGCAGCGCCGCAAGCGTGCCCTCAGGCGCCACCGCGAACACCACCGCAAAAGGCGGCAACGCCAGCCGTGCCACCCGGCCCGCAAACGGCGCAAGCCGCTCGCGCGCCCACGCCTCGCGCGCAAGCCATCGGTTCAGCAACGCAATGGCGGCCTGACTGGTCAGTGAATCAAACATGGCAGCCCACTATTGATCTTTCCGTCATTCATGACGGTGTTCCAATGATGCGGCGGCTTTCCCTCACCCCAACCCATTCCCATCAACCCTCGATCTGCTCTATCCCCGCCAGCAACCAACCGGTCTTGCCATCGACCGGCTTGGAAAGGTTCCAAACCTCATCGATTTTTTCTTCCACACCATCAATACGCAGCGCGCCGGTAAAGCGCACACTGGCCAGATGCTCGGTCGCGCTCGATTCAATGCCCAGCAGTCGCACCTCCAAAGTCACCACCTCCACGGACTCGGGTGTTTGCGCCCGGGCGCGCAACTCGTGCGTCAGCGCGACGAACATGTCATGGGTGGTGAAGTCCGACAACGCATCCAGATCTGCGTTTTGCCAAGCCACTTGCAACGCACTGAAATAAGTACGCGCCTGAGCCAGAAAGCCCTTGGTATCAAAGTCATTAGGAACTCCCCAAGGAATTAACGGATTGATGGCGCCCTCACGCATGAAGTGATCCATCGCCGAACCAGGCCGCACACCGTTGCTCACCCCCACCATGGCACGCTCCACCGGCAAAGGCTGAGGCTCAATCCGCTCCATACGCTGCGCAACGTGGGGCTTGGGCATGGTGCCGCCCGCGCCCTGCCAGGCCGGCTGCAGGCCGCCTCTACGCCGCAGCACGTACCCCACCCCCATCACCACGAGCGCGCCCACCAACAAAAAGAGCATCACAGTGGCCATGCCCTCACCAAAACCCAACCAAGAAGCCAACGCCATCAAACCCAAACCAGCGGCCGCGCCCATGAGCATGCTTTTCATAGGGCTGCGTGTTGCGGCGGCTGTTGCACCAGCCGCCTTTGCTGCAGCAGCGGCAGGCTGCGCCGTGGGCGACGGCGCCGAGGTCGCTGCGCTGGGCTGTGCAGGCGTGGTCGGTGCGGTGCTGGATGGAGCGGGAGGTGCCGTCTGCGCTTTTTGCACCTGCGGCGCCTGCCGCCCCAATGTGCGGCCACCGCCCAACCGACGCTGCGCCTCAGCATCCAGCGTGAACGTGATGGCCAACACCCCTACCCACACACTCAGAAAAATCTTGCTCATAGACGTCCCCTTCATTTCAAACTTCAAAGCTTCTCGCCCACATGCAGGGCACAAATTCCTGCGGTCAGATTGAACCACTGCACATGCCCAAAGCCCGCGTCTTTCATCATGGCGGCCAGCGCCTCCTGCGAGGGAAAACGCCGGATCGATTCCGCCAGGTACCGGTAGCTGTCGGCATCCCCCGCAATACGCTGACCGAGCCAAGGCAACACATTGAACGAATACGCGTCGTAGGCACGCGACAGCGGTGCCCACACGTGCGAAAACTCCAACACCAGCAATCGCCCACCCGGCACCAACACACGCTGCATTTCGGCCAGGGCCTGCTCTTTATGCGTCATGTTGCGCAGACCAAAAGCCACCGTCACCACATCGAATGTGTGGGAAGCAAAAGGCAAATGCTCCGCATCACATTGCGCAGTGGGCACCACAACCCCCGCATCGAGCAGACGATCACGCCCCGCTGCCAGCATGGCTGCGTTGATATCGGTCAGCCACACCTGCCCCCCTGGCTGCACCTGCGGCGCAAAAGCGCGCGCCAGATCGCCCGTGCCCCCCGCAATGTCCAGCACCTTCATGCCTGGCCGCACTGCAGCCTGGCCTATGGCAAATTTTTTCCAGAGGCGGTGCAAACCGACGGACATCAAATCATTCATCACGTCATAACGGCCCGCCACCGACGTGAACACGCCGGCCACACGCTGCGCCTTTTCAGATTCGGGCACCTGAGCAAAACCAAAGTCAGTGTGTTTTTCTGTCATGGCCACAAACCCATTCAGTGGGCGCAACCGTGCGAGGCACGGGACGCAGGCGGCTGCAACACCTCATCGCGACTCGCCCCAGCCGCCTCTAATGCGCGCAAGTAATCAGCCCAAAGCTGCGCCTGCCGCAACCCCAGGTCATAGAGATAAGCCCAGGAATACAGCCCCGAGTTGTGTCCATCCGAGAACACAGGTTGCACCGCATAGTGCCCCACCGCATGCAGCTGCGTGATGGTCACCTCGCGCTTGCCCACCTGCAACGTGGCCTGCCCCGGCCCATGTCCACGCACCTGCGCCGACGGCGAATACACACGCAAAAACTCAAATGGCAAGCGGAAAGATTGGCCGTCGTCGAAGGCAATCTCCAACACCCGCGAAGCGGTATGCAGGGTGATTTCGGTGGGAATGGGCATCGCCGCCGTTGGCGCTGTACGAGAAAGCATCGGGGCAAGATAGCAAAGGCCCGCCGGAGCAGGCCCGAGACACCCAACAACAACAATGAAGCGTGCCCGCCCTACCGCCCCCAGCACTCCACCGTCGTGCGCGTTGCGCCCGTCAAGCCGCGCACGCCAGTGCCCGTCAGCGTGAAGCTGCCGCAAGGATCGCCCGCCGAAGCACCAACCGGCGTGGCCGTCAAGGTATACGCCCCGCCCGCAAGCGCTACGGAAATGGTGTAGCGCGCCGGACCCGTCGCAGGAACGGCCGTCAGACCCGCAGGTAACGCAGCAGCGTAAGCATTGGTTTCCGTGCGCACCCGCTCCTGCCACTGCGCCGCCTGAAGCAGCATCGCCTTGGCATCAGAACGATGTCCACGCCGGATGTATTCCGAATAGTTTGGAATAGCAATGGCGGCCAGTATTCCGAGAATGGTCATGACGATGAGGACTTCCATGAGGGTGAAGCCGCCCCATCGACGCATCGCCTTACATCGCCACGCACTCAGACTGATTTGACGCAACGGCACGGGTTTCTCCCTTCAGGGGCTATTTCGATCCACGCGGCAGCTCGCGCCACGCTCTGACTGTTGATGCGGGACAGTTCTTCTCGGGCACTAAGGAAACCCCTCCTCTGTTTTGATGATCAATCCCAGGGGCACAATCTCTTGGCTTAGGTGGTCGCCCAGCGCTGTAAAGGTTTTTATTGAAGGTGTTGTTTGTCAACGTGTTATCAAAAGTTGGCGCGGTCCTCAGCGTACTCACCGCCACCAGAGTGCCTGCAATGGGTGCGCCCACATCCGTAACAGCCCGCCCCGCAAAAGCAGCACGTCTAAACGTCCCCCCGATATCCAAACGATAGAAGTACGAATTCCCACTGCCGCGGCACGGATCACCCCCTGCAAGAGGTTCATATGTCGTGATCTCGGCGTACCCATAACCGTCATCGACAGGTCGTGCTACGACACGCTCACCCGTAGTGGTGCTGCTAACCATCAGATCAAAATACCATCCAACATCTGGTGAACTACCGTAAAAGTTAATGTTGTTCACGCCGCTGATAGACCGAAATGCCGAGGTGCCCGATGGAGGTTGCAGGGTGAGCGGCTCTAACGCAGCCCGGTCACCAATGTTCACAGGGACCGCCAAAGAGGGATTTCGCTCCCAAAGCGCGTAGACAGATTGAATACTTGTATCGAATTTATCGGCACTGTCATAAAACTTGCCTGTGCCAAAGACAACATAACGCCCCCCAAAGGGATGGGTCATCAAACGCGGCGCAGCTGCAATAGGTTGGCGATTACCTACGCTATCGGTGGCAGTAAACAACTTTTGTCCCTTCACAGCCTCCAGCTCACTTGTTGAAGTAATTGGGGTGCCATCGGTATTTTTGGCCAGATCGAACTTCCACATCTTTCCCAACCGATCTCCCGCATAAATCGCCACCACATTTCTGTCAGCGTCATAGATAGGGGCGACCCCCCCCAAACCGTTGAGTCGCTCTCCAACATCCCCAGTAAGTTTGGGGCCGCCCTCATCATCAGCCGTTTCAAGAGAAATCAGATTCCCTGTTTGCATGTTGAACATCAACAACCGCGCCTTGTCTCGAGCACTCTCGACACCGTTGCCAACAAAGTAATACCAATTGCCATCCACAGCGCTACCAACCACACCGGGCGACAATATATTGCCGATGTCTTTATGAGCGTCCGCGGGTCGGTCACCATTATTAGGTCCCTCCTCGCCCGCCATGCGATCCCACATGACATCATCTTTTGAGAATGAATCGGGCCTAGAAACATTTAGTGCGAAAATGGTCTTCGCGCCCGCCCCACCAGAACCAACCACTACAGATTTCCAGTCATTGGTACCAAAAATGACTTGCCCTTCAACCACCGGGCCATCTACAAAGTACCGGTGCGAATAACTGGGGGAGGCAAGCTGTGCCCAATAGGGATAAACGGCGCGCGGAACATAGGCAAACAATTCCTCCCCACTATCCGCCGCAAAAGCGTGGAACATGCCGTCGTTTGCGCCTACATACAACACCGCCCGCCGTGAAAGTCTATTGGTATTGACAAAAGTCTTGTACTGTGCCGTGGAGCTATAAAGTTTCGCCGCCCTAGGTCCAGCCCCAGTCGCATAGTTAAAATCAGGCCCTTTGGAATACAAAGGTGTCGAATTCACAATATCTCCGAGGATCGAATCACGCTGACGATAAATTGCATCTGCATTGGGCGGTTCTCGCGATTGATCCCCCCTCAGATAGTTCAGCAATGAATCGCTACCACCAAGTGCTGCTTTCAGCGCAGCGGAATCGGAAAGCGAACTTCCACTGGTAGGCCCTGCAGCAGTTACGATGTTACGGTTTTCCCATCCTGGAAAATTTGCATTCCAAATTGGCGCCGGGATAGTGGTAGCCGTCTTGGCTGCGCTGTACCAAGCAAGAGCGTCATAAGCAGCCAAGCTTCCAGTCCAACTACCCGTTGAGAAATTGGCCAGAAATAACCGATCACCCGCAGTCAATGTCGATGACGCGCCCGCCAATCCGGTCGCCGTACCGGGCACCCTGCCAATAGCCTCAAAGGCTTCGGACACTTTACGCGCCAAGGCAGCAATATCGGTTGCCACAAAAAAGTCCCCGCGCGCAATGCGCGCCGCACGGAACGTGTCGTTGACTCGCCCGCACCCATTTTGTTTGCCATTGACGTCCGTCGAAGAGCACTGATCATCTCGAATCTTCGTGGCATCGCCATTTACACTAGGCCAAGTGATCGCCGCTCGATCAGCTATTGCAGTACGGGTCGCCGGTAAATCCATGCTTGCGTTCAACCCAAAACCAACAATGTACGGCGTGACGTTTTGCCAAAACGATTCATTACGTTTTTCTGCAGAAACTGGTGGTTCCGATGTCTCAAGCTGAGGCTTGACGGCATTAAGTAAATCGGGCCGCAAATCGCGGCTCCACCAGTAGTACGCCACATCGGACAACGTGTTAGACGGACTGCCCGTGACGGTAGAAAACTGTGGCTGCCCCGTAAGGGGTGGAAACAATTGCCCCGCGGCAGGACCCACGCCGTTACTTATAACAGGGATAGTCAAATCTGATGCCGCGGTTAATGGTGTAGTGGATGGCGACTCCTGCTCAACCGACCCCTGCTCAGCCACCCAAGCCGGCGGCGGCGCACGGTTTTCCAACAACGGCTGCACTCCACCAGCAGTTGTTGTCCACTCACCATCCGTTACAAGAATGGCGTAGCTACGCCGACACGAAGCATGTTGTTCCACCGCTTGATTATTAGGAATACCTGGCGTATCAGCCCATGGCCCCAATGAATCTTTACGAGAAAAGTATCTACCTACAGAATCAAGCGCTTCGCGATTTGGTGTAGCGCCCACTGCGCGCAGACTAAATAACCAATCGAACACCTGCTGTCGCTCAGGGGTGCCCTCCCTAAAAGAACGCACACCGCGCACCAAAGTTCCATGATTTTGAACAAACCCGACGTCACTTGAAAGGTCCACGTCCGCCACCGTACGAGACGCCGCGCCCGTCACAGAAAAATTCCACGGATTGAGTGTGGACGCGCCATTGCTTCCATAAGGCGCATAGGGATCGCGACCCCCATTGAAGTAATTAATTGACCCGTACCCCAACCTTAAGTTGTCAAGCATTTTTATTGCCGTCAGACCGGAAAGGGCCTCGGCCGTCACACCAATGGCCGAAAAAAGGCGGTTGCGGTAGTACGTGTACCAATTAGCAAAGTTCTGCGCCTCCTCGGCCCAAGTGCAAGCCTTCTTCCCGCTCACAACTGCCGTGCAATCTGGGCGGATGGTTGAGTCTGAAGTTTCTACCTCTAATCCATCCACAGTACGAATTGGAAACAACTGCGTACTTTGAACCAAAGTATTCGTTCCATTGGAATCGTCATTGTCATATCGCTCTATCTCAACAAACTTGTACTTCGTGGGATCCCCCTTGTCAGCCAAGGTATTGTTCCCTTCAAACCGAAAATAATGTGCAATCACTGGTGAGTTGGGCTGAGTAACCCAACGACCTGCTACGGGGCAAGTTTGCCCAGAGGGACAATTGTTCACCCCCGTCGAAACAGAAGTTAGACATTCACAGGCTGGCGTGCCCCCGATAACGCAAGCGGTAAGAGTCGGCCCAGGATCATTTATATTGCTCGACGGACAACATACGCTCGCAACCAGGCTTGTATTAACAGGACACACATCACGCACATAGCTACCGTACGTTACAAAGCCAACTTCATTAGCCGCCGGGCATGTAATCGAGCCCGGATTACTACTAGTCCATAGTCCGGAACTGCTCCCGGATGGACAAGTGGCAAGCGCATATTCTTTGGATGGCGCCGTACCGCCTCCAGAGCAGCTCGCGGGCGCGTCATAATTCACAGGGCTTGAACTATAAGAAGTGCAACTACTACCAGCCGTAGTAAATGTCATGGGCCGAGAAAATATATCTTGTTGCAATCCACTAGCTTTTGTGGCGCCGACAAACCACGCCTGATCTCCCCCGGAAACACTCTCGGCTAACGCATTAGCACCCGAGCGATTTGCGGGCTCAATCGGCGCGAGCGTGGCGGTTGTTGTTGTGGTGTAGTTAGGTCCAGCATATCGGGGGTCATGCAGGGTATGGCCTCGCCTAAAACCATCCGAATCAATTGTCACGCCAATATTTGACAGGGCTTTTCTCGTGCCATTGTTGTTCCAAGGCAAATACTGAATGGCCGGGTTGTAATAAGCAGGATTTAAAGTGGCCGATTTCAGAATCCAGCGATCCCTATTAGTATGTGTGGGATGGCTTATTGTTGATGAGTTTGTAATTTTATTGGCGCGATTCAAGTTAAAAGTTCGGGGCCATCCCGTTGTGACCGGACTGATCCCTGGTGGCGTAGGCAGTTGCATCTGCATCATGGATAGAGAGTCATCCATGAGGAACACAACGTTTGATGGCGCAGAAGATTCCATAAACAACGGAATCTGCGTCAACTGGCTGGATGCAGGCGCAGCAAAGGCCACCGGTTGCAAGGCAAGGGTTATGGCAATGGGCCCTAATATCCAGCGCGCGATTTGCTTCAACACCCGATTCACCCGTGTTGAATGGTCTGGCGTTTCCGTGATTTGATGGTTTGGCTTCATGGTCAATCTCCAAAACTTGCTGCAATTTCGCAATACACGCGCTAGTTAATCCACATCCGAACTTCACTTTGCGCACGCGCCACGGGCGCGAGACTTAGGGCGTCCGCCGCACCGACGGCCTGCGCTGTAATTCGATACTTTCTCCACTGTATGGTCGAGGATGAGATACTATCTTTCGGCCCATCATTCGTCGGCTTCACCAGATTTAACTCCGCTGAAGCATCTTCAATAAGACAGTTTGCCTCGGCAACCCCAGCCCCTAGTTCTGTCGCGGGAAAAGAAAGCGTCTTGGCGGGCACCCAGTTTGCAGCATTGGTCCAAGCCGCGGGGGCGGTAGGTGGCGGAGCCAGCATCATCGGCGGCGACTGGTTAGAAACACCCGGGGGGAAGTGCCACAAAACAAGTTCACAATATCTAAGAATATGGTTTGCCACAGTTTCGGTAGTCACAATGGCCCGCACATTGCCTGCCAGCCGCTCGTCTATTGTTGCGCGCTTTGTCATAAAAAGTACGGCGGTAGTCATTAAGACCAGCATTACCAGTACAACAGGTAGCACAATTCCCCGCGCCCGCACCCTGCCAGATAACCGACACCCCGTCTGATTTTGAACCACTGCGCGCCGCATAAATTGACCTATAGCGAAGTAGCGTTCGGCGCTGAACGCGACCGAACGGTAAACACTTGAACATAGGAACGCCGAATCGCGCCATCTGTCGGCAGCGTTGCCATCGGCGCGCCATCGGCGACCTCACCCGTACTGGCGGGACATGGCCTGAATTCCTTCGCCACGACAGTCCCATCGGCTGCGCTCAACCCGTTTTCTTGCGTCTTTAGTAACAGGCATACGTGCACTGACACCACAAAATCCCAGGGTGACATCTCTCCCGCGCTACTCATATCCGAGATTTCTGCCGCTGTTTTGATTGATCGAGCACTAGGACGATCAGCCATTCCCTCACCAATGGTGTAGTTTAAATCGTCAAAGCCATAGTAAATACGAAAATCTTCTACATTACTAGCAAGGATGTGCGCGCCCCCTCCCCCATTACCTAGGCATTGAAAATTGCCCGCCCCATCAAGAAAATAAATATTTCTTACTAACGGTATCTGTGCCACCAACCCAGCATGATCTGGGTTGGTATTTACCATAGGAGCGGCTGCACCCAAGCAGTCAGTGGTTTCTGACTGGGAAGAAGCCAACCGAGAGTCCCCCTGAAACCACACCGCCACAGTCGCGGCAACTTGTGTCGCGTCTTCGATACAGCTGAAATCATTTGCTGCGATGTCGCCAAACTTAAAACCCACATCACACCCACGGATACTTGGGCCACCATACAAAAACAAATTTCCTCTCGCAACAAGCGTCGCTTCGGTACCGACAATTTCTGAGTACCCCGCCCGTCGAATTGAGCGGCCAAGAAACGACAGCAAGATTTGTCCGGTTTCTTCTATCGTGGCCGTACCACTCGACACTCTCGAAGTTTGACTAGAACCCAAATACAAAGTGCCTACGCCAAGCAAGATTAAAAGACTTAAAGCAATGGCAACGAGTAATTCGATGAGCGTCCTGCCTCGTTGTTTTTTAGATGGCAACGCAATAGACATCATTTCAAGTAAAGGGCGTTTCATGGATAGACCGTAGCTACGTAGCAGCGATAACGCACGTCAGTAATACCTGCGGGACAAGACGGATCGGCGGGCGGATCCGTACCCAATGTTCCTGCCGTCAAATCTGCAGTCTTCTGCGCGTCCAGCCAGCCTATGGCGATATCGACCCGATCTAATTCAGCTGGCGTGTCTACGAAAGCAGCGCCACCAGGCAGTCGATTGGTCACGGTTTGCACAAGCGCTGCCCAGTCACGCTCGGCAATTTGTGCCGGTGTGCAAACGCCATCTGCGCCACACGCCGGCGCCGTCGGCGCAGCACCACCGGGGGAAAATGCGCGCCCTTTATAGGCCACGTCCTCCCTAAAGCCAGCAAAATTCGCTGCAACCCGCTCGCCAAAATCGGCCGCGATCACCGCTGCATTACGGCGGTCAAATGAATCCTTTTGCAAGCCAAGCGTTCTTAACTGCAACCCCAGCAACCCCAGCATGGTGACGGCGACTAATGCCAGAGAGATCAGCACCTCTATCAGAGATGAGCCCCCTTGGACTTTGAAGTTATGAAATGTGCGCATCTCGGTCATGGTGTCGTTGTGACTTGTCCCACTACGGTCATATTGAGGCCGCGTGTCGCAACGGCCACTCCCATCGCTGTCTGCGGATAGCTCACAGTAAACGCCGCGCCCCCACCCTCCGATAGCCCATCGGCCCGGAAACTAATAGGCCCGACAGGCGCGGGATTACCCAAAATCTGCGCGCGCGCGCCACCCGCCACAATGGCCGGCTCAATACGAATGATCTGATCTCCGGCCTCTAGCGTTCCGACCGCACCGCCATCCATAAAAACCACCCAGCCTGAGGCCCAATCACCCGCGGCAAATGTTCCACTTGCCGCAGTGCTGCAAACCGGTAGCGCAGCACTGGGGTCAAGCACCCGACACAACGTAACAGTTGCGCCTCGCCGTACAGCTTCCGCACGCGCCAGCTCAACACTGGCAAGCAAGCTATTGGCCGCATCAGAAACCCTCGCCCTAGCAATAGAACCATTAAAGCTGGGCACCGCAACAGCAAGAAGAATGGCCGAAATGGTCAGCACGACCAGCAACTCAATCAGGGTGAACCCTGTTGCTGTCGAACGCTGCGCAGAAAAGGATGGGGACATCACAGATGAGAGATCACGGAGAGCACGGAGAGCACGGAGGGAAAGGAGCCTTGGCTGCGGCGGATTATTTAGGGAGCGAGAAAAAATGGCACGAACATACGGACTTGCTGGTTGGGATGTTCCGACAAACGGCCGTTCGTCGGCCGGGGCTAGCCTTTTTGGATGAGAAAGTGGTAATAAGCGCGCCCGGCAATTTTGGGGTGCCTCTCTCCAACTCTTTTTTAGGACGTTTGTCATGCGCGCTGTGGTCTCACGCGGATTTACTTTGGTTGAAATGTTGGTCACGTTGTCGATTGTGGGCTTACTGGCTGCGGTCGCGATTCCGTCTTTTGCGCCTATGGTGAATCGGCAACGATTGGCTATGGCGACCAATGATTTAAATCTGGCTTTTACGCTGGCGCGCAGCGAAGCAATTAAGCGGGGACAGCGGGTGGCCGTAGCGCCGCTGGTGCCTGAGACCTGGACTTCGGGCTGGCGTGTGTTTGTCGATGCCAACGATAACGGGCTGTTCGACAACGACGAGGAGGTGCTGCGCGTGTTTTCGGCGCCGGAGGAGCACATCGGTATTGAAGCCTCCGGTTCGGGCTTGAAGGAGGTGGTGAGTTACAACGGCGCAGGGTTTGCACGCCAGCCCGGTGGTGATGGGCTGGCACTGGGCCGCTTTGTAATCACCTACAACAAGACCGATCCCCGTGCTCTGTGCTTTTCCACAGGCCGCATCAGGTTGGTGCATTCGACCACCTGTAGTTAATTGCGCAAGTGTGGTTGGCGCGCCCGGCGGGATTCGAACCCACGACCCCTGGCTTCGGAGGCCAGTACTCTATCCACTGAGCTACGGGCGCTGATGCGCGAGTCAGTCATTGCGTGACCAGCGTTCAGAGCCCGTGAAGGATACGCACTCGCAATGCGGGCGTCCAACACCATCGTCAACAAAACTACAGCGCATCGGGCGGCAAGTGGTATTGATCACGGCTTGAACAAAGGTTTGCTCAGGTATTTATCTTGAGCAGTACTTCAGGTGCAGGCCGTTCGCCGATGCCCGCCAAGCGCGGTGAATGTGCGGTGGCGTGGATGTTCGGTGGATATACTGCGCGCCCTTCGCCGCGCTAGCCACGCTCTGTGGCCGCGCCTTTCCAAGACCTTTCTGGAGTTTCTATGTCGGCCGATCAGCACGCCTCTCCGATCAAAACACCTCGTCAACTCATCACTGTGGTGGTGCTGGCTTTTGTGGTGCCGGTGGTGGTGATTTTGCTGTTGGCCATGTACGCCGCAGGCGGACGTTCCGACACTACCGGCGCCGCGCAGCAAGCCGATGCGGTGGCCAAGCGCCTGGCGCGAGTAGGTCAGTCAGAGGTGGCCGCGGCTGGTGGCGCAAAGGCTTTGCAGTCGGGGGAGGCGGTATACAGCGCCAATTGCGCAGCCTGCCATGGCGCAGGCATTGCGGGTGCGCCAAAGGTGGGGGACGCAAGCGCCTGGGCTCCGCGCATTGCTCAGGGTTTTGACACGTTGGTTAAACATGCCACCGACGGGTTTAAGGCGATGCCACCCAAGGGGGGTAATGGCGGCCTGGACAAAATTGAGGTTGCCCGCGCAGTGGCGTTTATGGGCAATAAGTCGGGCGGAAAGTTCAAAGAGCCTGAAGCAATGACGAAGTAACGACCGCGCCTGCCATCTGTGTGGGCGCACTGTGTGGGCGCATCAAATTTGGTGCATCAAATTTCTTGCGGGTCTACTTCTATTCGCATGCGCACGGCGGGGCGGCGGCCTTTGGTGAGGGCGGGGTCAATCTGATCGAGCACGCCGTGCAGCGCACTACGGCGGCCCGATTCGAGCAATAACTGCGCGCGGTAGACGTTGGCGCGCTTGGATAGCGCCATAGGCACCGGGTCGTAGGCCACGACCTCTGGCGCGCAGTCCTGAAAGGTTTGTTTGAGTTCTTGCAGCAGTGTCATGGCTGCTACCAGGGTGCGGGCTTCGGCGCTGATCAGGGCCTGGTACATGTAGGGCGGTAGGCGCGCATGGCGGCGCTCGGCCAACACGGTGTCGGCATAAGCGGCGTAGTCACCACAGGCCAAGGCACTAAATATCGGGTGCCGAGCAAAGCGCGTTTCAATCAGCACTTCGCTAGCCTGGCCGGCGCGGCCGGCGCGGCCGATGACTTGCGTCAACGTGGCAAACAGTCGCTCAGACGCACGAAAGTCGTGGCTGACAATTTGCGCATCGACGTTGAGCACGACCACGGTAGAAACGCGGCGAAAGTCGTGTCCTTTGGTCAGCATCTGGGTGCCTACAAGCACATCGGTCACTCCGGCATGAACCGCGTCAAGCACCTGGCGGGCAGCGTCGGCACGGCGCGTACTGTCGCGATCCAATCGCGCGATGTTGGCGCTCGGCAAGCACGCCTGTAGAGCCTCTTCAATGCGCTGTGTGCCTGCACCCACTGCTGCCAGATCTTGGTTGCCACAGCTGGAACAGGCGCTGGGCACGGGTGCACTCCAACCGCAGTGATGACAACGCAGTGCGGCATCGACACGATGAAACGCCGCATAGGCATCGCAGCGCGGGCACGCGGACAACCAACCGCAGACTTCACACGACAGCACGGG
>WBZQ01001574.1_pt1 | contig 15698 bp, 16 predicted proteins | sample 5204251 | NCBI WGS metagenome assembly WBZQ01 (sample SAMN12412402, study PRJNA552823) | activated sludge metagenome | isolation source: activated sludge from nitrification reactor of wastewater treatment plant... | place: USA: Virginia | collected 2017-09 | reverse complement strand
GCAATACACCTGGAATCTGGATCATACAGCCTCCTTGATGGTGCTTACCCCGGTTGCCCAATCGCCCGTCAGGCTTTCAAGGTCTTCCTCATGCCTTTCATCGGCAAGCTTGATCAGCAAGGCTGGTGCCGCTTGCCCAGGCAAAATGACCATCACGGTCAATCTCGCCTCATCAGGGACATCCTTACGGTCATTCAATCTGACCGACACATTGGCCATGGTCGAGCCTGGGTCGGCATGCCTGATGGCATATTTGACTTTGGCCAACACATTGAAGAGCCTAAGTGTTTCCATCCTTTGCCCCTCTTCCTTACTGGCAACCTGTAATTGCTTGGCGACACAACGCTTAAAGGCCTTGTCACTGATGTAGACCGGGAAGCGGTAACCGTACCGTTTCCTAGCGCCCTCATCGACCATCGTGGCTGCTTGGCGTAACGCCGCCCCATTTCCTTTTGCCTCGCCCGCAGGCGGTGCAGTGTAAAACTTCAATAAATTGTTTATGGGTATCATGATGAATCTCCAAATAAACCGGGGGACCCATCACCCGGCATGGGGACGAATCCCCATGCGGGCTAAGTTAAAAAAACAACGACCAGCACTGTGGCTATGGCCCGGCTGAAAACCCAAAGGAAATTCAGCCAAGGCCAAAGGACAGCCAGTCAGGCTCCTACAGCTGCACTTTCCGGTTCAGCGGCCTTTTGTTGGCCGGCTGGTGGTTCAGGCGTTTCCCCAGCTGGCTCAGCGCCATTTTTGGGTTCGGCCTTATAGACCATCTCGCCGTCAACTTTGACCCATCCCAGATACAACAGCCGTGCCTTCAAGCTCACGCCGGTATGACCCTTTTTGTCGCCCTTCTCATAGACGAAGGTTTCGGCATAAAGGTCGCCCAACTTGAAGCCGACAAGGACTTTTTTGTCCTCCTCAACCGCTTGCTGGAAGCGCTCGACCAGCTTTTCCGCTTCGCTACCGCTGACGCGGCAATCAAAGCGTGTGCTTTGAACATCATCCTTATGCCCGTGCAATGCCGTAATGTCGCATGCCCAGAACGATTCCCCGCGTTTCACCCCAACATTACGGACTCGGTTTAAGTAACCGATGCCTTTGGTGTGAAGATCGAAATAATCGCTCGAGTTTTGTACTTGTGAAGTCATGGTATTTCTCCGATTGGATAAAAAAAACCGAAAAATACCATGCCCACAGGGAATGGTATTCCCCGGTGGGATAGTGAAGAAGCAGTCAGCAACCAGGTACTGCTGCGGTTGTTAAGAAAGCCCGCTACGTCTTACCAAAGGTATGTCCGTTTGCAGGGGAGTGCAAAATGCACCCTCGCAGGCCCGCCGCAATTCAAGGATGCCATGTTTACGAGTTGGCTCTCGTCCACTGGACTGCAGTGGCACAGTGTTGCCCGTCTCGGTGCCGATCCTGGTATATCGACACCTTGATTGTTTTGCACACTACCAAATTTACCTGGCCGTGTCAATATCAGGCTGGGGCTTGGCTTCTGTCATTTCCACACCGGTTCAGGTCAGGGCCACCAACAAAACCGCTGACAGGAAGACCATACTGGACACCATATTGAATTTCATGTCGGCGATGGTAGACCCGCCCTTCCTCATGACACTGTATTGGGCTTTCGTTATCCAGGCCGCCAACAGCAACGACACCACGCAGAGTATCCCAAGGACAGTTTCTTTGATGGCCGCCATGCTGACACCGGCACCGGCGGCAAACGCCTCACTGGGTGAGGTTGCCGAGGCCGGGAACGGAGCGTTCGTGTTTGATTCGCCGGGCGTGGCATCAAGAGGTGATGTGCTTGGTTTTGGATTTGGGTTAGCGACAATCGGGTTAGGGCCCGTGAGGTTGGAGACATCGAAGCCACCGAACCGCCGCATATAAGACATGGCTGTGGTGTTATTGCCGTCGGTGCATTTCCCGCCGTTCATACATTGCTTAAGCCCGCCCACGCCGATCAGGTGGGCGGCGGCGATCAACCCGGACTGGGTGACGGGTATCCCGTTGAAAGTGCTTCCCAACGTCGTGTCTAGGCGCCTTCCGGTGATCTGGTGCCACAACACGTCATGGTAGGTGGTGATGGCCTGAGTCTGGACTGTGCTGTTGTTCAAGAAATCGTTCAGGCTGTTGATGCCGTTTTTGCCTGTCCAGGTGCCACGCCAGTCGTTCCGGCCGGTGCCGTCTGGCCGGTAGTAGCCCGCGTCGATCATAGCGCTTTCACCCATCTGATACAGTCCCACATAGCCGCTGCCATTGATGCTGTGGCTATTGCCGCTGGACTCGCGTTGCCTTAATGCCGCCAGGAAATCGCTGTAATTCCCGGCCGCAACCACAGCACAGGCAAAGAGCAGAGCCGGTATGGCCAACAAACGTTTGCTTGACGCAAATTTTCTTTTCATCAGAAGCCCGCTATTTGACCTCGGTCACCTGGCCGTGCCCGTAGCGGTATTTAAGGTTCTTTTGTTGGGAAGGGCAGCAAATTGGGTCATCTGGCCCAGGGGTTTTGGCATCTAGGCTGATAACGCCGTCCGGTGACACTGTCAGCGACCCCGATTTCGGCTCCACGCCGCCCATGTCGAGCGTGACGATGGCAGACCACTGCCCAGTTTGCCCGGACATGACGCTGAGCTTGCCGCTCCAGTAGGTGGGGCCTAACAACGTCCATAACACCACCTTCTCCTTGCCCGGAAAACCGGCCTCCAGGTCGGCTTCGATGATTGCCTGGAGGTCGACATTCTCTTGGGCGTCAACCTCGGTTTTTAAGGCGGCCTCAATGGCCGGGTTCGATAGCGGTGCACTCAGGCCTTGATTGGAAGCCAATAAGGCCGCCAGGGTCAGGATCGCATAAGTTGGTCTCATAATTTTTCTCCTAGAATGTTGGTTTTAATTCCCATGATGGGTCTCTAACCGGTCACGGCCTGCCGTGCCCCTGGCGCCACCATTTGTCGCCCGTCCCTGGCCTGATGGATGTCAACGTTTACGAAACGGGCGGAAACAGCGTGGCTGGTCTTTATCTGCACCGCCATGGTCTTTCTGGGGACGATGTAGCGTAAAGTCTTGGCATCGATCTTGAGCTTCCTGATGGAACCGTCCCAATACATTTCGTCCAGCCGCAGCAATATCTTGGTGGCCACGTTGGACAGGAAGTCCTCGCTGAAATGGGTCGGGCTTTGGCTGGCGCAGACCAAGGCCAGCCCGAACTTGCGGCCTTCGGTCGCAATGACATTGATGGGGTTGTCGGGCTCGTCCGTGAAGAAGCGTTTGGCCTCGTCCAGGAAGATGACCTGCGTGATTTTGGGCTGGACACCGGCGGCGACCGCCTGCTGGAACAGGGACTCCAGCCTGAAATTGACCAGCAGCTTTTGTTCATCCTCGCGCAGGGATTTTATGTCGTAGCGCCAGATAGGCGCCCAGTTGTCGAAGGGTGGCTGATTCGGCCTGAAAATCCCAGCGGCGTTGAGGTTTTCCAGGCGGTCGACCACGCTCCGCAATACGTCCCGGTTGTCGAAGCGGATCAGGTCGTTCAACTCCCGACCGGTGCCGATTTCCCAGATCGCCTTTCTGTAGGCCTCTGCCGCAGAATCCTTCAATTTATTGAGTTCTGGGTCAGCCCGCACCGCTTCCGCGCTGACCTCGCCCAAACTTTTAAGCCGGTTATAGATGGCCTGGGCTTTCCGGTTCACTTGCTCTAGGGCGGCGGCCGCATCGGCATTGGTGCCCAGGTACAACGCCCGGAGTTTGGCCTGGGAAAATCGGACGGCATCGGCCAAGGTCGGGTATTTTTTGGGGTATTTCCGACTAACGCCGTCGTTCAGTCTCCAACTTTCCGGCTTGTCCTCAAAAAAGCCGTTGGCGGCATATAAGTCGGTCAAGATGACCCGCAGCACGGCTTCCTGCCTGACCCCAAGTTGCCTGGATGTACGGTTGAGGGCGGACAGGAAGGCTTGTATCCTGCGCCTGACACCGCCGCAGTGCGGGTTGTCATCGACCACCAGCGGGTTAAAGCCGCTGTCGCTTTGCTCTGAGAATGTGACCGAAGACAGGCTGGGCAAATGGTCGATATCGCCGTGTACGTCAAAGACATGGACCCTCACATCAGGGGAGGCGAGGGCCATGTCGGCCAATAGCTTTCTGCCCAGGTGGGTCTTGCCCGCACCCGAACCGCCCATGATCATGATATGCCCGTTCATGGCCGCCTGGCTGTCCCAGACCACCGCCTCGGTCCGGTTTTGGGTGTGTTTGAGGTAGGCGTTATTGCCCAGATCGATCTTCATGGGCTCAGTTCACCATTGAGGATTCTGGTGCAAATACTGAACGATGAATATCATCTGCATCAATGATATTGAGGTTTTCCCGCTTGCACCAGACCAAGTGTTTATCTGCCAATTGTTCACAGCTCCCGGTGAGGAGGCAAGACAGTTTGTCGTCGATGGCCGGCAATAAGGCAAGCACATGAAACGCCATGTCACACAGCCAGTCGATATCTGTCGACATCACAATTTCTGTTTCTGTGGGCTGGTCATCATTGAATAATAGGATGCTATGGTTCTCGTAGCGGACGCTGGTTATAAAGTTCATCGCCTGCTGGTGCTTCACGAAATCCGATGGTGTCCTGGTGGCCGCCATAACCTCCTGCCCAATGCCCAGCCACTGGACAGTCCTGCCATCACGGCAAAACTCCATCTGCCTTAACATCGAATCAAGCCAACGACACAGTAGGTTTATGTGGGCATCCTGGGCGAATTCCAGCAATATGTCCTGAATGTCCAACAAAACCTCAAGGACACTAGGGTCGCAGCCTACATCATACTTATCAACATCAGTAAATATTTCCACAGCCCTTGTGTTGTATGAGGATTTAATAGCCAGGTTGCCAGCGACAACGAACAACCATTCCAAGTCAGGGTTGAACCTGAATTTTGAGTGGAGAATTTGGCTAAATGAGATAACCTGTTCAATCATGTGACGCCGATACTCTGGCAACTTACTATTGAAATTGGTTGCAATGATGCCGTTGCAGTAATACACGTCAAGATCGTCTTGCGGGTCGGTAGTCAGTTCAATTCTGGCGCAGAATTGTCTGACCCCGAAAATATAGGAATATTGCTCCTTGATCTTGAGAAAACGGTCATAACTTGCATGGCAGGTTTTCATCACATAGGTCTCCTGGTGTTTTTAATCTTCACTGCTTATGACGGTCATGCGGCTTTTCACCCATTCCAGCACTTTGTTGGGGTTGGCAATATTCATGAACCGGACAGGTATGCCATCGGACCCCGCCGATGTAAATTCCAGCAAGCCCACATTCAATAGACGGTCAGTAACCGATTGCTTAATGCTCATAGACCGGATGTCCTGGAACCTCAGCCCGACGCTTTGTTGGGCAATGATCCCTTGGCGGGCCTCCACGCCAAATTCGGTCACCAAGTAAAGGGAACAAGCCCTTTGCCATATCAACACCGACCAAAGGCCGACCAAGGCAATTGAGCCAAGCGACACCATTGCTGTGGTGATGCCTCTATGCCAATCCCCAGAATCCGCCGCATCGGTGTTAAGGGCCGTTAACACCAGGCCTGCCACGGCATCGGCTGACAGGATGAATGTGGCGGCCACCAGCATCAACCCCAGGCAGTCGAGGTTTGTCCTAAAGACAGCCGGCCTCAGTTTGATGGCCTGGCTTTGTCCTGCCTTGGCTGTTGGCCGGTTTAGGGGAAGCACCGGCTCATCCGGCATAGTGACGGGCTGGCCGTTCCCAAGCCCATGCTCAACGGGCGTGGCATCGACCAAAACGAAACCGCCATCAGGAAAGTTTTCGACACTGTAACTTTTGCCGCTCTCGCCGGCCAAAAGGTCGCGCATGCGTGTCGCGGAAGTTTCGCTTTTGAAGGGCAGGCCGTCCAGGTTGTATATGCTGTTGCCCAGTCTCATCATTCAAAACAACCCTCGGTTGTTGGGGAATAGTCGCCCGACTAGGCGGCCTGTTCTTCCAGTTCCTCAGCCATGGCCTCCTGGGTGGGCTTGCTATTTTTCCGCCGGATCAGGCTCTCCAGGCAGATGGGGTCTATCAACACCTTCGTGGCGCTAATACGCATTTCTGACTTTGTGCCCTCGGATGAATCCTCCCAGGTTTCCAGCCTCATGTTCCCCTCCACATACACGCGCATGCCCTTGGTGAAGAGTTTCATGGCGTTTTCGGCACGGGATCCCCATAGGCTCACAGCCATAAAAAACCCGCCGTCCTCCTCGAAGCTGCCATCCCCCTGCCGTCTGGGACGGTCGAAATATACCCACAAATCACAGACCTTACGGTCGCCATCGGCTGTTGATATATTCCTTAAGGCCGGTGCTTTACCCAAATTTCCAGAACCTTCAAAACGGTTGCTCATCATCTTCTCCAAGTTAAAGTGGCAAGGCCTTACTACGCCACAAATAAAATGCAGCGACAACAATCAACTGGTTTTAGAACCTATGCGGTTGAAGGGGCCACCAGGCGGGCCGATGCCTGCGGTACCCTCCTGGGGGTATGGTCCCCCGACCATACCCCAACTCATCCAGGCTTCGTGTTCGTGTGGCGGCCAACCTGGCTTGATGTGCTATCGCCCGATACCCCCCGAACCTTCGTGGCCACCAGGCGGACCGATGCCTACGGCACCCTCCTGGGGGTATGGTCCCCCGACCATAGCCTTTAGTTAGGACAAGGCACCCATAGTTGCGCCCTTTTAGCCCTCGGATCCAGTATGGCGTCACTAGGCGGTATTCCTCAGTTTTTGTTCCGGCCTTTATTTGTTCGAAGTGTTCGACCTTAAGGGCGAGCGTTAAATTCATGCTTCTCTCCGGTTAAGCCCAATACTGTGTTATAAAAAACCCAACTCGTCCTGTAGCCTGGACAGTTGCGACAATTCACTTTGCTTTAATTGTTCGCGCCGGATACGCGACAGGATTTCCGCATGTTGGTGGTTTAGTTCTATGGCGCATTTCTCAACCTTCAGGATATAGCCCTGGAAAACCGGGGGGACCATGGCTATTTTCGCCCGTCCTACCTGGGACAGGAGGTCAATGAAAGGCCTGTAATGCTTTGGCCCAACGACCCGCCAGCGCAGATACCAGGAGCCGGACTTCTGCTTTTGCAGGCAGAGATAGATCAGGGCTGAATACTGGAGCCGTGAGTGAGCCTCTCCGACCAAATCCGCCATGCTGTCGGCGACTGCCCCAAGCTCCCTGGCCAAAGCCATGGCTGACACAGCATTAACGACCTTCCGTCCCATGACCAACCTTTGCGCCAAATATCCGACAATAGGACGGGTGCTACGCACCCTTACCCTTAAAAGATACCCTTTACCTTTAAAGGTAAAGGGTATAAAAAATATAACCACTTTCGGTTATAAATAATATAACCACGGCGAGCCAAAATGAAACAGGACTCCCCCATCATGCGCCGAGGGCCGAATTGATCGGGGTCACTTCGGCATCCCTAACCAAGGACAACGGGGCAACCATCCCTGCCGTTGTCTCGTCCTGCGGCAATGCGAAGCTTTCCTTGCCCCTGATGTCTGGTGCAACCTTGGCCCTGGCCGTCCCCTCCAGAAACCCCTGCGGCAAGGCCCCCATCAATCCCTCCGCCTCGCGCACCTTGTCCGACGCGGGGTCGTAGGTGTCCCGGGTGATGCCGGTAAATTTCCAGTCCCCCGCCATCATGAACAGTTTCCGGATCTGCCTGGCCGGCACATTCAAGGCCAGGTCACGCCCCTGCCTGTCCATGAGCGAGACGTGGCAGGCGGCCATCAGGGCGCGAATCAGGACATCGTAGGTGCCGACCAGGAAGGCGCCCCGGTACGAATAGGGGTTGGCGAAGTCCAATGGGATATCCAGCGGCCTCAAGGACTGGGAGGCAAGCACCTTGGCCGACGCTACGTTGACGCGCTCCAAAAGGGCGTTAAGCTTGGCCGTTTCGTCGGCCATGGCCTGCTCCAGCCGTTCCATTTTTTGCTCGATCTGGTACAGGAACCAGTCCGCGTAAGGGTCGTTGTACTGGGCGGCGAACCAAATCGGGTTCATGCGCTTGCCAAACTTTTTTACGTTGTTCACCGAAAAATCTTTGCTTGCCTCGTCGCCTTCCGGCGCTGGCCGACCGGCAAACAGCTTGAGCGCCTCCTTGGAGTGGAGCGTCAACACCGCCTTGCACCGGAACACGCCGGGTTGCTCAAATGCCCCAGGTTTCAACAAATTGATGTCATCCACCTTAATCTCCTTTATGTTGTTGATGTGCCAGTGCATCCCTCATCCCTGCCACGCCTTTCCTTGCCGCAGCATACGATTGGCCATCCCTGGCAAATGTCGCCACGGGCTTACTACTAACCATACCCGTTACGTGCGATGGGTTTTGTGGATGGCTTGGAATCGCCTGGGAGGGCTTGGCATTCCGGCATTCACGCTGACGCATTTCGGCCAAATCAATGGCCTTGTTTGAAATCGGCATATTGCCCTTCAAAATTTCCTTGACCGCCCAGCTGATCCAGGCAGTCGGGTTACGAATGGGGTTTTTGCTTGAGGGCGAACTGCGGGCCGCGCACTCGTCGAGTAACAACTGGTGGAATTCTTGCCCGCATTGCCTCAATGAATACCAGGCCAGCCGCTTATGGTCATGGTTGAAGCGGGACGGCCAAATCAAGCAATTGATTTCTTCAATGTCCGGGTTTTCTGTAGTAGTAGTTTTATTATTATAACTACTACTACTATGGGGGGATTCAACAACCCAGTCCAATTTTTGGACTTGGACGTTATCTTTATGATTTTTTTGCGGTTTTTTTACCCAGTCTAAATTTTGGACTGGGTGTTCCTCATCCGAGTCCAAATCAGCCGAGTCCAAAAATTGGACTGGGTTTTCCTGGCGCATAAAACGGGAGACCGTCCCCGTGTCCCGGTCTACTTCATCACTGTTTTCCAGGGCGCTTGACCCATACAGGCGGCGGATATTTTCCAGGACGGCGTGGGCCACCGCCTTGACCCGGCCATGCGGGTGCTGGCTCTCCATGGCCTCCAGGGACACGATGTAGTCCCCGTCGAGGACGACAGCCTCCTCGATGCCGACCACCTCGTCGTGCAGGGCGTAGATGTTGCCCTTAAAGCGCCCGCTTCCATCCCGGACCGAATTGCACAGGGTGATCCACCGCGCCGCCCGCAATATGTTCAGGCTGCGGGCGATGGTGCCACGGCTCAAGTTCAGGTGCCGGCCGATTTCATCGTAGGTGGGCATCCTGCTGGAACCGGCGTTGAGGAAAGTGCGGAAAAACATGTAGACGCACTTGTCGACCGACTGGAGGATGGGGTCGATAAGCACGGCGCGGGGGATGGCGTCATGCCAATTGCCCATATACAGGAGTGCGTCCATGTCGGGCGCGTCTTCGCCCCTGTCCTCAAAGGCGATAGCCCCGACCCGTTGTTGGATGATTTGGTTGAGTGTCTGTGTCGCCATCATGATCGGCCTACGGATAAATTGGCCTACGCCAAAAATGAATATGGCCTGGCCATGGTCAAACCACCGCCTCCTGGCCCCTGTTCAAAAATTCCCAGATGACCCTGACCTTGACCCCCGTGGCCTTATGGACTTTGAGCAGGCGTTCCCTGACGTCAATCTTTTTGTTCCTGCACCATAAGCCCCAGATCAGCGCTTCTGTTGGTTCATCCGGCTGTTCGAACCGGCCCGTGTCTTCGCCTGCCATGTTTAAGGCCTTGCGCTGTCCGATAAAGTCGCTTTTGCTGAGCCCGAACAGCAGCGACATGTTGCTGTATGAGGCACCCGCCTTGATCATGTCAACGATGAGTTGGCTTTCCTTTGTGCGCCGGTCATGCGTGTCGAATAACTTGTCGATCAGGTCCTCCTTGGCGGTTAGCCTCACCCCGGCCACCGAACATAGGCTAGAGAGTTCATGGAGCTCGACGATGGACATCCGTTCAAGCCTGCCGGCCTGTTTCAGGGTAAAGCCCGCTTCCCTGATTTGCTCAACCTCGCCATTCTTTGACAGCCTGCCGATGTATAAAAAAACCTGCAGCATGAGCTCGCTGCATACCGGGTCTTTAAAGGAGAAGGGACTCATGGGCCACCCGCCGCTCAAGGTTAAGGGTAAAAACAAGGCATCAACTAACGCCCGCCGCTTTCATTTGGTTGTGGAGCTTGATCTGCTCGATGGTGAGGCACGGCCATATGTCCGACTCCCGAAACCCCTGCCGTATCAGCCTGCACTCTGAAATCAGCGTGAACAGCTTGAGCAGGGAGGCGTTCTCGAAGCCGTTGGCGCACAGCACGATGCGCCCCAAATCGGCCACCTGCGCCGGCCGTCCCACGACCCTGTAGGCATTTTGTTCTTCCCCATTTAACAGGTATTTGGCGAAACGCATGGCTTGCGCCAGCTTCATCCGCTCCCCGCTGGCATGTTGTTCGGATATGGAAACCAACAGCCAGAACAGGTTGTACTGTAGCTCGGACTGGATGGCGGTGTTGGGCAGGTCGATGTAGAAGCCATAGCCATGCTCCCAGGCGGTCAACGGCAAATAGATGGGCAACGAGTCAATAAAGTCTGTCGCCAGCTTCCTGCACCCCTGGCGTTTGCCGGGCAGGTCGGCCAAGGTCGGCGCCGGCTCGTCTGAAGGTTGTTGGCCGATCGAGTGTTGTATCACCCTCTCGGCGGGCTTGGGCGGCTGGATGCATGTGCCGGGATCTTCGCCATCGTTCGTTGGGGGGAGGGCGCCACCACTTGGCGCCGCCCCATGCTCAGTAAATGCGCCCAGGTCATTGTTCGAATCCGGGGAAGAGGCGTTGGGGACTAACTTCAACTGGGGTGGTTCGCCTCCGTCGGCGGCATTTTCCAAGTGGAGGTACTTCGGGGGCGGGGTGATTTCACGGTCGATCTCATCATCGTCCACCGTCCTTGCGTTGAACAGGAGGGCATCGACACCCATCCTGATCTCACCGATAGACTTCCGCGCCGCTCCCGCCAACAGCCGGTCCAGGGTTTTCCTGACGGCCTTTAAGTCCAGTTCCTCGTCGTCGTGTTCCGACATGGCGTTGGAAAAGATGAGGCCGAAAGGGATGTCGTCAGGTATTGATGCCACATAGGTGCGGTAGGCATCGTACATTTTCTTGATGGCCCTGGCCTGATAAGGCTGCAACATTTCCTGAGCCGTGGGAATTATTGGGACAAGTATATGGTGCGCGAACTCCAGCAACGGCAGCCTCTTCCGGCTAACGCCATGCCCCTTCAGGTTAATCACCGTACCCTCCAGCTCCGGGAAGCTGGTTTCGTTATTAACCAACTTGCCCAGCTCATTAAGGCTGAGGGCCCGTCCTATCTTTTTCTCCACTTCAGCCTTAAATGAAAACACAAAATGCGCCGTGTCTATGAAGCTGAGGTCGGCGCGTTTTGAGTTCTCGATATAATGATTGTTCATTATTTTGAGTTCAGACACCCATGGTTCGTATCCGCAATCTTGGATAAAAAAACATTCATCGCCTGTTTCTTGATAGAGCTCTTTTAAGGCAGAGAGGCGGGTGTTCCCGCCAGCGCTCAAGATATAGTGTGCCTGAGACGGGCGCTGGGTGACCATTAAGGGCATTAGCAAACCCCGCCCAACCCTAATGCTTTCCTTGATATCGTCATACAACGGGTTGCGGCTGCGCCTGGGGTTCTTTTCGTAGTGAAAAATCTGGTCCAGGGTCAGGGTAATTCTGGGTTCACCGCTTTTTTCAATGGATGAAACATTTGATACCATGTTCTATCCTCTATCTGGAAATTAAATGGACTCGGCAAAAACATCGCCGCGACAATAACTTACATTACTTTTAATACAATATCAATGATATTTTTGTATTTATCTGAAAACGATAATAGCAACAATAAGTTATAAGTCAGTAACAGCTATTGAAATAAGCTCTAATAATGATTGATAATAACAATAAGGCCAATGTTGGACTACAATTGATCCCATTCGAAGAGTGGGTGGCGTTGCCGGAAACCGCCATTTATGAGGTGGCCGCAAAACTTGCAGGCTCTGACAGCTGGATTGCCGCATGCCTAGAGGAAGGCCTTGAAGACCATGTGAACGCCGTCTGTTTAGTCAGCGTGGAAGGGCAGCTATACAAGCTGACCGGCAAGGAGCGGAAATATTTTTGGGATGAAAACCCTAATCTGAAACCTGATGCCTTGATGGCCCGGGTTTATGAAATATCGGTGGCGAATATGTTAGCACTGGAAAACAAGCTCAAAACCACCAGCAAGGGCTACCAAGCCTCAGATAAGGACTTTAAGCGAATCTTTGCCGAACTTGGGCTGACCTTTACGTCCGCACGGATTACCGGCGGTGGCCTGATAGAGCCGTTCTACCTGGCCTTGCGGGGCAGGACGCGGGGCAGGCAGAACCAGGCGTTTTCTGAACACAAGGAATTGATCAACTTAAAAAAAGCCGTATCCGTTTTTTCGGCTGAACTGGCGCTTATTGATCGGTTGAACCCCAAGGAAAACATCTTCTATAAGGAAATATTGGCCGCCGCGCTGGTGATGCTGGCAATTAATGAGCCTAACGACCACGTTCTTGAGTTTTTACGGCAACTTAACCTTAACCAGGATTTGGAAGAAAGGCAAAAACAGGATGGTCGCCTAGACCCCGTGGGCATTTTGAAAAAATCAATTGACGATATCAGGGCGGCTAAGTACCTGGCTCCATCCGCATCGCTCATCCTGTTCCAAAAATGCATCGACGCAATTAACCTTTGGAAATTGGGGGAAACTTCGCCTAAATATTGGCGCACACAAGTCATAAAGGGCAGTAATGTTAATATAGCCGCTTATATCAAGAAGCTAAGGGCCGTCAAAAACATTGAACATGAGAACGACTTGTAGGTGGCTGGCGCTCTGTGTATCACTTCTCACTTTCCCTGCAAACGCTAACGACAATACTAACGGCAACATAACTGTCGTTTATCCATCCGGCCTAAGCCAGGCCCAGGCCACCATCTACGATGAGGTCATCTCCGGCATCCGTAGCGCGGTACCCAACGTCGCTGCCATCACCCTCGACAGCGAACAGAACAACCTCCAAACCCTCATCGACGCGAACCACCCTGCCAAGGTCATAGCGCTCAGCAAACAATCCGCCGCTGCGGTGCGACAGACCACGTACCGGGACAAGGTTGTTTGCGGATTGCATTATTTCAACGACACTTGTCCTGGGGTCAGCCTGACCTTAAGCGCAGAGGTCATTACCCACTATTTGCACGAACTCCTGCCAAAAGCCAAACGGTTGCTCCTGGTCTATGAATCCGGCCTGGTGGGAATTGATGCGCCCAGGGCTTTGGCCACATCTCATGGGATCAGTATTCAGGCCATGCCGGCTCCAGACACATTAAAGGCCATCAATGCGCTTGGCAACCTGGTTGAGCATGACGCCCAGGCGGCAACCGATGTGGTCGCCATACCGCCAAACCTGCCCGAGGACATTTTGTTCAAGGTGGTCGCTTCCGCTTGGGACAGGAACATCATGTTAATAACGACTAACCTGGGCCAACTTGAGCACGGCGTATTGATGGCCTTTGTGCCAGACCCCATCGCCATGGGCAAACAATTGGGCCTCTTGGCTATGAAACCAAACGCGGGCTGGGAGGCCGCGAAAACGGGCAAGGTGGCTTTGAACCGCCTGGTGGCCAAACACCTGGGCTTAAGTTTCGGCGAAAGCCCATTTTTTCTGAGGATCAAATGAAAATCGCCCCGGTAAACTTCAGGCAGCTATTCTACCGGAACACGATGGCCGGCATCTTTGCTTTGGTGGCCATGATTGTGTTCGTTGCCGGCCTCGTCATTGCGAAGTTTACGCACGACCAGACCTATCTGAATTGGCAAACCTACGGCAAAATATTCGCGTCCGAGGTGAAGTACCAATTGATCTTAAATTCAGAATCTGGGGTTGAAAACATAGCTGCCAACTTTACCGACCGCAAAGATGTCATTGCCGCGAATGTGTATGACAGCAACGGCCGCCAGGTAAACCGCAAACGGACATCAAGGCTGTGTCGGGAAGACCAAGACACAGGGTATGCAAATTTATTTCCATCTAGGCGGGACGTGTTCTGCATCAGGCAACCGATCATCCAGACCGTCAACCAGGAGTCCGTCGCAGTAACCCAAGACAAAATCGGCGAGATAGAGCTCATCGTCTCAAAACAGGGCAACGCCACGCTCATGTTGAAAATATGGCTGGCGTTATTGCTGCTCGCCGTTTCGGTCTTGTTCGGGGCATTCCGCATTGTCACCCGGCAATCTTATTTTATGACCGCCACCATAGAACAGATGATCGCCGCCTTACAAAACTTTAAAGACAGCCGGCCAAACAACCGGGTCAGCTTCTCCGGGTCCGATGACCTTGACCAGATGCGGGAAACCTTCAATGACATGCTGGCCAGTATTGAACGCAACGAGGAAATCCTGGAACAGGCGGTCATCCTGAAAACCAAGGAGCTCAACCAGGCCCTTGCAGGCAGCCAGTCGGCCAACCGGTATAAGGCCAATATCATGTCTACTGTTTCACACGAAATGAAAAACCCGTTGCATTCCATTCAGACCGGGATCGACCTGCTATTCGAGGGGATTCCGGAGGCCACGCCAGATTACGCTTCCTACCAGGAACATCACTACCGGGCAAAAATGCTGGTGCAAGAATTGGTGCGCCATATAGACGCCATCCTGATTAATGCCAAACTGAACGCTAACGAATACAAGAAGAGCTACACCCTGATCCACCTTGATGATTTCATGGATGAGAGAAGGATCAGCTGCCAGCATCTGTGCTGCAAAAACGGGAACAACCTGGTCATGGAAGGCGAAAGGGGCATAAATGTCCTGATAGACCACTTACTGCTCTGGTATATTGTAGGTAACCTGTTGGAAAATGCCTGCAAATTTACCAAAAATGGCCATATCACCCTGCGCTGGCGCATCCATCAGGACACCTTGGTTATCGAAGTGGAGGACACCGGCTGTGGCATGAGCCAACCGGACATCGGCATAATCTTCGATGAGTTCAGGCAAATTGACATGAGCCTGACCAGGCGATACCGCGGGTTTGGCCTCGGCCTGTCCATCTCCCGCCAGTCAGCACAATTGCTGGGCGGGGACATTAAGGTCACATCACAGGTAGGGAAGGGGTCATTGTTCCAGGTCACCATCCCCAAGAACGGTCAAGACCCGTCCTCCGCCAACATAAATGACGAATAATGCCGTTTGATTTTCCCGGCCAGGTAACGTGCGTTATCCAAATCCTCAGCTTCCAGCGCGTCCTCAAGTTCCTGGATTATCCTGGAAAGATGGCCTTGCTTTTTGGCGATAAAATCCATCTGGTAGAATAAGGGCGCCCTTTTCAAGACATCCGCACACAGTTTTTTTATTTTCTGTATGTCGACCGGCTTGGTCAAGTAGTCGCTGGCGCCATAGAGGATGAGGTCCATATTCCGGTCAGGGTGGTCAAAGGCAGTCATGACGATTATTGGTTGGTTCTTGTCAATTTCCATGATTTTTAGCAAAACCTTGTCGCCTTTCATCCCAGGCAGCATAAAATCCAGCAGTACCAGGTCGTGCCTTTTGTCCAGCCACTTTTGGTAGCCTGTCTCACCGTCCGTTGCCAGGTCGACATCGTAACTATCT
>WBZQ01000878.1_pt2 | contig 15701 bp, 16 predicted proteins | sample 5204251 | NCBI WGS metagenome assembly WBZQ01 (sample SAMN12412402, study PRJNA552823) | activated sludge metagenome | isolation source: activated sludge from nitrification reactor of wastewater treatment plant... | place: USA: Virginia | collected 2017-09 | reverse complement strand
CTTATTATCTTTCATGTTTTTAGAAATGATAAAGATCTGCATCATCTCGTTCTTGTTATTACGGAAGAGGCAGACGATGAATAAAGTAAATAAAGATTATATAAGAATCTGATAGCTGATTGTTAAAAGGAAAACTATTTGATGGAGTTTATTAGTAAAAATATTATATTGCTTTTTGGGAGCTTGGTATTTGTGATTTTTTTCTCACCAGCTTATGCAGAATGTACAGGTTGCTTATGCCCAGGGGACCCTTGTAATCTGTGTCCATTACCTGCAATGCAAGACTCGCCTGTCAAATCAACTGAGCCAGAGTTATGCAAACGAATCCGAGAACAGGTACCACCAACCTCAGCACAACCTGGTTCTAACGAGTATTTTCCCAGTTTGGATAGATCGGTTGCGGTATGTGTTAAGGAGGGAGGGGATGTGGTTCGGAATCGCAAGCAAACCACGGAGTTTCCTGCAAGATTCTATTGCAAGCCGCCTGCTAATATCAAAAAAGATTAGAAATGGGATGAATTGTAATCAACTAGCTGGGAATTGATTCATCGATATAATAAAGCGTATCACTATGTCAAGGTTTAGTCGATTGTAATCAGAGATTTCATTTCTTCTAATGGCGGTAATTCTTCCAATGTACGTAAATTGAGGTCATTTAAAAAGTTTTCTGTAGTTGCAAATAGTGCAGGTTTTCCTGGAACGTTCCGATGACCAACGGTTTCAATCCAGCCACGTACGCTTAGTGTTTTGAGAATAGCACCGGAAGTGCTTACCCCCCGTATTTCTTCTATATCACCCCGTGTAACAGGTTGATGATAGGCGATAATTGCGAGAGTTTCCATAACGGCGCGCGTGTAGCGCGGCACTTTCTGCGATGATAAACGATTTAGGTAAGGTTGTATCTCGGGGCTAACTTGAAACCGCCAGCCACTGGCTACTTGAACGAGCTCTATGCAGGAATGAGCCCATTTATTGCGAATTTTTTCCAGTTGGTCAGTGATTAGAGAAGCGGTAAATTCGTGATTGAATAGTCTTCTAAGCTCTTGCGCAGATAGAGGCTCTTGACTGGATAGTAAAGCTGCTTCCAGGATTTGGATTACTTTATTGAGATCGTGCGTCTCATTCGCAGTATTGGTGCGGTCAATCGCTAATGGATCGGACATAAATTAATTCGAATGGTTGAGATTGGGTAATTTCTATCACTAATGCTTTGGCAAGTTCGAGAATCGCTAAGAAAGTGACGACAACTTCTGCGACAGCTGCTGAGGGGCTGAATAATTCGTGAAATTGCAATTGTTTGTGTATTTGCAAATCGCGCATAATTTGACTCATATAGGCACGAACGGATAGCGTTTCGCGCTTAATTTGATGGTGTTGATGAATATGAGAGCGAGAAAGAATCGTTTCCCAAGCTTGCCGAAGGTCATCAATGTGAAGATTGGGGGGGTGATTGATCAACGCATGTTCTACCCATACTCGTATCACGGTAATCTCACGACCGACTTGCGGTAATTCATTTAGATGAAACGCAGCTTTTTTGATTTGCTCATATTCCAGTAGCCGTCTGACCAATTCGGCACGTGGGTCATGTTCTTCTTCGTTAGGTATTTTAGGCATTGCGGGGAGTAGCATGCGTGATTTGATTTCTATGAGTAACGCACTCATGAGTAAATACTCTGCGGCCAGTTCTAATTGATCAGCACACATTGTGTCAACATAACGCATGTACTGTTGGGTCAACTCAGCCATTGGTATGTCGAGAATATTGAGATTGTGTTTACGGATGAGGTAAAGTAAAAGATCCAAGGGGCCTTGAAACGTATCTAAAAGGACTTCCAATGCATCGGGTGGAATATACAGATCCTGTGGAATTTCTAGCAATGGTTCGCCGCAGATTTTAGCAACAGGAACCAGTGTTTTAGATTGGTCGATAAAGCCTACTGTGGCAGGATACATATTAGATTATAAATCGATTGATCTGGAAGATCTGGAGCTTAGGAGTAGTTTAATCCCATAGCTTCTCGGATATCGCGCATGGTTTCTTCGGCTAATTTATTCGCTTTTTCGCAGCCATCAGCAATGATATTACGAACCAGTGTTGGATCTTCTTCATATCTCTGAATTCGCTCATATATTGGATTTTGTTCAGCCAAAATGGCCGAGATTACCGGTGATTTGCAATCCAAGCAGCCGATTTGTGCGTTACGACAGCCTCGTTGCACCCATTCTTGCGTATCGTGGTTGGAGTAAATTGAGTGAAATTGCCAGACAGGGCATTTATTCGGATCCCCTGGATCGCTCCGCCTAACTCTTGCTGGATCAGTCGGCATGGTGCGAATCTTTTTTTCAATGCTGGTCGGGTCTTCCCGAAAACTGATCGTGTTGTCATACGATTTGGACATTTTTTGTCCGTCCAAACCAGGCATTTTAGAAGCCTCGGTTAACAACGCCTCAGGTTCTGCCATAATCATTTTTCCACCGCCTTCCAGGTATCCAAATAGTCTTTCACGATCACTTAGGCTTAGGCTTTGTTGTTCATTTAAAAGTGAACGCGCTTCTTCCAGCGCACTTTCATCGCCTTGTTCCTGGTAGAGGTTACGTAGCTCGGCATATAATTTTGACTTCTTCGAGCCTAGCTTCTTGATCGCCTGTTCAGCTTTCTCTTCGAACCCGGGTTCTTTGCCATAAATATGATTGAATCGACGTGCGACTTCTCGAGTAAATTCCAGATGAGGTACTTGATCTTCGCCTACTGGGACTAGATTGGCGCGATAAATTAGTATGTCGGCACTTTGTAGCAAAGGGTAACCGAGAAAACCATAGGTACCTAGGTCTCTATCGGATAGTTTTTCCTGTTGATCCTTGTAGGTTGGAACACGTTCCAGCCAGCCCAGTGGTGTCATCATTGACAATAATAAGTATAGTTCCGAATGTGCAGGTACTTTTGATTGAATAAACAGAGTTGCTTGTGATGGATCTACTCCTGCAGCTAACCAATCAATCACCATATCCCAAACATTTTGTTCAATAATTTCTGGGGTATCGTAATGTGTTGTCAACGCGTGCCAGTCAGCTACAAAAAACAAACATTCATATTGTTGCTGTAAATGAATCCAATTTTTTAAGACACCATGGTAATGTCCCAAATGCAAGCTGCCCGTAGGGCGCATACCTGATAAAACACGATCAGCAAACATGATGTTTTCCTAATCTCAACATTGTTAAATATATAATCCGAAAAATGATACGATCATTATTTTTAGCCAAGTAATAATGGGGACGATTATTGCCCCTAATACGCCACTAAACATCAAGATCAGCAATATCACAAATCCATAAGGTTCAAGACGTGAGAATTGATATGCCAAGCGATTGGGGAGTAAGCTCACAGCCATTCGGCCGCCATCTAAAGGTGGTAGTGGTAGTAAGTTTAACACCATCAAAATAATGTTGATTTCGATACCGGCAATTCCCATTAATACTGCGGGTTTAGCGAGACTGCTGTCAGGGATGGTGATAGCCAATTTGATGACTATTGCCCAGAGAATGGCCATGAATAGATTTGCGCTCGGACCAGCTACAGCTACCCAAAGCATATCGCGTTTTGGGTGTCGTAAATTGGAGAAATTAACCGGGACAGGTTTCGCCCAACCAAATAAAAAACCTGCTCCCATCGTAATCTTACTAATGATAAATAATGAGAGCGGTACCAGAATAGTTCCGACAGGATCAATATGCCGAATTGGATTCAAGCTAATCCGTCCTTCATTGTGTGCAGTAAAGTCCCCGAAATGTTTTGCTGCATATCCGTGAGCAGCTTCATGCAAAGTAATGGCAAAAATAACGGGTAAGGCATAAATTGCAATACCTTGAATAATGCTATCCATGACTAATACCAAAAGGTTCGATAGACCCTTTTCCTTGTCGAATCAATTCAGGAGTGTTTTTAGTTAAGTCAATTACCGTTGTCATTTCAATACCACACGATCCGGAATCCATGATTAACTCTACTTGATGCTCAAGGCGACTACGGATTTCTTCCCCGTCATTCAAGGGCCATTCATCATCGGGTAATATTAAAGTCGAACTGAGTAGGGGTTCGCCGAGTTCTTCAAGCAGCGCTAAAACAACCGGATGGTCGGGAATACGTAATCCAATAGTATTACGTTTGGGGTGTTGCATTCGGCGCGGTACCTCACGAGTTGCTTGCAGAATGAAAGTATAGCTTCCTGGGGTTGTTGCTTTGAGTAATCGATATTGGCTGTTATCAACTTTAGCGTATGTTGCAATTTCTGCTAGGTCCCGGCAGATTAATGTGAAGTGATGCTTCTCATCCACTTGCCGAATAGTGCGGATACGCGACATTGCAGTTTTGTCGTTTAAGTGACATCCTAAGGCATAGCAAGAATCAGTTGGATACACAATCACTCCGCCGCTACGAACTATCGCAACAGCTTGTTTGATCAATCGTAAGTGAGGAGTATTGGAATGAATCGAGAAAAATTGAGCCACAGTAAGAGTATCGTTGGGTGCAGATAGATAGGATAAAATTAGAATTATGAATTGTTTTGCCAGTCGTGCCAAATGGGAGTGCAGCCTGGAGGGATATGGGGAAGTTGACCCAAGTCATAATAACTTTCATTTGGCCCATGAAAATCTGATCCGCAGGAAACTGATAGATTCATATCTTGTGCATGCTGTGCATAAAACTTTACTTGTTCGGGAGTATGACTTGGGGAGATGACTTCAAGTGCACTGCCACCTAGACGACAAAATTCATCTAATAAGTCTTGTGTAATATTTTTGCCTAAACCATAGCGACCAGGATGTGCAATCACCGCTTGACCGCCACTTCCCTTGATCCAATTAATCGCATCACTTAATTCTGCCCATTGGTGTGGTGTATATCCTGGCTTACCTTTGACAAGATATTTTTTAAATACTGATTTAATGTTTTTGGCGTGACCCTGTTCAACGAGAAAGCGTGCGAAATGAGTTCGACCGATGATACCTTGATTTCCAACATAAGCATAGGCGCCCTCTAAACTACCATGAATGCCTATTTTCTCCAATTCTGCGGCAATTCTTTCTGCTCGGGATAACCGTCCTATACGTAGGGTGGTCAAGCCTTCTATCAGTGGAGTATACTTTGGGTCAATTGCTAGGCCGAGAATATGTAATGTGCGGCTACGCCAGCTAACAGATATTTCTACTCCATTGATAAACTTGATGCGATTACTATCAGCAGCTTTTTGTGCTTCGGATAACCCAGCAATATCGTCATGATCTGTTAATGCCAATGTTTCAACGCCTCGAAGCAATGCACGTTCTACCAGATGAGTAGGTGTTAATAGGCCATCTGAGATGTTGGAGTGACAATGTAGATCAATATTCAGCATAAATGAAGGTTACGCAAAGTAGGAAACGAATCATAACAAATAACTGGGCGAGGGAAAAATAGTGATTCGAATAATTAACAAGATAGTTTCGGAAAAATGAAGAGCAATAATATTTATGGAAAATATGATGACTAATCAGATGACTGCATGGAATCACATCGCTGCAGCTCCTCATCGAAGTTTGTTTCTGGTTGGTGTACTGCAAGGTATTTTGGCATTGCTTTGGTGGGTTTTTGATCTTAGTGGGCGCTACGCAGTTGTGGGGACAGCTGTTAGTTGGAATATTGCTCCAATCTGGGTGCATGCTTTTTTAATGATCTATGGTTTCTTTCCTTTCTTTATTTTTGGGTTCTTGTTTACTACATATCCTAACTGGATGAATGGAGAAAAAGTTAAGCCTAATGAATATATGTCGACTTGTTTGTTAATGCTGTGTGGTGTTTTGCTATTTTATATTGGATTGGTAGCAGGTGAAGAATTAAGTATAGTTGGCGTTGCAGTCATGCTTATTGGCTGGAGCCTGGCCATATATGTGTTGTTACGAATATTATTTACGACCACTCCACAGGATAAACGGCATGCCAAGATAACCAGTATTGCGCTTTTGATGGGGTGGTTTGGATTGATAGCTTATTTATTATGGCTAATTACGGGCAATCGAGTCATGATTGATTTTTCCAGCCACATCGGTATTTGGTTCTTTCTAGTACCGATTGTCCTAACGGTGTCGCATCGTATGATTCCTTTTTTTTCCAGTCGAGTTTTGGATAATTATGTGATGGTGCGGCCATTCTGGTTGCTTTGGCTTATGCTCGGATTGATTGTAGCGCATGGATACTTACAATTGATGGGGGTATTGGCTTATTTATGGATTTTGGATTTACCATTAGCATTGTGTGCTTTTTATCTCTCTTATCGCTGGGGATGGGTGCGTAGTTTTCGTGTCAAGCTATTAGCGGTGTTGCATATTTCATTTTCTTGGTTTGCCATATCTATGGTGCTATATGGATTACAAAGCCTGGTTTATATGCAATCTGGTAAGGTTGTATTCGGGTTAGCGCCATTGCATGCATTAGCTATTGGGTTCTTTACAAGTATGATCTTAGCGATGACTTCACGAGTTACGCTTGGTCACGCTGGTCGGCCATTAGAACTAGATCAACTCACTTGGATATTATTTTTAGGATTTCAGGCAGCTGCAATACTTAGAATTATTGCTGATATTTCATCAGCAGCGGCAGCGGTAATACCTCAACTATACGTAATCGCCGGATTGATCTGGTTGTTTGCCTTCGCTTTATGGGCTATTAGGTATGTGCCAATCTATTGGCGACCTAGAGTGGATGGAAAACAAGGTTAGATTATTAGAATTGCTATTAGTCTGATGAATCGATACATCAGAGTTACCTCTGACTAAGACGAGAGACATTGTTTTAATGGGCAGATAACGTTATCCTGATACACTAAATCAATAATTATTATGAGAATAGGAGCAACATGACTCAAGACGAACAAAAGCGTGCAGTAGCTGCTGCTGCTATACAATATATTCCGATAGGATCTGTTGTAGGTGTTGGAACCGGTTCTACTGCCAATTACTTTATCGATGAATTGGCTAAAATCAAACATCAGATTGAAGGTGCTGTTGCAAGTTCAGATGCAACTGCTCAGCGTCTTAAGGGGCATGGAATTGAAGTATTGGATTTGAACAATATCATGGATATCCCTGTTTACGTGGATGGTTCGGATGAAATTACTGAGCATTTACACATGATCAAAGGGGGAGGGGGTGCATTGACTCGAGAAAAAATAGTCTCTGCGGTTGCCCGGAAATTTATTTGTATTGCTGATCAAAGCAAATTAGTTGAAGTGTTGGGTAACTTTCCACTACCTATCGAAGTAATACCCATGGCGCGTAGTTATGTTGCGCGTGAAATTGTATTGCTTGGGGGACAACCGGCATTAAGGCAAGGCTTTAAAACCGATAATGGTAATGTGATTCTTGATATTCATGGGATGCGGATTATGAATCCTGTGGAACTGGAGACTAAGCTGAATCAAATTACCGGGGTAGTAACCAATGGACTTTTTGCTTTGCGGCCTGCAGATGTATTGCTACTGGGAACTGATAGTGGAGTTAGAACAATTTCTATTTGATCTGCATTATCCTGCATAGACTGATTCTTCAATAAATTTCATACAATAACTCTCAATCGAGTAAAACACTCATGCAAAACAAAGAACATATTTCTAAACAATTTGATGCAAGCCTAGAAGAAGTTCGGACACGTGTACTACAAATGGGGGGCTTTGTTGAAGAACAAATTGAATGTGCAATTGAGGCATTGATAACCGGAAACGAGGATTTGATTAACCAGGTGATTACCCGAGATCATCGTGTAAATGCCATGGAAGTGTCAATTGACGAAATTTGTAACCAGATTATTGCACGGAGGCAACCAACAGCTAGTGATTTGCGGCTTATCATGATGGTCATTAAAACTATTACGGATCTGGAGCGTATCGGTGATGAAGCTGCAAAAATTGCACGCATGGCAAAATTGATTTACGCATCGGATCGCATGCATATTCCACGCTTTAATGAAATCAAGCATGTGGCAAGCATTGCCATGGAGATGTTGCATAAAGCGTTGGATTCTTTTGCGAGACTTGACTTAAATGCTGCGGCGCAGATTGTACGTCAAGATGAGTTTGTTGACGAAGAATTTCGTTCTATTCTTCGTCAACTCATCACATTTATGATGGAAGATCCAAGGAAGATTTCTACCTGCCTGGAGATATTATTTATCGCTAAAGCAATTGAACGGATTGGCGATCACGCAAAAAATATGTCGGAATACGTGGTGTATATGGTAAAAGGAAAAGATGTGCGTCACGTAACTGCTGATCAAATTGAGCAAGAAATAAAGGAATAATTCAATTTTTTTATTTCTTGCTATATTTCTAGATTAAAGTCTAGCGATTCCAACATGCATCAATATTTCCACTAGAACCTCGAACTCCTGTATTGGTTAATGTGAGGATACCGCAAGTATCTCCCGCCATAGAACCGGTTGGCGCTGCTTGCAGGGTAAAGGTATTATTTCCGACCGCTGAGAGGGTGATGTTATATTGCGCGGTGCCATCTCTAGGAGATTTTGTAATGGGTAAAGTTACAGCGCCATCGTCGCCGGTATTTGCGATTCCATCTGCTCCTGATGTTGCATCATATTGATTATGTTGGCTATAGAATTTTTCCATGAACTGCGCATTTTCATGTAATAAGGCTTTTGCTTCAGCCCGATTAGCGTGTCTTACGTGTTCTTGATAGGATGGGAGTGCAATTGCAGCAATAATTCCGATAATGGCAACTGTAATCATAATTTCTATTAAGGTGAAGCCGAGTGAATGACGGTGATATAAAGTTGTATTAAGTTTCATTGTTGTCGATTCCTTTACATTAATTTTATGTGTTTAAAACTAACAATTTATCTTGCTGTATAAAGAAAGTATTGTATTTTGTATTTTCTGAATTAACAGGCTTTTCTTATTCCTGAGAAAATTCGCGCCATGTGATTCTGCCTCGTTTCCCTTGAGCTCCTGGTGATACTGGCGGGTTATTAGCGGTTCCGTCAGCTCGGCTATATACAGCAAAATCCGATGTGGCACCTATAGAATTATTCCTTATGCTTGTTACACCGCCCATTGCAAAACCAATCTCTATACCGGAAGAATAGCCATCATCAAGCGAAAGTACTCTGTTCCCATTGGTATCAAAAGTAGGCCGAGTCAACATACCACCGGTTGAGAAATTGACTATATTGAGAAACCCTCTTCCACCAAAATCACACGGAGATGCTGAAGGAACAATGGTGGTAAAGCGAAAAAGGCCATCTTGAATTTCAGGAACAGCAGTAAGTCGCTCGCCACTAATCGGTAAATCCATGTACCATCCCTTAACTGTTGCAGAATAATTAACTAGATTTTGAGTTGTGGTTCGGTGGTTCGAGCCTGTTGTCATAGAGGTTATTTGCTGTACAAGTGAGTCTGCAGGTAGCGTACTGCTAGTATTGTAGTCCCATATACCATACATGGTTTGAATGTCGGTGCTAGTTGTATCAGCAGTTTCTAGATATTTTCCCGTGCCAAAAAGGATTAATTGTCCACCTTTCTGATGAAAGGTAATTGCTGGAGGGGAAATGATTGGTTTCAAAGTACCAGATATGAATAACGGTGATCCGCCTTGAGCTACATTCCAATTGGATGGCGAAGCATTACTGACATCAAATTTCCATAAATTTCCTTTAATATCACCTGCATAGATGGTATCGATTAGGCCGTTTCCATTGCTATCAAAAGCTGCGGGTGTTGATAGACCATTACCTGCACCACTATGCGCAACCAATTTAATATAGTCGGTATCAAGTGTCCAGGTGCCATCCTCGCCACCATTAATGAATAATATATAAAGTACTGCTTTACCTGCGGTACTGTTATATCCATTTCCTACAATCACAGCCCATTTATTGTTTTCCATCTTGACAATTTGTCGGGCTTGTCCATTTAGTGAATTGATTCGTGTGAGATTATAGCTATAACCCATGTCTGCATCATCATTATCAGTAAATTCCCACAGAAGAAGGTTTGCGGCATTCGAAACAGTAAAAGTTGGTGAGGATTGGGAGCTGTCTGTTGGATTTGTTATATCAAGCGCAAAAAATCCTTTTCCTCCACCATTCATGCTGCCAATTAGTACACTTTTCCAACTAGATGTCGAGCTGTCATATACATCACCCGCCATGGGAGAGCCATCTACAAAGTAACGATGATTAGCATTGTAATCTTTGTCAGTAAGGCGACTCAAGTTACCATAAACCGTATTTGGTACATATGCAATCAGTTCCTTACCAGCGTCGGCACTTGTACAACCCGGAGTTACTCCAACAACACAGGCATTAAAGCCATGTAGCATGCCATCATTCGAACCGACATATACCATTGGTGTTCTATTGGTGTAGGTATTTCGAAAAGCAGAATAGCCTATATGATCTACATTTGAGTAACCCGCATTCGGCCTACCCACAAAGATTGGACCAGAATTAACGATATCTCCTAACTTGGTTGTTGGGCGAGAACGAAATTTGTTCGCAGTGTTAGAGCTAGCGCATGTGAAAGTTCCACTACCTTCATTTGTTGCTACACCACGTATATAAGCTAATCTTTCTGGGCCACAATTATCTATTGTACCCGTTGCATTTTTATTCAGAAAATCTTTTTGGGTAGTCGTTAAACTGTCATACTGGAATGCGACACCATCGGTGCTGCCTTTCGTAATGATGACGCGAGAATTTGGATTAATTGTACTTGAACCAAGTGATACCATTCCTGCTTCCCAATCGGGTGTGCCAAATCCCAAAATGGTAAACGGCATGGATATCAATTGTCCACTCCAATCGCCACTATTAAATTTTGCTTGATAAACACGACCATTGGTTGTTAAAGAACTCGAATTAGTTGCTACGGCGGAAGCAGCACCTGTACGGGCAACGATGGCTGATAAAGCATTGGATAGTGCATTGGAAAAAGTAATGGGATCAGAGGCGCTAAAAAAACTTCCCCGACTATTCACAGCGGCATGCCACAAATCATCAATTTTTGCTGCATCACTGGTTGTTGGGTCAGGCCATGATTCTGATCCAGAAGGTAATGAAGATAATGAGCCTGTTACTCCCAAACCAACAGTAAAATTTACCAAATGTTGCCAGAAAGCGGGATCGTGCGCGTTAGTTGGTACCTTATTAAGCATATCGGTACGCAAATCATTTTTCCAATAATGCATGGCAACATCTGCAAGTGTATCGCTGTAAGCGTCTGAATAAGGTAGCGATGGAGAGTATGTATAGGAAGCTGGTATTGCTGGTGAAGAATCATTGGTGATGGTTGAGCCTGATTGGTTGTCCGAATTATCCATTCCCGAAATTGAGCCCTCGGTCCAATAACCATCGGTCATCAAAATATTGAAATTTTGACGGCATTCGTGCTGTGTTCCACCTGTAGATCCCGGTGTCTGACCCCATGGGCCCTTGTCATCGGTTCTTTTGAAGTATTCGCCTACTGATATTGTCGCTTCTCTAAGCGGGGTTCCTGCAGCAGGTATGTCATGATCGTAAAGATTTGTAAAGAAATTTGTTCTATCAGTACCAGTAAATTGCCTGACACCATTTTTCACGACTTTAGTAGTTATTCCATCCACTGTTGTGGAGCCTTTATTGATAGCTGCAAATCCGACACGCATGGTGTTTCCTTGTGCAGAAAATGCTCTACCGACACCTGCACGAGCTAGTAATATTCGTGAACGATAGTAGGTATACCAGTTGGCAAAGTTCTGAATTTCTTCATTGTAAGTACAATTAGGTGCGGTAACACAATCTGTCCGATTATCACTACCGACATAAGATGAGGTGCTAGATGTAATCTCAATTTTTGAGTAGCTGGTTGCTGCATTAATATCGCCGCTTACATACTTAAAATATACTGCTGGATAAAATGTCTTTGAAAGGCTAGCTGATAGAGAGCCATCATTGTTTAGCCATCGGGCAGTTTGAGTGTTATTAACGGTCAGATTACGACAACCCGCGCCTGTGTTGAATGGATTGTGTGGCGCACAAGTTGGATCCGCATTATTCATCAACGATCCATCTGAATTACTCCAAGGTAGGTATTTGACAGTTGGATCATAATAAATTTTATTGACATAGCTAGAGCGTAATGAAGCCGAATAACGGTTAGTAGGGTCAAAACCGACAACATAGTTACTATAATCGCTTGGGCCATAAACATTTGCTGCGCGTGGAAATACGTAACGCACACTCTGAAGAATGAGATGTTCTGGCATAATTTCAAAATGCATCGATCCTGAGTCGTCAAGTGTAAACATGACATTGGGCGAAATATTACCGCCCAAAAAAAGTGGACCATTGGAGAATGGCTGTTGAGCATGAGCAAAAAAACTCAGCGTGAAAATGAGTGTAAATATACCATTATAGATTATCTTCATAATCGAGGATTCCTTCAATAATTCTGGAAAATTATGGTCGAAATGTTTCCTGTAACCAAACTACTGTTCCATTTTTTGCACCTTGTGCTCGGACGGTAACGCGATAGTAATAGCGCAAATAACCTCCTGGAGGGGTTTTCTGAATACCCTCGATTAGATAGGTTGGGGGAGCGATGAGTCCTGTGGGTAATTCAGGGGCTGTATAAGTAGCCCCGTCTATTTTAAAAACATTGCCTTTTATATAGCTAATTGGGCAATCTGGTGAGCAGAGGGTTTTCCAGATAGGTGAAGATGGTTCTGTATTAGCTCCGTAATAACATAATCCGTTTGTACAAGTCGTATCAAAATCGGTAATGCCGTCAATCGGTTTTGGGGAGCTGGTTGTGTCATCATTGTCACGTATGTGATGCTCAGCATAGCGTAGTGTCATCTCTGCAGCTTGCATGGCCAGCATACGGTCGCGCATATTACCTGACATACGTTCTTCTATCGTGGCCATTTTCATTGCAGTTATACCAAGTAAGGATAATGCAAGCAGAAAAATCAAACCTGTGATAAATACAGCGCCGGTTTGGTTTCTTTGGAGTGATATTGTCTCGTTCATAACATACTATTAATGCGGTTACGTAAATTAAAGGTGGCTGTAAAAGGTCGCCTAAGCCGCCTATCTGCTGGAATCACAACTGAATTCCCATTGCAATCCAAATAGTTTCCTGCAGTAACAATATTGGTTTTTTCAGAGCGAACTAACACACAAACTTGGGCCGTAATGACTTGTTCCCAATCACCTGGCAAATTGACGTACTGATCAACTGATTGATTGGCATCAGTATCGATTCCATACAGGATTTGTAGATCTTCTACATTACTTAATAAGGCTCGACCAGTGGATGGTATTCCTGGAACATTGGGTAAATTACCGTCACACTGCAATTCAGCATTAGTGGCATCAATACTAAAATGATTCTGAATGACTTGGCCCGCCGCAGTAACGGCTGTTGTTTCGCAATCGCTATCACCCAATGTTCCCTCGAATTGTAGAGTAATAGTATCTGCAGCACTTCCATTGCCATTTGCACCGTTAATTGCTATTCCTTCGAATTCAGCTTTGAAGCCAGAAAACGGAATTTCTACATGTCCAGCTTGCTTTATACTACGTCCAATTACCTCAAGTGCAAAACGCCCACTTTCTTGTAATCTTGCTTGATTTTCTTGTTCATTGAAGGTTTGTCGGCTACTGACAAACACTGTACCAATTACTAACAGTAGAACGAGTCCGATGGTCATGGCTACCATCAACTCGACTAAAGAAAAACCACGTGGTAAATGCATATTATTAATAATTTTTTTGTTAAGATAGGTTTGTAATGAGTGGATAGATGTCATTTTATGGGGTAAACCGAGCGAAGAAACATCGAGTTTTGGTGGGAGTTCCGCCAGGACAATTGGAATTGGCATCGTCAGTGTCGCTCATTTCTTTCTCTGTCCACATCAGGTTAACCTCAAAGCCTATGGCGAGATTTCCTATAACAGTGCCTTTCCCATCGGGTAATAAAATCGAATTGGCTCTATTCCACTGTGCATGATCATAAACAGCAATTTGAGTTTCTGTACAAATAGCTGTTTTACAATCAGGGCTATCAGGTACGGTTGCTGTTAGGGAGTCATAAGATCCTGCTATTACGCCAGCTAAATTAGCACGCATCCGGTCGGCGATATCCTCGGTTTGTTTGCTGGCAATCGAACGATAATGTGCAACATTATTACTTCTGGCTCCAGAAACAATGAGTGCTGCCATACCCAACAATCCGAAAGAAACAATTAAAATGGTAATTAGTACTTCTAATAAGCTAAATCCCTTGTGAGAATTGCTTTGTACTGAATAAAATTTGTTTATGAACATGATCCAGTGCCTGTTTCAGTACGGAAACGACCTTGATTACTGAGTACGATAGCTTTTGAATAATTTGAACCGCGATCATCACATAGAGAAAAGGTTGCGGCAGATCCTGGTGAAAAGCCATCAGGGCGAAACATGATAGTGCCGGCTAGAGAAGTTTTAAGTGTATTGCCACTAGAAAACGCATAACTCACTTGAAGAATTTCTTCGCCTGCATCAATGGTTCTGCTATTGTTGTTATCAACAAAAATGACCCAACCATTAGACCAAATGTTACTTACTGTACAATTTGTGCCACTGGTACTAGGGCAGAGAGTGATTCGAGTGTTTCGTTTTATGGCCTCACTTTTTGCTAAAGCGAGGGCGAAGTAAAAATTGTTACTTTGGGTGATTAGTAAGCTGTCTTGTACAAATGACCGGTAGCTTGGTACGGCTACAGATAAGAGAATACTCGCTATACTGAGTGTGATCATTAATTCAATCAGTGTAAAACCATGACATATTGATTTTTTTATACTCATATTTATTCTGGGGTGTTGTGAATACTTTTATGGACCGATAAATTCATCGGGTCTCATTGGAATCTAAGAGGTTATCGGCTGATGTGCTAATAAACTTTAATCCGCCACTAAGAATGGCTGGGGAAGGGTACTTTACATAGATTGGGAGTATTTGGGATTAATCTTGTGCAGCATTGTTTTTAAGGTTTTTTGCTTACTTGTCAATTGCTTGTGACTGACTGTTGCCGATAAAATATTACATGGATTCATATGATTACAATCACACGAAAACTAATTATTGTTATAGCATTGCTTATTCTTATCTTAGTGGGCTATTGGAGTTTCAACAGTACAATAACAACCAGTAAGAGTATTTACAAAACACGTACTGTGGAGCGCGGTGATATTGTACAAACCATCTCGGCTAATGGTACTTTGACGCCAGTAGTTATGGTTAATGTTGGTACGCAAATCTCAGGTACAGTAATTCGTTTATACGTCGATCATAATGATCAAGTACAAACCAATCAGATCTTGGCAGAGTTGGATCCAGCCTTATTAGAAGCACAATTTCAGCAGTCCAAGGCGAGTTTCAATAATGCCCAGGTAGTGCTCAGAATTGCTGAGAATAGATTAAAACGACAGCATGCTTTAAAGCAGCAAGGTTTTATTTCTCCTGAAACGCTGGAAATTGCTGAGCAGGAGATTGAAGCTGCGCGCGCGCAAGTTTCTGTCAGCAAAGCTCAGATGGCCCGTGACGAAACTAATCTTAATTACAGCATCATTCGGTCGCCGATTTCGGGAGTGGTGATTGCGCGTGATGTTGATATTGGTCAAACAGTGGC
>WBZQ01001572.1_pt1 | contig 15702 bp, 10 predicted proteins | sample 5204251 | NCBI WGS metagenome assembly WBZQ01 (sample SAMN12412402, study PRJNA552823) | activated sludge metagenome | isolation source: activated sludge from nitrification reactor of wastewater treatment plant... | place: USA: Virginia | collected 2017-09 | reverse complement strand
TGGATGAGATGTGATGATAAGGTTGATGAGGTTGATAAGGTTGATGAGGTTGATAAGGTTGATGAGGTTGATGAGGTTGATAAGGTTGATGAGGTTGATGAGGTTGATAAGGTTGATGAGGTTGATAAGGTTGATGAGGTTGATAAGGTTGATGAGGTTGATAAGGTTGATAAGGTTGATAAGGTTGATAAGGTTGATAACGTAGAGTGCGCCGCGTCATCAACCTCATCAACCTTTTTTATCAACCCTTATCAACCTTATCAACTTTTTTTATCAACCTCATCCACCTCACACGTGCAGCGCCCGGTTGTCCGTAGCCGCCAGGCAGGCCTCTTTGAAGGCCTCGGTATAGGTCGGGTGGGCATGGCTGATGCGGGCGGCGTCTTCGGCCGAAGCCCGGAACTCCATCAGGGCGACGGCTTCGGCGATCATGTCCGCCGCGCGGGCCCCGACCATGTGCACCCCGAGGATCTCGTCCGTGTCCTTGTGGGCCAGTACTTTCACCATGCCGTCCAGGTCCATGCTGGCCCGGGCGCGGCCGAGGGCACGGAAGGGGAATTTGCCCGGCTTGAAAGGAATTCCCATTTCCTTGAGTTGCTCTTCGGTATAGCCGGCCGAGGCCACCTCCGGCCAGGTGTACACGACGCCGGGGATCAGGTGGTAGTGGATATGCGGCTTTTGCCCCAGAATGGTTTCGGCCACGAAGACGCCTTCTTCCTCGGCTTTGTGGGCCAGCATCGCGCCTTTGATGACGTCGCCGATGGCATAGATGCCCGGCACGCTGGTTTCCAGGTGTTCGTTCACCGGAATGCGGCCTTTTTCGTCCGGGGTGATGCCCACGTTTTCCAGTCCGAGGTTGTCGGTGTACGGCCGGCGGCCGATGGCCACCAGGCAATAGTCCACGTCCCAGTTCAGTTTTTTGGATTCGTCATCGCGCGACTGGGCGGTCACCTTCACCTTGGTTTTCGACGGCGTCACTTCGGTCACGGCGTGGCGGAGGTGGAATTCCATGCCGAGTTTTTTCAGGCTTTTCGTCAGTTCGCGGCTACAGTCGGCGTCCATGCCGGCGATGATGCGGTCGAGGTATTCCACCACGGTCACTTTGGTGCCGAGCCGGGCGTAGACGCTGCCCAGTTCCAGCCCGATGACGCCGCCGCCGATGACGACCATGCTGCCGGGCACCTTTTCGATGTTCAGCGCTTCGGTGCTGGTGATGACGCGTTTTTTATCATAGTTGAAATTGGCCGGCACGATGGGTTTCGAGCCGGTGGCGATGATGACGCGGCTGGTTTCTATTTCCTCGACGTTGCCGCTGGCGGTGGTGACCTTCAGGCGGTTCCTGGTAGCGAAAGCGCCGTGGCCGTGGTACACGTCGATCTTGTTTTTCTTCATCAGGAATTCCACACCCTTGTTGTTGTCGAGCACCACCTCGTTCTTGCGTTTGATCATTTGGGGCATGTTCACCTTGAGGTCTTTCAGGTCGATGCCGTGGGTACCGAAGGTGGCGTGCGCGTTGTGGTAGTGTTCGGTGGAATCGAGCAGGGCCTTGGAGGGGATGCAGCCCACATTGAGGCAGGTGCCGCCGAGTACGGAGTAGCGTTCGATGATGGCGGTGCGCAGGCCCAATTGGGCGCAGCGGATGGCGGCTACGTATCCTCCGGGGCCGGAGCCGATGACGGTGACGTCGTAAGTCATACTGTAGATGTAGTAATGGAAGTTTGTTTGAAAGCCCCCTTATCCGGCGGCTGGCGCTCGCCGGATAAGGGGGCTTTCAAACAAACTTCATTTCATGTTTTGATGGTTAAAGACTACCCGGGGCAATCAATTCACGACAACGTTTACTAAACCTGCAAGGTTTAGTAAACGTTTGCCCGGCTAAATCGGTAACTTATTTTTTGAGCGTTACTCAGGCAAAATTCGGGAGAAAGATTGAGGAAAAAGGTCATTTCCCCGGCCCTTTGCCCTTAAATTTTTTCTTGCCGCGGTTGCGGTTATCCGGATTGCCGCCGCCGGGGTTTTCCGGTTTGGGTCCGTTGTTGTTGTTGGGTTTTAGTCCGCCCTGCGGCTGGTCGGGCCGGTTTTGCGACTTGGGCGGTGGCGGGTTCTGTGACCGGTCGGCATGGTCGGGGCGAGGCGGGCGCGGCTCCTGCGACCGGTTTTCCGGCTGGGGCGGACGCGGGTTATTGCGCGTATCGGGCTTTCCGCCGGGCGGTTGCGGGCGGCGGTTGCGGTCGTCTCTCCGGTTGGGCGGGCCCTGCTGCCGGGTATTTTCCAGCACCGGCGGCGGGGCGTTTTCGAGGGCGGCGGCGGCGGACTGGGAGCGGTCGCGGCCTTTTTTGCTTTTTTTCTTTTTCTTTTTGCGCTTCTCGATCGGCAGTTGGATGACGTCGTGTACGTTCTCGAAGTCGGGTTCCACTTCTTCCGGCTCGTCGACATCGGGCGGCGGGGCCATGGCCAGGATGTCGTCGAGGCTGCCGGGCACCTGGCCTTTTTTCAGCATATCGAGGGCTTCCCACACCTGGTCGACGTGGATGGCGTAGAAGCGGCCGCGGTTTTCGGCGTAGGTGTAGAACATCAGGCGTTTGAACACGTCGGTTTTGACCAGTATGGCCAGACCGGCGGCGGTTTTGATGCGTTCGGCGCGATCGGGAAAGTCTTCGAGAGCGTCGATATAAGTGTCCAGTTCGTAGTTGAGGCAGCACTTGAGGCGGCCGCACATACCGGAGAGTTTGGTCTGGTTGATGGCCAGGTTCTGGTACCGGGCCGCGGCGGTATTCACGCTTTTGAACTCGGTGAGCCAGGTGGAGCAGCACAGTTCGCGCCCGCAGTTGCCGATGCCGCCGATGCGGGCCGACTCCTGGCGCGCCCCGATCTGGCGCATTTCGATCTTCACCTTGAATTCCCGGGCGTAACTGCGGATCAGTTCGCGGAAATCGACGCGGCCGTCCGCCGTGTAGTAAAACGTGCATTTGCGTCCGTCGCCCTGAAATTCCACGTCGCCGATCTTCATGTCCAGGTCGAGGGTGCGCGCGATTACGCGGGCCTGGATCATGACCTCTTTTTCCTGACGGCGCACTTCGTCGAGGCGTTCCAGGTCACGTTCGTGGGCCTTGCGCACCACGCTCTGCAGTCGGGCGTCGGAGCGTACGCGCTTGCGCTTCATCTGCAGGCGCACCAGTTCGCCGGAAAGCGACACCTTGCCGACGTCGTAGCCGCCGGAGTACGATTCCACGACGACCCAGTCGCCCGTGGTAGCGCGGGTGTAGGGCGGGTTTTTATAAAACTCCTTGCGCGAGCCGTTCTTGAAACTGATCTCTACGGTGTCGAACGGCCGGGCATCGGAAATGCCCAGCGCCGTGATCCAGTCGTACGTATTGTGGCGGTTGCAGCCGCCGGTGGCACAGCCTCCATTGGAGCGGCAGCCACTGACACTATCTTTACCTGTCGAGCAGGAACATCCTATACAGCCCATTTTTCGGTTATTAGTGTTTGGTGATCGGTTGATTGGTGATTGGTGCTTGGTGATTTGAGGATTTGGTGATTGGGTGATTTGGCTTAGGAGGAGGTGGCGATCAGTACGATTCCGATAAGCACACAAACGGCGGCTTCGAGCAGAAAAACCTTACCCGCCTGCACCCGGAACAGGCGCATGACGCCGGCGATGAGCAGGTTGGGAAAGGCCATACCGAGAAAGATCGAACCGATGTCCGACTGGTCGAGTTGCCCTTCATTGAATTCAAAAGCGGTCAGGGTCGACCCGACCCCGATCAGCACGGTCATCAGGAACACGAGACCGAGGCGTTTGGGGGTAAACACTTTTTCGCTGGCACTTTCTTCCATGGTGGCGGTTTTCATCAGGCGCTTTTCAGGATCCGGTTCAGTTGTATCGAGGTATCGAGGAACAGGATTTTCGGGTTGGCGTTCCTTTCCACATAGTAAATGTTATCGTTCAGGATCTCTACCACCTGCACGATCTTGTCGAAATTCAGCACTTTGGCCATGTTCTGGGCGGCGACGAGTTCTTCGGGGCGGAGGCGTGCCCCGCCCGGTGGTGGGGAGGGCGACCAGCCCTTGGTTTCACTTCGCAGGGATGCGGGACTTGCATCCCCCTCCTCCCCACCCGGGGGAACGGGGGGAGCCACCGTCATCATCATCATTTCCCGCAAAAAATGCAGCCCGTAGTGCAGGAACTGTTTCTGGTTCTCGCGGCCGAGTTTGGCAAAATCTTCGGTCCACCTGACCAGTTCCACCCCGTTGCCGCGCCAGCATTTGCGCAGCCAGTCGAGCAGCAGCCGGGCGTCGTCGTTCTCGGGGTTGTCGGCCAGTTGCAATGCAGCGTTGAAATCGCCGTCGGCCAGGAAGGCGATCTGGCGGGCCCGCGCGGGATCCAGATGCCGCTGCCGCACCAGCCCTGCGGCGACTTCCTCGTCGGACAGCCGGCCGGTTTTTACCAGTTGGCAGCGCGACAGGATGGTATTGAGGATGAGATCCTGGTTTTCGGCGGCCAGCAGGAAGATGGTATTTTCAGGTGGCTCCTCGATCAGTTTAAGCAGCCGGTTACCTTCTTTGCCCAGATACTCCGGCAGCCACATGACCAGGATCTTGTAGCGCCCTTCGAAGGCCTTCAGACTGAGTTTTTTAATGATGGCGTTGCACTCGTCCTTGGTGATGTTGCCCTGCTTGTTTTCTGCCCCCAGCCGCTGCAGCCAGGTGTTCGCGTCGAGGCAGGGATTTTCGGACAGCGCCGCCCGCCATTCTTTGAGGAAGTCGGTACTGACGGCGTTGGTGCCGACGGTGGGAAAGGAAAAATGAATGTCGGGATGGGTGAACTGGGCGGCTTTGCGGCAGGCATTGCAGGTGCCGCAGGCCCCCCCCGGTGGGGGGGAGATGGACGTAAGCCCGGCATCCCCGCGAAGTGAAGCCAAGGACTGGTCGCCCTCCCCCTCACCGGGCGGGCCAGGGGGAGCCTCACACTGCAACACCTGCGCAAACGCCAGGGCCAGGGCCAGATTACCGGCACCGGTGGGGCCCAGGAAGAGCAGGGCGTGCGGGACGCGCTCGCTGCGGGCAAGCTGGAGCAGGAACGATTTGGTCCTGTTTTGGCCGATGATGTCGTCGAAAAGCAACGAAAACAGTGTTTAACGCTCTGGAAGAGAATGGCGTATGCGTCGAACACTTTACAGGCGGGCCGGGAACAGCCGGTATCGGCCATTTCCCCGGAGGTATTTGATTTCAGGTCACCGTGTGCTGTTTTCCGTTCGGGTTTTTTTGGATCAATAATGTTATCAACAGGGTGCGGGTCGTTCCCGAAATATAGACTTTGACTGTATCAATACCTTTTGCCTGTGCAGGCTTCGACAAACACCGGTTACTGCTCCGTCTCCTCTGCTACCGGTGTTTTTTGCAAACGCCTCACTTCGCGGCAGGCAAAACTGCCTTGCCGGCAGCGAAGGTACGACTCTTGCCCGGAAAACAAAATACGCATTCAGGCAGTTATCCGTCTGATTGCTCACCCAATACATTTCAACCTGCCCATGAAAGTCGCCGTCGTCCGCCGCGCCCACTTCAATGCCGCCCACCGCCTGCACAACCCTGCCTGGTCCGATGAAAAAAGCCGGGAGGTTTTCGGGCTGTGCAACAACCCCAACTGGCATGGCCACAACTACGAACTGGAAGTCCGGGTCAGCGGTGAAATCGACCCGCAAACCGGTATGGTGCTGGACTTGGGCTGGTTGTCCGACCTGATCAAACAGGAGGTGGAACGCCGCTTCGACCATAAAAACCTCAACCTCGATACCGAAGAGTTCAAAAACCTGAATCCGACAGCGGAGAACATCTGCGTGGTGATCTACATGATCCTGCGGCAGCAGTTGCCCGAGAAATACGAACTCCACGTCCGGCTGTACGAAACGCCGCGCAATTTTGTGGAATACCCGGCCTGACGCTGGCTCCCGGAAAACCGTGAGACCGTGATTTTCCGGAAATCCCGGCTCCGAACGCCGCTACCGGGGTGAAAACCCGGCATCTTTACGGGTGATTTTAATCTTTAATCGCCCGTTCCATGCAAAAAGCAAAACTGTTGATCCTGCTCGTCCTGCTACTGGCGGCCGCGGCGGAAGCCTGGGAATTGTGGAACCGGTTGCCGGGCCGGAACGATGCCCATTCACACATCCTGACCCTGCTGCCCCGGGCGGCAGACCGTGACTCCAGCCGCCTGCCGGGGCAACAGGTAAGCGTACAGGTATTAAAAGAAAGCGTATCCGCCCAATGGGCCGATTCGGTGCTGCAAAAACGGCTTGGCAACGCCGCCACCCGCGACAGTTCCGCGCTGCTGCCGGATTCCCTGTTCGATACCAAAAACCCGTGCTGTAACTTCAGCCGCGACCGGCGCGACGTTTACTGGCTTCGTTTTGCCGTTCGGAACCGCAGCCAGGAGCAGAACTTCCTGCTGGAGGTCATCAACCCCTTCATCAACCGCATCGACTGTTACTGGCTGTACACGCAACGGGATACGGTGTATTCCTCGGGCACCGACTTCGACTTTTCCGCCCGTCCGGAACCCGGTTTTCGCAACTTTCTTTTTCCCGCCGCCATTGCCCCGAATACCACGGCCTGGTGCTACCTGCGCATCCGGGCCGAATCGCCGCTGCACCTGCGCCTGCTGCTGTTCGAAGCGGAAGAGCGCCACGGGCACCAGCAGCGTTCGGTAGATATCCTGATGACGGTTTTTTACGTCTTCACCGCATTGTTCCTGCTGCTCACGGCTATCCTCATCAGCGCCACCCACGAGCGTTTTCACTGGTTCTATTTCGGCTACGTGCTGCTGACCGCCCTGTTTATCCCGGCCCACCTGGGCCTGGGTTTTATGTACATCTGGAAACACCACGGCGAATTCCAGCACATGGTGCCCATGGCGCTCAACAACCTGCGGCTGGTCTGCGGCATCCAGTTTTTCCGGTTGTACTTCGACCTGCCGGCCAATGCGCCGCGCCTCAACCGCCTCATCGGCTTTACCATCGGCGGTTTCCTGCTGATCCTGCTCCTGCAAGTCGCCGGCTGGGCTTTCGACCTGCCGGTCAGCCGGGGGGTGTTCGTGCTGTTCCTGGGCTTTCTCGTCCTCTTCAGCCTGGCCATGCTGGTGTGGCTGCTGCGCGAATTGTTTTTCAAACGACGGCCGCGTTTCTCGTGGCTGCTGCTGGTAGTGGCGCTGAATTTTGTCGGCGTAGGCCTTACCTCCCTGCAACACCTCGGCTGGGCTACGCTGGAACTGGAAGGAGTGGGCCGGATCATGGCCATGTTCGGTATTGCCAACACGTTCTTTCTCTCGCCTTTCGTCATGGTGGCCTTTTTTCTGGAACAGGTGCTGGTCTTCAATTTTGCCGTACGGCGCTACCTGCGGCTGCTCGACAAACACCAGAAAAACCAGTTGCGCCTGGCCAAAGCCAAGGAGGAAGGCCTGAATGCCCTCATTCTCGGCGTGGAAAACGAGCGCCGGCGCATTGCCCGCGACCTGCACGACGGCGCCTGCGTGAACCTGGCCGCCATCAACATGAAAGTGGATGCCCTGCGCGAAACCTTTGCCTCCGAACCGGCGCTGGCCCGCAAGGTGGCCGATATCGCCGGCGACATCGAGATGACTTACCGGGAAGTACGCGACATTTCGCACGACCTGATGTCGAAAACCCTGGAGAAAACCGACCTGCAGACCGCCCTCGAAGACCTGACCGGGCGCATACAGCAGGCGCAACCCGGCCTGGAACTTTACTTTTTTGCCAACTATCCCCTCAACGCCGTGAACGACATGGCCAAGATCCACCTGTACCGCATCGTGCAGGAACTCTTGTCCAATGTGTTGAAACACGCCCGGGCGGAAACGCTCAACCTGCAACTGCTCCGCGATGGAAAAAGCCTCCTGCTGACCGTGGAAGACAACGGGCAGGGCTTCGATCCGGAACTCCGCGATGCCGGCGGCATCGGCATGTCCAACGTACGCACCCGGGTGGAGATACTGCACGGTAAAATGCACCTGGATACGGCACCCGGACGGGGAACTTTTATCGGGATCACCATACCGGATACGGCCCTGAGCAATTAATACGATGCTAAAAAACAAGGGGCTGTCTCACAAGCCGGTGAATCGTTTATATGTTGATTTGATTATCGGTAAATAACCCTGAAAACAAAGGAGGGGACCTATAACCAAATCCGCAATTAAGCGAATAAACAGACTTTTGAGACAGCCTCTTGTTTTTTACTGGCTGTTTCCTGCCTGCCGGCGGCAAACCCGGCCGGTCAGAAACGAAGACCGCATCAATTTCCGCCGGGGCGGGTGCTCGACGACGAAGGGTTGGCGGTCGTCGGCTGCGTACCGGGAGCGGGCTGGCCCTGCGGTGCCGGGCTGGTACCCGTGCCGGTGCCGGTGCCGATCCGGGTGGAAGACGGCGAAACCGTACCGGTCGGTTGCGGAGCCTGCTGATCGGTCGAAATGGTGCTGGGCTGTACGACCGGCGGCTGCGAAGCACTGGACGGATAGGCTCCGGACGGCTGCTGGTAGGCATCGGGGGCCGATTGCGGCACGCCGTGGATCGAAGGCATGCTGGTGCTCTGCGGCAGGTTGCCGCCGTTGTGCGCCCCGAGGATCGGAGCGATGGCCAGGCCGACCAGGCAGGACAGTTTGATGAGAATGTTCATCGAAGGACCGGAGGTATCTTTGAACGGGTCGCCCACCGTGTCGCCGGTCACCGCCGCCTTGTGGGGGTCGGAGCCTTTGTAGTAGGTCTGGCCGTTGATATCCACGCCTTTTTCGAAGGATTTTTTCGCGTTGTCCCAGGCGCCGCCGGCGTTCGACTGGAAGATGGCCCACATCACGCCGCTCACCGTTACACCGGCCATGTAGCCGCCGAGGGCTTCGGCGCCCATGAAGAAACCGACGAGGATCGGGGTCACGATGGCAATGGCACCGGGAGGGATCATTTCACGCAGGGCAGCGCGGGTCGAGATCTCCACGCAGCGCTGGTAGTCGGCCTTGCCGGTACCTTCCAGCAGGCCGGGGATCTCGCGGAACTGGCGGCGCACCTCGTTCACCATGTCCATGGCGGCGCGTCCGACACTCTGCATGGCAAAGGCAGAGAACACCACCGGGATCATACCGCCCACAAACAGGGCGGCCAGCACGTCGGCCTTAAAGATGTTGATGCCCTGAATGCCGGTGAAATCGACGTAAGCGGCGAACAGGCCCAGGGCCGTCAGGGCCGCAGAGGCGATGGCAAAGCCTTTACCGATGGCGGCCGTGGTGTTGCCCACCGAGTCGAGCACGTCGGTACGGCTGCGTACCTCCTTGGGCAGTTCGCTCATTTCGGCGATGCCGCCGGCGTTGTCGGCGATGGGGCCGAAGGCGTCGATGGCCAGCTGCATGGCCGTGGTAGCCATCATGGCCGAGGCGGCAATGGCCACCCCGTAGAAGCCGGCCAGGGTGTAAGCGCCCCAGATGGCGCCGGCAAACATCACGATCGGCATCCAGGTGGACATCATGCCGGTGGCCAGACCGGCGATCACGTTGGTGGCGTGACCGGTAGCCGACTGCCGTACAATGTTGAGGACGGGCTTTTTACCCAGGCCCGTGTAATATTCGGTAATGGCCGAGATGAGTGCGCCTACGACGAGGCCGACCACCACGGCAAAGAATACGTTGATGCTCGGCACCATTTTGACGCCGGAGCCGAAGAAGTACATGCCCAGGTTGGCCGGCAGCATCCATTTGATGATCGGAAAGCAGGCGATACCGGTGATGATGATGCTCACCCAGTTGCCGCGGTTCAGGGCGCCTTGTACGGCGTCGGAACTGGCGTCGGCGCTGTCCTTCACCCGGACGAGCAACATCCCGATGATGGAGAAAATGATACCCAGGCCGGCGATCATCATCGGCAGCAGGATCGGGCCGATGCCGCCGAAGCCGTCGCCGGTAGCGTCGGTGTAGCGCAGTACCGAGTTGCCGAGTACCATAGCGGCCAGCACCGTAGCCACGTAGGAACCGAACAGGTCGGCACCCATGCCGGCCACGTCGCCCACGTTGTCGCCCACGTTGTCGGCGATGGTTGCCGGGTTGCGCGGGTCGTCTTCCGGAATACCGGCTTCCACTTTACCCACCAGGTCGGCGCCTACGTCGGCGGCTTTGGTATAAATACCGCCGCCTACCCGGGCGAACAGGGCGATGGATTCGGCCCCCAGCGAGAAGCCCGCCAGTACCTCCAGCACGCGCGACATGCCGGAGTAACCCACGCCGGCCGCGCCGTACTGGCCATCCATGAAGAAGGTGTAGAACAGCGAGAACAGCAGGCTCAGGCCGAGTACGGCCAGACCGGCCACGCCCAGGCCCATGACCGAGCCGCCTTTGAACGATACGTTCAGGGCTTTGGCCAGGCTGGTGCGGGCAGCCTGAGTGGTGCGTACGTTGGCCTGGGTGGCGATGCGCATCCCGGAATATCCGGCCAGCACCGAGAACAGGGCGCCGATGATGAAGGCGACTCCGATCAGCCAGTGGCTGGTGGTGACCAGCGTGCTGAGCCAGACCAGCAGGGTCGTGGCGACTGCCACGTAGATGGCCAGAATGCGGTATTCGGCTTTGAGGAAGGCCATCGCACCGTCGGCGATGTTTTTGGCGATGCCTTGCATTTTTTCATCGCCTGCGTCCTGCTTGGTTACCCAATTTTGCAGGATAAACATGTAAACCAGCCCGACGAAACCAAAAAACGGAAGTACGTAAACCAGAGAACTCATCCGGTGAATATTATTTTAGTGAGTAAAAAGTTGGTGTAACGCGTTGAAAATCACAGAAAACGGACTTTGGAGCGTAAAAAGCGGCGGCAAAACTACGGAATTTTATTTTCCGGCATAGAAAGCGGGCAAAAGCATGGCCGTAAAATATGCTGCAACGCCGTACGGGCGGCACTTTTTGCGGCCGTTCTTTGTATTGAAAACCCGTTATCCCGGTTTCACGTGTTTCAACGCCTCCCGGCGGGTCAGCGGCGCCAGGCGGGTACTTTCTACAAACTGACGCACCGCTTCCGGGTTGGTGCGGGCGTATTGCCGCAACGCCCAGCCCGCCCCTTTTTGCAGAAAAAACTCCTTCGAGTGGGCCAGCCGGCGCACGTAGTCGAAAAGCAGCGCGGCGTCGGTTTTTTCCTTGTAGGTGAGTTGGAAGATCATGCAAACCCGTTGCAGCCAGAAATTGCCGGAGGCCATCCAGCGCTCCGTGACCGGCCGGATGAGCGCCGGATGGCGGCGGAAATGCAGCCCGGCCAGTTTGTTCACCCAGTCCACCGTATCCCACCAGGAGCGGGTCAGGATGAGTTCCTCCAGGAAATCTATAAACTCCGCCGGCTGCTTTTTCAGCATTTTCTGGACCGATTCCAGGCCAAAGTAGTGCATTTCACGGTGGTCGTCTGCAAAGCACAGGCGGACCAGCGCCTTCAGGTCCTCCCCGTCCGGCAGCGGATATTTTTGGTGGATCTCTTTGGTCAGCGGCATCCATTGCGGCATTTTCAGGCCAAAGAATTCGAACTGGTTGCGCATGTAGCGCATCTGACCCTGGGCGATACCGGGGTGGCCGTGGGTGCGAAAGGTATCGCGGACCAGGTGGTAGTATTCCGTAGGAGACACGGTGTGGGTTGAAGGTTAAAAGTTGAAGGTTGAAGGTTGAGGGTTGAAGGTTGAGGGTTGAGGGTTGAAGGTTGAAGGTTGAGGGGGGCGGTAAAGAGTCTTATTGCGGTTTCAAAATAAAACGCGGTGGCTTTACCGGGTTAAGCACGGGTGAAGATGTCCGGGGCCACCTTGGTAGCATGGCGTTTACGCCGTCGGTACATGAGTCATGCGAATCAAGGGTTGAATGGCTCAAGACGATCGATAATAATTTGAATATCAATACTCTTTGAAACAGAGAGAAAGTCTGGAGCGTGTCATGCAGAGCCTTCAGGCGTGGCATCTGAGGCCGAAGGCCGAAGAAAGAAAAAAATATCCTCCGGCTACACCGTCGGATGCCACGCCTGAAGGCTCTGCATGACACGTTCGCCGGGGTTTTCGAGGTAATTATTGGGTAGAAACGCTGAATCTTCAACATTTAGAAGCAGGAATCGACAAGATCCAACCCCTGATTCGCATGAGTCATGCTGTTTCGTACCGCCGAACCCCGTGCGGAGGAAAATGAGGGGCTATCCCCTATTTTCCTTTCAAAATATTCTCGATATCCGCCAGCAGTTTTTTGCCTTCGGGCGAGAATTTGGCGGTGTAGTTCGGGCTGTTCTTTTCGGTCATGATAAAGGAGAAATTATCGGCCAGCACTTCGTCGGGGTGGATGATATAGCCGGTATTGTCCTTGATCTGGCGGTAGAAATCGGGCAGTTCGTTGAGTTTGAGCGCGCTGCTGTAGCCGTCTTCTTTGGTTATCACTTTCCAGGTGCCGTCGCCGTTGGGCTGAATGGGGAACAGGTTGAATTCCAGGTAACCGAAAAATTCCTTCTGCCCCGCTTTGGCGCCGACGTGGTTGGCATAGATGATCGGCACGGCGTCTATTTTGCTGTTGTCCGGCATGGTCAGCGAGATTTTCTGGGCAAAGTCCACGCCGTCGGGGTTGTAGAGCACCCGGGCGGCCAGGGCCGGCGGCACCTGGAGTTTGTCCAGGCCCACCTTTTCGAAGCCGATCAGGCGGTACAGCTGAGCGCTTTTGGCCGGATTGAGCCGGGAATAGACGTGGGACAGTTCGTGGTACATCGTTGTGGTGAACGGTTGCGTTTTCTGCTCGTCCAGTTCATTTTCCGGGATGACGATGCAGTTGTCGCGGGTATACCACACACTGGCGCCGTAGTGGTTGCCTTTGGTTTTGATCAACAGCAGCGTGTCGGGAAAAATATCGGCGGCCACCCCGGTCACGGTTTTGAACATTTTTTTCAACACCTTTTCCATAAACTCCACATCGCGGGTGGTGAAACTCTCCACATCGCTTTTGAGGTAGGCGATGTAACCCGGCAGCAGGCTTTCCCGCGTTTGGCCTTCCTCCAGCGGTTTTTTCATCTGGATCGACATTTCCCCCGCCGTCACCCGCTCGAAGTAGCGGTCGTGGCGGTCGGTGGTAATGGCTTTCCCGGCGGCGGTGCTGTCGAGCAGCAGGGCGACGTGGCCGGGGTCGAGCCGCACGACCTGGGTCGTAGTGGTCTGGGCCCGGCAGGCCAGGGAAAACAGCAGGAAAAAGAACAGAAAAGACCGGTGGTGGGAAGCCGGCAGTTTCCGTTGCGGGGAATCCGGTTGGAATGAAGGCGATTGTTGCGGTTTTACGGGGCCGGCGAGGCGGCAAAATGTGTTTTTCACGATGAGCAGAATTTTGAAATTCAATTTTTAGGTCACTTAAAGGCCCCCAAAGATGGAAAAACCATTTTGAAAACCGTTCCTCCCTGCGGCGGGCTTTCGACGGACAACGCAATTTGGTGCAGATTCAGGATACTCCGTACCAACGAAAGCCCGATGCCGGTGCCTTTCACCCGGAGGTGCCTGGGGCTGCGGAAAAACGGCTCGAACACCAGGGGCAGTTCGTCCGCCGGAATACCGGGGCCATTGTCGCACACTTCCACTACGTGCGTGCGGTCGTCCCGGAAACGGACCCGGATCAGGGCCCGGTGCTCCGGCGAGTATTTGCAGGCATTGTCGGCCAGGTTGACGAGGGCCGTGCGGAGCAGGGCCTCGTTGGCGCGGACGTACAGCAGTTCTTCGTCGGCGGGAAGGTCGCCCGGATCGAGGATCACCTTGTAGCCGGCTTGTCTTTTTTGTACCTGTTCGCGTACCTGCCACAGCAATTCGTCGAGACGGACCGGAGCGAAGGGGATCGCCGCCGGGTCGTTGTAGATGCGGGCCAACTGGTGCAGTTTTTCCTCCACTTCGGTCATGGCGTGGACGTCGTCGAGTACACTTTGCAGGGCGACGCGGTAGGCGGCCGGATCGCGCTCGCGCGACAGCGCTACATCGAGTTGGGAGCGGATGGCCTGAAGGGGGTTTTTGAGTTCGTGGGAAACATTGGAGAGGAACATCCGCTGCATCCGGAAGGCCTGTTCCACCCGGTCGAGCAGGCGGTTGAAGGTTTGGGCCAGGCGGGCGAGTTCGTCGCGGTTGCCGTCGCTTTTTACGCGCAGGCTGAGGTCGGAGGGCTGAATGTTCTCGACCTCGTGTACAATGCTGGAAACGGGCGCCAGGGCCTGGCCGGCGTAGTACCAGCCCGAGGTAGCGATCAGGGCCATGCCGACCAGGAAACTGAGGACCAGGATGTCGCGCAGTTGCCGCAAGGGCGAGGGATCGCAGTAGCCTTCCACCACCACCACGAAGGGCCGCCCGACGGCACTGTTGACCACCCGGCCCAGGGCGTGCAGGTTGTAGTGCCGGAAGCGGGTCTCCCGCTGGGTATAGATGTCCTGAAGGTCTTTTACCGATACCGGCGGCACATCGGTATGGACGGCAAAGACCCGCTCGTAAGCGTCGTTGAACAGGCTGATATTGTCGCGGTACGGCAAGGTATCGTTATCGGGCGATGTCCACTCCGGCGGCAGGGGCCGGAGTTCGTCCGGATTGCGCAGGGCGGTCTGGGCGGTCATTTCCGCTTTCGATTCCAGCCCCTCGAAAAAGGCTTCTTCCGTATTTTTTTTGAACAGCAGATACACCGCCAGCAGCACTCCGGCCAGGATACTTGCCGCATTCAACAGATAGAGTATGGTAAGCCGGGTCCGGATCTGCATCCGGCAAAGGTAGGGGAAAAATCAGGTGCGCCAGCCCAGGATGCCGGCCCGCTTGGCGTCCCAGCGTTCGAAGAAGGCGGGGATGCAGGACATGCCCAGTTCGTCGGAAGCATTGAACAACACGCAGATGCCGATGCCGTCTTTGCGGTTGAAGGCGATCTCGCCGCGGAATCCGTTGACGTAGCCGCCGTGGTACACGATGACGTCGCTGCCGTGATGGAGCACCCGCCAGCCATAGGCGTAGTAAGCATCCTCGCGGCCGATCCACAGCGGGAAAATCGGGCGACCCTTGTCGGTGGAGATCACCGGCGTGAAGACCCGGTCGAGGGTAGTGTCGGCCACGATATCGGGCCGGTGGCCGAGCAGCACTTTCAGCCATTCGCCCATGTCGGTTATGCTGGCGTTCACACCACCGGCAGGGGCCGAGTTGTAGTACCGTTCGTTGATCATTTCCGGTTGCCAGCCGGGCAGGCCCTTTTTGTGCAGGTGCGGCAGGGCTTTATTGAGGCATTTGCCGATTGTCGCAAAATCGGACGAGGCGTATTGCATACCGGCCGGCCGGAAGATCTTTTCCGCCAGCAGTTCGGAGTAGGTTTTGCCGGTGGCATCTTCCATCACCTCTCCAATAGCGGAAAAAGCCACATTCTGATAGTTGAATCGTTCGCCTTCCCGGCCGTAGAGACGTGTTTTCGGGAAGTGGTACCGGACGATGCTGGTAGTGCTCAGCCCGCGCTCGATGAGGTGGGTAAAGGCGTGATGCGGAAGCCCGGTCGTATGGGAAAGCAGGTGCCGCAGTTGCATCCGGCGGGCCTGGGCGCGGTCGCGCACGCGCAAGCGCAGCGCGCCTCGCTGCGCAACATCGTCAGCGCCCTGCACGCGACGCCCGATAGCGCAGTCGAGGCGATCGAACGCCTGCAGACGGACGTGAAGA